>ERZ809224.1255-NODE-1255-length-19040-cov-12.589360_pt1 | contig 19040 bp, 26 predicted proteins | sample MGYA00520513_ERZ809224 | MGnify/ENA primary metagenome ERZ809224 (study PRJEB31576, sample SAMEA3212658) | Homo sapiens | biome: human-gut; feature: human gut; material: fecal | place: Sweden | collected 2012 ... | reverse complement strand
GAAGAACAAAAAATAAAAGAATAAAGAAAAAACAAATTGCTAAAATAGAAAAAATATTACAAATTCTTTTACTTAAAAGGAGTGAATAAAAAATGTTAAAGATTATGCTATTAATTATATTAAGTCCAGTGACTATATTATGTGGAATAATAAGTGTGGCAATTATATATGCAATATTAAAGAAAAGTGTAGAAATAATAGTGGATTGTGCAAAAGTAATAAATAATAGAGATGATAATCAATGCTAAAGAGTTGTCAATATTGTGGTAAGATACATGATAGTAAATATATATGCAAAGAAAAGCCAAACAGAAAAAAAGAAGTAACAGAAGCGGACAAATTCAGATGGACAAGAGTATGGCAAAAGAAAAGAGAAGATATAAAGAAAAGAGATTTATATTTGTGCCAGATATGTATTAGAGAATTATATAATACAGAAAACAAATATAATACAAGCAACTTAGGTGTACATCATAATATACCAATAAATGAAGACTATAATAAAAGATTAGACAATGACAACTTATTAACAGTATGTGATTATCATCATGAGTTATGTGAGAATAGAAAGATACCTAGAGAAGTAGTAAAAAAAATAATAGATGAACAGGAAAGCAAAAATTATGAATAGAATTGTTGGAATATATAAAGCAGAAATATATGAATATGAAAATGGAGATATAAGAATAGCATACGAATGTGATAAAGATAATAACTATGAATGCAGTAAAAGTAATTGCGAAGAGGAGTATTGCACACATACATTAAACAAAAGATTTGCTAAAAATAAAATGAAAAGAAGTACTTGTCCATCAATCGAACTAGGAGTACATCCAAGTGGATAAACAATCCCCCCCTGCCACCAAAGATAAAAAATAAAAATAAATTTTTACACCTACTGCATACCTTCGCTTAAAAAAAATTCCCACATCAACATAAATCAATAATATAAAAAGGAGATGAACAATATGCCAACACCAACAAAGCCGTTTAAGATATTAACATCAGAAAAAAAGTCACATAGAACAAAAGCTGAACTTAAGAGGAGAGAAGAAGGAGAGAAATCATTAAGTACAGATATAGAACTTAAAGAAAGAAAAGAAGTAAGACAAAATAAAGTAGCTCATAAGGAATTTAAAAGAGTGCAAAAAATATTAAAAAATATAGATAAAAACGATGCAATTTATGAAGCGGTTATAAATAGATATTGTTTACTTCAAGCAGAATGTTCTGATTTAGAAGAAAGAAGGGAAGAATGTTATAAGTTAATATCTGAATTAAGAGAAGAAGAAAAAAATTTAATTACAGAATTAAAGGATAGAAATAATATTGATGAAATAATTGATTATAAATTAGAATATGCTAAATCACTATCTAAAATGATGAGTTCAATGTTGTCAATTGACAAGCAAATTGTTTCTAAAAGAAAAATGTTATTGGATATAGAAAAAGAAAACGTTATGACTATAGCTTCGGCATTAAGGAGTATTCCAAAGAAAGACAATTCAAAAGAGGAAAATCCACTTTTAAGAGTTTTAAGAGGTGAAGCATAATGTTATTAGAAAAAGCAAAAAAATATGCACAAGATTGTTTAAGTGGAAAAGAAATAACTACATATGAAGTAAAAACACAATGCAAGTGGTTTTTAGAAGATTTAGAAAAGCAAAACAATGATTATTATCCATATTATTTTGAGACAAAAAAAATTAGCATAATTGAAGGAATATTAAAATTATTAAATTTTGCTACTGGACTAAATGTAGTAGGAAAAAGCATATATGATGGTTTGGAAAATTTCCAAGCTTTTTTTGTTGCTAATATTTTTGGATGGAAACATAAATCGGATTCTAATAAATTCAGATACAGAGAAGTAGATTTATTTATACCAAGGAAGAATGCAAAAACTTTTTTAGCAGCACTAATATTTATAATATTAATGCTTACAGAAGATGAATATTCAGAATTTTACTCTATATGTCTTGATAGGGATTTAGCAGGAGAAGTAAAAAAAGCAATATCGCAAATTTTAGAGATGAGTCCAGCAGTAGCAGAATATTTTAAAATACCAAAAACTTTAAGCGGAAGACTTGAATGTACAATAACACATTCATTTTATCAACCTCGTACAGCAGAGGCAAACAGAAATAACTCAATTCATCCATCAGCATTTATTGCGGACGAGTTTGGTGCTATGAAAGATATTTCAAATGTTGGAGCAATGAAAACTGGGCAATTAAGTGTGAAAAATCCTCTAATGTTTAGATTGACATCAGCATATGCAGAAGATAAAAGTCCAATGTTAGCAGAATTAGACTATTTAAAGAAGATTTATAATGGGCTAGAAAAAAATGAAAGATTATTTGCTTTAGTTTATTATGCAACAGAAGAACATTTATGGGATGATATAGGATTGCAAATGGCTAATCCACTTAGAATTGAAGAAAATTATGAAGAAATAAGAGATAATAGAAATCAAGCACTTGCTAAACCAGAAGAAAGAACGGAATATTTAACGAAAAATATGAATTATTTTGTACCATCTAATAGTGGAGAGGCTTTTGTTTCAATTGATAAGTTAAGAAAATGTAAGAATACAAGAGGAATATTCGATTGGAATGGAAGAAATGTTTATTTAGGATTGGATTTAGCAATGACAAATGATAATACATCAGTTTCTATGGTGACTATGGAAGATGGAATGATTTATGCAAAATCATGGGCATTCATTCCTGCAGACCGAATTGAAGAAAAAAATAAACGCGAAAGAACAGACTATAAAAGATTCATTCAAGAAGGAAGTTGTTTTGCTTGTGGTGAAGAAATTATATCATATAGTTTTGTGGAAAAATTTATAATGAATTTGGAAGAAAAATATGGAGTTCATATAGTTCAAATAGGATATGATAGGTATAATTGTGTTTCTACTGCAAATAAATTACAAGAGGCAGGATATGAGACTGTTGAAGTCAAACAACATTCAAGTGTATTGCATCCACCGACAAAGTTTTTACAGGAAAGCATTTTACAAAGAAAATTCAGCTATGATGGAGATAGATTGTATGAAATAAATTTTCAAAATGCAAGGTGCACAGAAGATACTAATTTAAATAAATATGTTAATAAGAAAAAATCTAATGGAAAGGTTGACATGGTTGTAAGTACAATTATAGCAATTTATTTATTGCAACAAGAAATATTAAATGAAGATAACTTTATATGCCAGAGCTTTTAGGAGGTGAAAAAATGAATTTTATTGATAAGGTTAAGAAAAAAATAACAAATAAAACATATAGGCAGTTAGTAGAAGAAAATCAAGAAATTGTTGATGATACTTTATTGAAAGCTTTGATTCAAGGTGAAGAAATTACTAGAGAAAAGGTACTAATGATACCAGCTGTTTCAAGTGCAGTAGGATTAATTTGTGATTCTTTTGCAATGATACCATTTAAATTATACAAAAAGAACATTAAAGATGGGAAAAAACAAACATCAGAAGTAGAAGATGATAGAGTAAAAATTATAAATTTTGATACAAAAGATACATTAGATGGTTTTCAATTTAAAAAAGCATTAGTCGAAGATTATCTTTTAGGAAAAGGAGGATATGCTTACATAAATAAAAAAGGCAATAAAATTATAGGATTAAATTATGTAGAGGAAAAGAAAGTTTTGTTTGAAAGAAATACAGATGCTATATTTAAAAATTATAATATATTAATAGATGGGAACAATTATAGACCATATAATTTTATTAAATTGCTTAGAAATACTAAAAATGGAGCTTATGGAACAGGATATGTAAAGGAAATAAATAAAACTCTAGAAACAGCATATAAAAGAATATTATATGAATTAGATTTAATGCGAACTGGTGGAAATAAAAAGGGATTTTTAAAATCTTCAAAACATTTAGATGAAAGAGGAATGAAAGAATTAAAAAAGGCTTGGAGTGAATATTTTTCAGGAAATTCTAGTTGCGTTATTTTAAATGATGGAATGGAATTTCAAGAAGCTTCTAATACATCCGTTGAAAATCAGTTGAATGAAAAAAATAAAACGTTTAGTGATGAGATTAAGGAAATATTTCATATAGGAAAAACACATGATGAATTTTTAAAAAATACAATTATGCCAATTGCAATAGCTTTTTGTACTGCTTTAAATAGAGAACTTTTACTTGAAAAAGAAAAAGATGATTATTATTTTGCACCAGATTATAGTGAACTAATTAAATGTAGCTTAAAGGAAAGATACGAAGCATACAAAATAGCAATAGAAGCAGGTTTTAAAACAAGAAATGAAATAAGATACTTGGAGGGAGATGATGCACTTGAAGGACTAGATATGATTAATCTAGGACTTGGAGATGTATTATTTGATCCAAATACGATGCAAATATATACACCAAATACAAATAAAATGGTAAAAATGGGAGAAGTTAAAGAAGTAAATAATGGTGAATATACAAACAATAAAAATATAAATGTGGAGGGAGGTGAGCAATTTGAAGAATAAGTTTTATGAAATAAAAAATATAATACCTAATACAAGTGCTGATCTATATATTTATGGTGAAATAGTAACAGACGATACTGATTGGTGGACAGGTGAAAAAGATAATAATTTAGTTGGTTTACAAAGCTTTAAAGAAGAATTAGATAATTTAGGAAAAATATCAGACTTAAATATATTTATGAACACACCAGGTGGGGAAGTATTTGTTGCAACTACAATATGTAGTATGTTACAGAGGTTAAAAGATTCTGGAACTAAAATTCATACATATGTAGATGGATTATGTGCTAGTGCAGGTACATTTATTTTGATGATGGGTGATGATGTAAATATTTACGAAAATTCAGTAGTAATGATACATAAACCAATCAATATTTGTTATGGAAATGCATTAGATTTTCAAAAATGTATAGATGTTTTAAATACGATTGAAAATAGTACAATGATACCACTTTATGCAAAAAAAGCAAAAGTTGATGAAGAAAAAATAAAAGAATTAATAAATGCAGAAAGTTGGTTGGGTGCAAAAGAAATAGAAGATACATTTGATGTAAATCTAATAGAAGAACAAAAACAAGTTGCTGCATGTGCTTCTAATCTGTTTAAAAATTACAAGAATGTACCAAAAGAATTTAAAAATATGATTAAAAAAGCAGAAGAACCAAAATTGGATTATTCTGATTTTGAGAAAAGACTATTTAATATCAAAAAATAACGAAAACAGCTATTAAGTTAGTTGTTTTTTTATTTTTATAAAAATTTAAAAAAAGGAAGGTAAAAAAAATGAATGAAAAACAATTAAAAGAAAAAAGAAACGAGTTACAATCAAAAATGGAAGAAATTTTAAATAAAGCTAAAATTGAAAACAGAGCTATGAATGATGAAGAAATCAAAAACTTTGATGACGTAGAAAAAGAAATCAAAAACATTGATGCAACATTAGATAGATGTGATAAAATTAACAAAATGGAATGCACCAAAAGAGAAGGAGAAAAAGAATTAACACAAGAAGAAAAAGATGTTAAAGCATTTGCAACATTTATAAGAAACTATGTGAATGGTGTACCACAAAATGCTGAAACACAATTAACGAAAGGTGACAATGGAGTAATGTTACCAAAAACAATAGCTCAAAAGGTTGTTGATAAAGTTAATGAAATATCACCACTTTACTCAAGTGCTACAAAATACGATGCAAAAGGAACATTAGCTGTGCCAAAATATGATGATACAACAGATGATGCAACAGTTGCTTATGCTACAGAGTTTGATGAATTAGTTTCACATTCTGGTAAATTTAATACTGTCGAATTAACTGGATTTTTAATTGGAGCATTAACAAAAATATCAAAATCATTATTAAATAATAACGATTTTAAATTAACAGAATATGTTATAAACAAAATGGCTGAGAAGTTTAAATTATTCTATGAAGGAGAAATGTTAAATGGAACATCTAATAAAATTTTAGGAATTGCTGGTTCTTATGATTCGAAAAATATGAAAGTAATATTAGCAGCAAAATCTTCTTTAAGTGCAGATGAATTAATTGATATTCAAGAATCTGTTCCAGATGTGTTTCAAACTAAAGCTTATTGGATTATGAATAGAGATACAAGAAAGAAAATAAGAAAATTAAAAGATAGTGATGGAAATTATATTTTAAACAGAGCTTTTAATGAAAAATGGGATTATGAATTATTAGGAAAGCCTGTTTATTGTTCTGAAAAAGCAGAAAAATTAGGAACAGCATCAAAACCAGTTATATTTTACGGAGATTTTTCTGGACTTGCAATTAAAGAATCAGAATCAATGGAAATACAAATATTGTTAGAAAAATTTGCAACACAACACGCAATAGGAGTTGTTGGATATTCTGAATTAGATGCTAAAGTAGAAAATACACAAAAAATAGCTGTTGCAGTATCTGGTGCAACAGACCCAGCATCTAAATAGACTTCCTAAAAGGAGGACAAACAATGAAAGTAAGTGAAATTACTGTAAAAGATATAGTTAACTATTTGAGATTATCAGAAGTTAGTGAAGAAGATAATAAAAACATTGAACTATTTTTAAATATTGCTAAAAATTATATTGAAAATTATACAGGAATACCGCAAATGTCCGATGATAAAGAAAAGGAAACACTTGATACATATTCGGACTTTATCATTGTTGTTTATGTTCTATGTCAAGACATGTATGATAATAGAGCCATGTATGTCGATGGTAAAAACATAAACAATACTGTAAAAACTATTCTTGATATGCACACGAGGAATAATTTATGATAAATGCGGGTGATTATAACAAAAAAATATCTATATATCAAATTAAAGAAGTGGAGGATAATGATGGATTTGTTGCAAAAAATGAAGTTATTATCCTTGAACCTTTATCTAAAGTAAAAACAACAAAAGGTTATACTTTGATTGCGAATGGTTCTGATTTTGAAAAAGCTTATACTAATTTTACTATTAGATATTCAAAAAAAGTAGAAGATGCATATTACAATTCAAACAGAGATGTATATGTAAAATATAAAGATAAAATTTATACTGTTGAATATTTAAATAATGTAGATGAGGCAAATATTGAATTGGAAATGCAATGTAAAAGAGTGACGAAATAATGGCAAGATTCAAAGAAGAACTACCAAATGATTTAATAAAGATGTTTCAAGAATTAGATCAAGATAGTGAAAAAATGATAGGAGAAATGACAAAGGCAGGAGCAGAAAATGTATATAAAAATGTACTTAAAAATGTTCCAGATTCTTTTAAAAATTCTAATATAATGAAGTGCTTAAAAATAACAAAAGTATATAAAACCCCAAGTGATGGAGGAATAAATACTAAAGTTGGTCTATATGGATATTTCAAGAATAAAAGAGGAGTAACGACACCAGCACCACTTGTTGGAAATGTTTTTGAACACGGAACATCAACAGTAAAGAAACATCCATTTATGCGTAAATCATTTAGAAAAGCAGAAATAGAAGCGGAAATGAAAAAAGTTCAAGAAAAATATTTGCCAAAGGAGTAGGTTATGGAAAGCGAGATAAAGAAAATATTAAAATTAGATGTTCCAGTTGCACATTTAAACTATAAAGGAAATAAGAAAACTTATGTTGTTTGGACAATAATAGATGAAGAACCAGCATTTTCAAGTGATGATGAAATTACAGACAGTGAAGTTACTATTGATATAGATATTTATAGTGATAGCAATTATTTAAAAATAATGAGTTTAATAAAAAATAAAATGAAAGAAAATGATTGGACATGGGATGGTGATAGTCAAGAGTTTTTTGAAAAAGAAACAGGACTATATCATAGAACATGTTCTTTTAAGAAAGGTAGGTATATAAATGGCTAGTATAGGATTAAGAACAGCTAAATATAATAAAATAGATTATACTACAAAAAAATATGAAGAATTAAAAAAAGATTCAATAGTACCAATTTTAGGAAGATTAATTGACGCAAAACCGAATCCAGAAAAAAATAGTACAAAACTATATGCAGACGACAAAGAAGCAGAAAATGATTCATCATTTAAAGGAGGAACTGTAAACATAACAGTTGATGATGTAACAGATGAAACATATGCTGAAATAAAAGGATGTGAATATACTGAAAAAGAAGTAATAGACAATTCAAACGATGTAGCTCCAGAAATTGGATATGGACATATAGTTACAAAAATATATAAAGGAGTAAAAAGTTATAAAGTGGAATTTTTACCACGTATTCAAATAACAAAGGTAACTGCAGATAGAAAGACAAAAGGAGAATCAATAGAATACAATACAGTATCTATTGAAGCGGATCTAAAAGAGTTAGAAGAAGAAATAAATGGTATGAAAGTTGGAACTTGGAGAAAAATGAAAACATTTGAAACATTAAAAGAAGCACAAACATATCTAGATACACTTTTAACACCATCAAAATAAAATTATTCAAGTAGAGGTAGGTTATAATAATAGCCTACCATTTTACTTTGGGAGGTAAAAATGATAAATACTATAAAACATTTTAAAAATGGAAATATAGAGTATCCATTGGCTTTTACGATGAATGTAATTGAAAAAATACAAGATAAATACGGCTCATATGAAAAATGGGGAGATATGACTGATGGAAAAGATAGAGAACCTAATATTGGAGCATTAAAATTTGGAATAACTGAAATGATTAATGAGGGAATAGATATTGAAAATGAAAATTTAGAAAACAAAAGAGAGTTTTTAACACCAAAACAAGTTGGCAGACTTATAACAGAAATAGGAATAGCTCAAATGACAAATAAAGTTCAAGAAACAGTAATTGAGTCTACTAAAGACAAAGACGAAGAAGAAAAAAACGTGTAATCCACGAGGATGAAGAGTTTATTATTGATTTCTCGTGGATTTTATTTATAGGACATTGTTTGCTAGGTTTTAGCGAAAAAGAAGTAGGGAGAATGACTTTAGTTAAGTTTTCAAGATTATATAAACATTATAAAAACAATTATGATTTTAAATTAAAGAAAATAACATATGAAGAAATAGAAGAAAAAATAAATCATCAAGGGGAGATGTTTAGCGATGAATAAGATGGAAAAAATTAAATGTCCTCAATGTGGACAAACTCTGATTTTTATAAATCACATTGATGGAGAAATAAAATGCACAAGATGCAAAAATAAAATACGAATACAAAAAGAAAAGAGTGAGGAACATGCACATACAGAGTTAGTGAAGTAGTTACCCAATACCTTTCTTTATTATATAGATTTTATAAATAAAGAAGGTGAAAAGATGGCATCAAGTTTTGGAGGAACAGTTAAATTAACTGGAGAAAGTGAATATAGAAAAGCATTAAGAGATATAACAACTAATTTAAGAGAAGTTTCAAGTGAATTAAAATTAGCAAATACACAATTCTCATCTGGAGATAAAACTGTAAAAGAAACAAAAACAGCATATAGCAACATGAATACCGCTATACAAGAACAGAAAAATAAAATAACAGATTTAAAAATACTTATAGCTCAAATGACTAAAGAATATAGTGAATATCAAAATAAATTAGCACAAGTAGAGGAACAATATGGAGAAAATAGTAAAGAGGCATCAGAATATAGAACTAAATTAGGAAATGCAGAAAATCAATTAAGGACTTTTAAAACGCAACTTAATAATACAGAAACACAATTAATACAAATGGAAAATGCTACGGATAAAAGCAATAAAGGGTTAGACGAATTAAAAGATGGTTTTGATGATGTTGGACAAGGGGCAATAAAATTTGGTGATTTACTTAAAGCAAATGTTTTAGGTGATTTTATTACAAGTGGTTTGAAATCAGTAGTAGGAGCCGTTAAACAAGTTGGTTCAGCATTATTAAGTGTTGGAAAAGATGCGTTAGATAGTTATGCAGATTATGAGCAACTTATAGGTGGTGTTGAAACATTATTTAAAGACAATGCTAATACAGTTGAAAATTATGCAAATAATGCATACAAAACAGCGGGATTGTCTGCAAATGATTACATGGAAACAATAACAGGGTTTAGTGCTAGTTTGATTCAATCACTGAATGGAGACACAGCTAAAGTAGCAGAAGTTGGAAATATGGCTGTAACAGATATGGCTGATAATGCAAACAAAATGGGAACTGATATGGCTAGTATTCAAAATGCTTATCAAGGATTTGCAAAGCAAAATTATACGATGCTAGATAATTTAAAGCTTGGATATGGTGGAACAAAATCTGAAATGGAAAGATTGCTTTCAGACGCAGAAAAAGTTACTGGAATTAAATATGATATAAGTAATTTGAATGATGTATATCAAGCAATACATATAATTCAAGGTGAACTAGGGATAACAGGTACAACAGCATTAGAAGCAAATACAACTATTCAAGGGTCTGTATCAGCAATGAAATCAGCATGGCAAAATATGTTGAAAGGAATTGCAACAGGAAACACTGAAAATATAAGAAATTTAGTAAATAACTTAGTAGATAGCGTGATGATAGCAGGTCAAAATATATTGTCACGAGTTCAAGAGATTGCAAATGGTATTACAGAGGTACTACCAGAGATTATTTCTAAAATAAACGAAAATTTGCCAACATTATTGGATTCTGGTGTTCAAATATTAAACACATTAGTACAAGGTATTGTTACAAACTTGCCTGCAATTATGGAGAGCGTAAATCAGATAATAAGTACATTATTAACAACTTTAATTGATATGTTGCCACAAATAATTGACGGTGGAATACAAATAATTGTTGCATTAGTACAGGGGCTTGCACAGCAGTTACCAACTTTAGTACCACAAATGGTGGAAACGGTTATTACAATAGTTAATTCATTATTGGATAATATTGATATGATAATTGATGCAGGAATACAACTTATAATTGGATTAGCAGAAGGATTAATAAATGCATTACCACAATTAATTGATAAGATTCCTGTTATTATAGATAAATTGATAATAGCAATAACGAATAATTTACCTAAAATAATAGAAGCTGGAATTTTATTGATGAGTAAGTTAGGACAAGGAATAGTAAAATCAATTCCGCAATTAATTAGTAAAATTCCTCAAATTATAAGTTCGTTAGTAAATGGATTTGCAAATTATTTTTCAAATATGCATGAAGTTGGGAAAAATTTGGTATCAGGTATTTGGGAAGGAATAAAAAATGCAAAAGATTGGTTATTAGGTAAATTAAAAGAATGGTGTAAAAATATTTTAGGAGGAATAAAAGGATTTTTTGGAATACATTCTCCATCAAAAGTATTCAAAGATGAAATTGGAACTAATCTTGCTCTAGGGCTAGGAGATGGTTTTGCAAATACAATGAAAGATGTATCACAAGAAATGTCTGAATCAATTCCACGAGAATTTGATGTCAAATCAATAACAAATATAAGCAATGGAGTAGGCACAGAAAATTTGAATTTAGAAAATATAACCAAAGCATTTATAACAGCAGTGAAAAATCTTAATGCTAAAATAGTTATAGATAAAGATGTAGCTGGAAGATTTGTTATAACGTCTGTTAATAATAAATTAGGAGAGATATATTAATAAGGAGATGTAAAAAATGAAAGTAAGAAAGTTTTTGTTAGAAAATGAAAAAGGTCAGCAGTTTAGAATGGATAATTTAAATGAAGGATGTTTTCTTACATCTCCAACAAATTTAGGATATTCATATAATATAGATTTTGTACAATTAGGATATGAGTTCATAGAAAATAATAGAAAAATCGAACAGCAAAAGCCTAGTGGAACTTTATATTTCAAATCTTATGATAAAATAAAAGAATTTATAGATTATATTGAAAGCTCTCAAAGCTTAAAATGGTTATATATTATACCTTTTGAATTAGAAGAAAAAACTTTTTATAGAGATGTAACTATAATAAAATTAGATAAGACAGAAAAAAATGGAAAATGGCTAGCTTGTCCTGTTGAATTTTCAAGTAAATCTTTATGGTATGAAAAAAACGAGATTATATTTAAAATAGAATCTTATGAAGATGAAATGAGGTATTCATATAGATGGAATAGCAGATATATAGATTATAATTCGAGATCAATACAATTCAATAACAAAGGACATATTGATGCTCCGATTCAGATAGAAATAAATGGTTTTGTTCAGAATCCAGGTGTATCAATTTTTATTGATAACGAAGAGTTTGCAAGTATAAAAATCCCAATAACTATAAAAGAATATGAAAAATTATTATATAGTAGCAAAACAGGTGATATATATATTCAAAAACAAAATGCTGATGGAACAAAAGAAAATTTATGGAAAAACAAATATATAGATATAACAAAACCTAATGTTTTTAAATTACCTATTGGTTCCTCAGAAATAAGATTAGTTGCAGATAATGATATAACAAATGCTAAAGTAACTGTATTTCCTCAATACAAGGCGGTGTAGTATGGGAGTAAAAGCAAAATTTAACAATAAAGAGTATGAATTAATTTATAATTCACAAAGTGGATTCTATGAAATAGAAATAGAAGCTCCAGAAGTTGGTGGGGTATATAATGCTGAAGTAGTATTTGAAGATTTATTAGGAAATATAGAAGAATCAAATAAAAAAATACAAATTTGGTCAAAAGAAAAAAAAGCTAATGTACAAAAAGAAACATTAGTATATTTTTTAGACAAATCAGATTTAGAGATAAAAGATTACATAGAATTTGAGGATTATGAGTATGTAATTGACGAGGAAACGAATCAAAATACAATATTTAATGTGATGAAAAAGGTAAATGCAGAAAATGGCGATATTGTAATTCTACAAAGAGATGGTAAAACTGATTATATTGGAAAAATACAAGATATAGAAAATGAAGATGGGGAACTTCGAAGAAAAATTACATTAAAATATATTTCAAATATTTTTGATAGAAAGATTATAGTAGAAAATGAAAAAATAATAAGTTCAGTAGGAATTGAAGATTTTATAGCTAAAGAGATATATGATAACTTTACAAATTCTGAAGATAATTTATTGAATATAAAATGGTTAGATGTAGAAGTAAAAACACATACAAAAATAACAAAATCTATAAATGCTGAGAATGGTATATATAATTTTCATACTTTTGTTACCAATTGTACTCAAAATTATAATATTGTACTTGAATTTGAATATGAAAATCAAAGAATAAAATTAAAAATATATAAACAAAATTCTGATGTACAACTTATTGATACTACAATTGCTGATATAAGTAATTATGTTGAAAAATTTGAAACGAATATTGTAGCAAAAGTAGTTGTAAAAACAGATACAGATATACAAAAATGGTATTTATTAAGTGATAGAACAACAACTCAAAATAAAGATGATAAAGATAGAGCAATAGGAGAAATTGAAACATTATATACACAAAAATCAGAAGATGCAAAACAAACGGCATTAGATAAATTTAAGTCAAATACATATAATCATTATATATCTTTCAAAATATATAGATATAGTAAATTGTTTGATGTTGAAAAATTAAAAATAGGTACACCTCTTAGTGTAAGAACAAATAATAATATTATACTAAATACATATATTTCAGCGATAGATGATAAAGGAGATAACTTTATAAATATAACATGCGGAAATATGAGAATAAAATTTATTGATAAAATTTTAAAGGAAAGGAAAAATTAAAATGTTAAAAGGTTTTAGATTTACTAATCAGCTTGCAAATGCAGAAGTTGATGCAAGAATACATCAAGAATTTTTAAATAAAAATGATGGGATTTTTTATGGGATGGAATTAAGTAAAACTAATAATTCTATAACGATTTCAGAAGGACTTTGTGAGATTTCAGGAAGGCCAATTGCTGTAATTAACAATGAAATAATTAATGTTAGTTCTGAAAATTTATATTGTGTTTTAATACTTGAAATAGATTTGTCTAAAGAATCTACTATGGAAAACTTTGAACAAGCTTGTTTTAAATTATTGACATCTGCAACTGAATATTCAAAGGTTACACAACAAGATATTAATAAATATGGTGGAACTAATAAGATTTATCAGTTAGAATTTGCAAGATTTAGAAGCGGAACTAATGGAATAACAGAATTTAAAGATACAAGAAAATTTTTGAATTTTAGTGGTATTTATTCTCAAGTCAATGCAAGATGTCAAGAAATCATAAATGAAATAAAAACAGAACTTTCAAATGTTGAAAATGAAAGTAGATGCTTTTTAAAAGCAACACAACTAACTAATGAGAATTTAAATACATACAAAAATGAGGGCTTTTTCTATACGGCCGGTGGAAACACTGTTACGAATAAACCGAATAATGTTGATTTTTTTGGTATGTTTGTAATGAAAACAGCCAATGCATTGGTTACACAATTGATGGTTTCAATAAATAAAATCTATTTAAGAGCACTTGAAGGAAGTAACTGGAGCAATTGGATAGATATTACAGATACAAGTGATTTTTTATCAAAATCTAAAGGTGGAACAATAAGTAAAAAGACTATTTTTAATAATGGCTTGGAAGGAGATTTAACAGGAAATTGTACTGGAAATGCTAGTACGGCAACAAAATTAAAAACAGCAAGAAAAATATCTGTACAAGGTGCAGTAAAAGGAAGTGGAAATTTTGATGGAAATGCAGATATAACAATAAATGTAACGCAAAATAATATAGCTGTTTTATCTGGACAATTAGATTTAAAAGCAGCCTCAACAGATGGATCATATTCACCATCTTTTAATAATGTTTTAATTGATTTTCCATCAGGTTTTTCAAAAGATAATTGCGTTGTAATATCAAGTGCAATGCAATTAACTGATTATACAGGATATACATTTGATTGTGCTATTTGGGATGATTCAAGGACCTGGTTAAGGGGAGGCTATCCATCTATGGTGACATTTGATTATAAAAATAATGGAAAAATAAACTATACCATTGTAAATCCAACAAGTCAAGTAAGAACATGTAAATACAAAATAGTTTTGATGAAAATAAGTTAAATTAATAAGAGGTAATAGATAATGAAAATAATAGAAAAGATAGTAGAACCAGAAAAGGTAAAAATTGGTTCTATTTTTAAATTAAAAATTAAAGTTATAAAGTTTTTAAGCTATAAAGAACTTAAAACAGAAAATTATCAATATTATACTCAATTTAGATATATTGATTTGAAAGGAGCATAAAAATGGCAAAAACTAAAAATGGTATAGTTTATCCTGATAATTATGATAAAGTTGCAGATGTACCTGCCGATTTAAAAGAACTGGCAGAATCAGTTGATGAAGTAATAGAAAATAATAAAACTGAGATGAAAAAAAGCAATGAAACAAGAGATGAAAAGATTTCTAAAAATGTAGAAGATATAGGAATTATACAAGAAACTATAAAATCAGACAAAGAATCTATAGATAAAAGCTTAGAAAACATAAATAAAAAAGATAATGAACAAGATGAGGACATAAAAGCAAATAAAGAGTCAATTGAAGAATTACATACAGAAAACTTAGAAATAAAAGCTGAAAATGAACGCTTGAGAGAGGATATAAAAAGTATTGCAACAATTGTTGAGGCTAGTGGAGAGAATATACATTTAGAAGATAGTTCTGATGCAAGATGTGAAATTAAAATTGGTGGAAATCAGAAACAAAATACTAGAGAGGGATATAATTTATTAAATAATGACGATTTAAATTTATCAAGTAAAACACTACAAACTAAAAGAAAATTAAAAATAGATGCAAATACAGAATACTCAATAGTGAGCGAAAAAGAGTTTACTGATGTTGCAGTAAATGCTTTTTCGGATGACATAAATTATGAAAAATTAATTTTAACAAAAGAAAAACAAAACAAACAATATTATTATAAATTTACTACCAAAAGTGATACTCAAACGATATATTTTTATGTTGTAAGTGCTGATGAATATACAAATGTAAATGATTTTGTAAATTCAACTAAATTAATGCTAATAAAAGGTTCGAAAGCAACAGATTACGAGCAATACGGAGCAAGTCCAAGCATAGATTATCCGAGTCCAGTAAAGAGTGTTGGGGATAATGTGAATTTCTTCCCTGGTTGGGAGATGGGTACTATTGATGTTGCTACTGGTAATAAAATTACAGACCCATATTATATTAGAAGTGTTGATTTTATTCCTATACTTCCTAATATAGATTATACCATTTATTCAATAAATTCTTTTGGTTTTGATAGTTTAAATACTGCATTAAGGCTATATGACAAAGATAAAAAATATTTAGGAAGTCAATATTTAGGAGAAATTTTAGAAAAAAATCTCACATTTAAAATTACTAATTTGGACGCAAGATTTATGATACCAACTAGTACAAATGGTCAAACAAATGTAATTCCAAAAAATGCTAAAGTTGATATTAAGTTAGAAAAAGGTATAATAGCAACACCATATTCTTCTTACAATTGTGGTAGTGCAAAAGTTGATATAAAAAATGAAAATATTTTTAATACAGAGAATATTAAATCGACATCAGAAGTAAGTGTAGTTGATAATAAAAATGGTGTGTTGGAATTACAAGGAGTAAATGGATTTTGGAAAGGAATAACTACAACACAGAAATTTGAAACAGGAAAAAGAGTATATGTAAAATGTAAATATGTAGCAGGAACAGGTTCAGCAGCTAATATAGCTATTAAAGATACTAATGGAGATGACATATTAGAAAATTATAAAGTTTCTAATAATTTAATAAGTTGTAGTTTTATTTCAAAAGGTATTACTAAAATTTTCTTTAGATGCAATGGGACTTCTAATAACGGTAATATTAAATACTCTGATATAATGTTTAGTTATGAAAATATAGACTATGTACCGAATCAAGAACAATCATATTTAGTAGATGTTCAACAACCGATGTTCGAAGGTGATACTTTTGTAAAACAAGATGGAAAATGGTATGAGAAACATAATTGGAAAACAATGAGTTTTGATGGACAGAATATGGGTTCACAAGCAGGAGGAAGTTTTGCAGATTTTAAAGAAAATGGAAATATTGTTAGAGTGTTTGAAATTAAAGATTTGTTAATAAGTTCTGTTAGAAATGATATTTTTTGCGACAAACTTCCAAGACAAGCAGATTCGATGTGGAATGGAAAGAGTACTGGAATACAATCTTGGCAGGGACAAAATAAAATCTTAATTTCATTGCCATTTGATGATGTAGAGAAAAAGTATGGACAAAAATTAACAGTAGATAATTATGTTACAGCTTTTTATATGTATTTACAAGATGAAGTGCTTATAATAAGTTATCTATTAGCAGAACCAAAATTGTTAGAATGTACAGAAGCCCAGAGCAAAGTATTAGATGAAATATACAATAAAGCACATACATATAAAAACATAACAAATATCTCAGCTGAATCATCAGAAGTAAATCCAACTTTAAATATAAAATATTTAAAAGATCCAGAAACTGAACATAACAAATTACAAGCACAAATTGATGAAATAAAGCAATTATTAAGTCCAACTGAAACAAGTGCAATGTTGCTTAATAATATGCAAACAGATTTAGAAAGTGAGGTGTAAAAGATGATAACTGAATTATTAAAGAGACTAATCACAAAGAAATATTACAAAGAAAAGACAGACATAGAAAACAAGTTAAATGTATTTTATGCAATGAGTAAGATAACAGATGAAGAATATAGCGATTTAATATTACTAGTAGAAGATACATATGTAGATTTAGAAGATTCTACAGAAGAAGTTGTAGAAAATACAGAGGAGGAATAGAATGTGGAAACAATAACGAATTTTTTTACAAAACTAACTCCACTAATATTATCTATAACAGCATTAATCGTGGCAGTGATAAAATCTAAAAAAGAAATAGAAGAAACATTGCCACAAAAGATAAAAAAACAATGTAATATTGATATGTGCATTATAAATAGATTAGAGGGTATAAAAGAGTTTTTAAAAGCTGATAGAGTACAAATTTATGATTTTCACAACGGGATACATTACGCAAATGGAAGAAGTGCATTAAAAACATCATGCAGTTATGAAGTTGTACGAGTAGGAATAAAAGGACATCAAAAGGAATTGCAATCAGTTCCATTAAGTTGTATACCTAGGTTTATCAAGACTTTACTAAATCGTGGAGAATTAAAAATAAATGATTTAGAAGAAATAAAAGATACAATGCCAGCAACATATGAGTTAAAAAAAGACCAGGGAGTGGCTTCATTTTTTGATGTTATATTAAATAACAAAGAAAGAGAAGCAATAGGCTTTTTAGCAATTCAATATGAAAATAAAGATAAAGTAAATTTTACAAAAGAAGAAATGAATGAAATCTTAAAACTTAAGTTTTTCATAGAAGAAAACTTAGAAAAAATGGTTACAAAAAAGTAGGAGGTAATAAGTATGGATCCAGTAACAATAATAGAAATAGCAATAGTTGTAATTGCAATATTAGCTTTTATATTGTATTTGGTTTGGCAAATAAAGAAAAAAGGATTAAGAGCAACAGCAGTAGATTTAATAGTAAAAGCAGAAGAGATGTTTAGACAAGGTGATAATGCAAACAAATTGAATTATGTTATAGATAAAATAATATCAATAACAATACCAAAACCATTAAGTCTATTTATAACAAGAGATTCAGTAAAAAGTTTTGTTCAGTCAGTATTTGATGAGACCAAAAAAGCTTTAGATTATGTGCCAAGAAAGGAAAATTAGATATGGAAGAAGATAATATAATAATTGAAGATATAGAATTTAAAGAGGAACTATATCAAAAAAATATTTCAGAAAATGACTTTTCAGGAAGTGAAACAGATGGAATAGGAGATGATAATAATGCAGATAACTAAGATGTTAGTACCTAAAGAAAGATATGATATAAAATGTCCGCATGAAATGAATCCAGAATTTATTATAGTTCATAATACAGCAAATGATGCATCTGCAATGGCAGAAATATCATATATGATAGGAAATAATAA
>ERZ809224.1245-NODE-1245-length-19184-cov-16.319829_pt1 | contig 19184 bp, 23 predicted proteins | sample MGYA00520513_ERZ809224 | MGnify/ENA primary metagenome ERZ809224 (study PRJEB31576, sample SAMEA3212658) | Homo sapiens | biome: human-gut; feature: human gut; material: fecal | place: Sweden | collected 2012 ... | reverse complement strand
TTTGATTTATCAGATATATCTATGTTTGAAATCAAATTATTAAATTTTGTGATTTATTATTTATTAGCAATGAGAATGATTTAGAAGTAGAACATTATATTAATGATTTCCTGGAAATAGAGGAAATATAAAATGAGTAGTCAAATCTCAAAATATAAAGATGCTTATTTTTATTCACATATAATAAGTTTAATAAAAGAATATGCAATAAAGCATAATGATAGAGTTTTAATAAAATATATAAATTCCAATAAATTATCTAGTGATGAAATTTTAAGCAATTTAGATAATGAAAAGTTTTTAAATAAGGATAAATTAGAAATTGATATTGTATGTTTTATTGAAGAATATCTAATAAAATCAAAAAATTATATAGACTTTAAAAATGATAAAGTATTTATTTTAGATAGTTTATTAAACAATTGTAAAGGATATGATGAAAAAGGAAATATTGTCGATATTAAGCTAAATCTCGAGCAAAAAGAAAAAGTAATAAAACAATATAATGAAAGTTTTGACAATGAAGTAAAAAAATATATTGAAAATAATATAGATGAATTTGAAGAAATTTTTATTGCAAATAATCATTTGCAATTTGAAAAATTATTCCCAAAAACTTATGTAGAAACATTAAAAGAACAAGCTGTTACAAGATTTAGAAATGATGGAGTAATGGAAGCTATTCGATATGGATTAGCATATCCAGAAGAATTAAAATCTGCTATGAGTAGGCAATATGTGAATAATAATAAATTTAAAACATTGCTAGTATTTAATAATAATAAAAACATTTTAGAACTAACAAAAGAAAATTTAAAAGAAGAAACAAAAGAATTAGAAAAAGATAAAACAAAAGTTATTGAAACTATTGAAAAGCAACAAACAAAAGAAAAAAATAATACATCTATTTTTATTACATTATCAGGCAATGAAAAAGAAACATATAAAGGAATATATTTGCCAATTTCAGATGAAAATGTTTTATACATTCCAAAACAGTTATATAAAAGAAATAATGAACGACTTGAAATAGTAGATTACAATGGAAATACAGCAACAATGAGTGAATATAGAATTGATAATAATGAACATAAAAAATGTTGGATTGCTAAAATTGGAATTGATGAATTTTATCATAAGTATTACAGATTATATGAAATTCAAAAAGAAAAAGAGGTGATGAACTATGCAGGCAACTAATAAAAGTGATGCAACACAAGTATATGAAGGTGCTGTAAAATCTAGTAGAACAGGAATGAAAGGAACTTTTAAATATTTATTAAAACCACTTACTATATTTGGTTATCATTATTTTATAGAAGGAATAAGAGCAGTACAAAAAGATGGACCAACAAAAGAATTAGAAAAAATTACTAATCTATCTTATGAAGAAACAATAAAAGTAATGGAAAAATGTCAAAATGATGGAGTTAGAGTAGTTGCTACTGAAAGAACTTTATCAAATGAAAATAGTGAATTTGGAAAAAAGAAATCTTTATATCAACAAAAGAAAATAACCAAGTATGCAAGAAGAATAAAACAAATGAGTAATTTAAAAGCAGATCACCCTAAAATTGCTAAATTTCTTCATATAAATTCATTTATAAAGAAGAATGAATCTAAACAAAAAGAAGAACAAATAAGACATAAAAATAAACATTATAACGTGTACTTTAATAAATCAAAAAGGGATTATATGGCTGCTAGAATTGCTGATGTAATTGAACTTAGAACAGGTATTTCTCAAAAATTATTTGATGAAACTATGCAAAGTGCAATTAAAAATATAGATAAAGAAAATGAAATGCCATTAAATACACAACAATTACAAGAATTATCAGAGAAATTTAAACTTCATGAAATGGGAAATGTAGAAATAGAAAAATTTAAAAAAGATTATTGTATTCATGAAATTCCATTTTCTGCTTATATGAGTATTAAAGACGATTTAGAAGTTGCAGATATTCAATATGGTATGAAAGTGACAAAAAACAATGATGATAAAGAAATTGCAAATATCTATATGAATAATAGCGATTTAGAAAGATATTGCGAATTAGGATTTAATTCTTATGGGCAGATAAGAGTATATGGTAATGAAAATAAGAATTTACAATGGAGTATTAGTTCACAAGATGAATTAGTAACATTTACAACAAAAATTGGCGAAGATGAAAGAAAAACTTATTCTAAATTAAGTGGTAAAAACTATGTTATGAAAAGACAAGAAAATGAATGTCTTTGGACTGTATTAAAAACAGATTTAGAAGAATTAGTTGAAACAGAAAAAAAAAGAAATGTAGTAGATGAAGAATTAGAAAAATACCACATAATTGAAAATAACACAATTGAACTTACTGATAATAATAAAGAAATAGATATTGATTTAGAGAAAGAAAAAGAGGTAGGTGATGAATAACTTTGCTTATCAAAAAGCAAAAAAATAATTCATTTATCATTCTATTTTTAGTATTTATAATAATTTTTTATTATATGTTAAGAGTAACAACAGAAGTTGAATTAAATAATGGAGTTTGGAGTTTTGATATATTTTCAAATTGCTTAAATGAGTTATATAAAATAACCACACCAATATCATTTACAACGCACAATATTGCAATGTCAATTGGTGTGGCTTTTTTTGTTTTAATGCTATATGAAACCTACAAAATGCAAAACAAAAAGAATATTCAAGAAAATACATATCGGTTCTGCAGAATGGAAAAGTCCAAAAGATATAAAAAATAAGAGAGATAAAGAGTTTGAAAATAATATGATTCTTACTCAAACAGAACTTGTTTCTAAAAATATGAAAAAAAGTGGTATGAATAGACATGTTATTTTATTAGGTCGTCCTGGAACACGGGAAATCAAGATACTATTTTAAGCCTAATATATTAAGTGCAAATGGTTCTATAATTGTTACAGATCCAAAAGGAGAATTACTACGAGATTGTGGTTATTCTCTAAAGAAAAAGGGTTATACAATTAAAGTTTTGAATTTAGACGAGAAAAGTCAGTCTAATCATTATAATCCTATTGTATATGTTAAACAATTAGATAATTTTTATGACATTTTAGAATATGAAGATAATCATAAAATACAAGAAGATGATGTTATGACATTAATAAATACTTTAATTGCGAATACTAAAGTAGAAGGGATTGATAGTACAACAGGAGATCCATTTTGGATTAAAGCAGAAATGATTTATCTTCAAGCATTATTTTATTATACGATTAGACATTATGATAAAAGACATCAAAATTTTACAACTGTTCTAAATTTAATTAGATTAAGTAGTCCAAATAATAATGGTGTATCAGAATTAGATAGCTTATTTCTTGAATGGGAGGCAGTAGAGCCAGATAGTATAGGTGTTAAACAATATAAACATTTTAAAGTAGCAGCAGGAACACCAAAAATGATGAGTACAATTATAATGACGGCAACAGCAAGACTTGCTATTTTTAATATTAAAGAAGTACACGAGCTGACAGATGATGATGATATGGAACTTGAAAGAATTGGTATGCCAGTAAATGATAATGATCCACTCTTAAAAGAAATAAATAATAATTCTAAAAAACATATTGGAAATGGGAAAATTGCTATTTTCATAATAACAAAACCAAGTGATCGGAACATTTAATTTTCTTGCAAGTATACTATATACACAAATATTTGCAATGATAGATGAAAATGCTAAAAAATGTGGAGGAAGTTTAGCAACACCATTGGAAATATATATGGATGAGTGGGCACAATTACGGAGAAATACCAAGATTTGTTGAAGAACTTGCATATCTTCGTGGATTAAATGTTGGAATAACAATAGGACTTCAATCATTAAGCCAACTAAAGAAAAAATATAAGGATTCTTGGGAATCTGTTTTAGACTGTGTAGATTCTTTTTTATTTTTAGGAAGTTCTGCAAAAGAAAGTTTAGAGTATATGGTAACACTACTTCGGTAAAAAAACATGGTATAAAAAATCTACAGGAAGAACTTTTTCAAGACAAGGTTCTTCTTCTACAAATTGGGATATAGTTGGGAGAGAACTTGCTACTTTAGATGAATTGTCAACTATGCCTAGTGGATATTGTATATTATTTATTGCAAGAGTAGGTGCTTTTTATTCAAAATTGTTTGATTTAAAAAGTCATCCAAATTATTCAGAACTTTATGAGCCTTGGGCAAAAAATATAGATAAACTATATAATCATAAAAAAGAATTGGAATATCAGTCAAATTCAAATTACAAATTATTATGTGATATAGGTTTAGAATTTGCAAGACCAATTGAAAAACTAAAAATAGAAGATGTGAATGAAAATGAATTAAAAAAATTATATAAAACTAAAGTAATTGAGTATGAAGATTTAAAATTAAATAATTAAAATTGGAGGATTTATGAATTTAGTAAAAAGAATAAAAGAAAATAAAAAAGTAAAAAAGATAAAAGAAAAAATAACAATATTAACTGGAGGTATAGCAAGTAGTATGATACTTCTAACATCAAGAGTATATGCTGATTCCAACACAGGTTCTATTGATTCATTTATAAATTTTGCTTGTGATTGGTTAACTAAAATTGGTGGAGTAATTGCTCTTGTTGGAGGTGTTATGTTTGCATTAGGCTGGCAGCGTGAAGACGCGGAAGGAAAATCAAGAGGTCTTATGACATTAATGGCAGGATTTATGCTAGTTGCAATTGCTCAATCTAAAAACTTATTCGGTCTTTAAAAGGAGGAATTTTATAAGTGGATGGAATAATTAGACTTCTATATAGTTTCAAGTTTACAGTTTTTGGAGTTGAACTAGATAGTGGAGATCTAATAGGTTCAGTACAAAAGTTAACAAACTTTTCAAGCGTTCAAAATATTAATATTTGGAGCATAGGAAAGACAGTTAATGATGTTATAGTTCCAATTGCATTGAGTTTGCTTATACTTTTCTTTATGATTAATTTAATAAAAAAAGCAATGGAAGTTGAAAGGATATCTTGGGAAAGAATTGTAATGTCAGTTGTTTCTTTTTTATTGCTAAAATATTTTATACAAAATGGATATACATTTTTATCTACAATAATGAATATTGTTAATGACATATTTATTAGTGTTACAAATGTAATAAGCAATAACAATACAAGTATTAATATTGCAGATACTTTAATAAATGCAGTACCAGATCGGATTTATAGATAGTATTATGACATATCGGTTTGTATTTGATATTATTCATTCCATTCATGACAACAATAGTTCAAATATTAACACAGATTTTTTTAAGAGTTGTAAAATTGATATTATGTTTTGCTTTTGCACCAATACCAATAGCACTAGCAGCAGATGACGAAGGAAGAAGTAAAGCTATTCAATATTTTTTATTTTCTGCAAGTGTAGGATTAGAGGCAATTATAATATATATTGCAACAAATGTGTATGCAATAGGTCTTTCGGGATTGAGTGGAACAGTAGGTTCAACAAGTGCAATATCAACAATAGTAGCAATGCTTTTCTTAAATGGAATGTATTTGGCAGTAATTCAATATGGTAGCCAATTTGCAGAAAAACTAACAGGAGGTCATTAATTGTGGACGAGATAGAAATAACAGTATTTGATGAAATTAAAGATTATAAAGAAAAAATCTATTTTTTTAATTTTAGACAATGGATATTTGCTATTTTAATAGCTGTTATAGTTATTCCTACATATATCATTTTAAAAGATAAAATTGGAGAGGAAATAACAAGCTATATAGTAATTGCAATTGCAGGGAGTCTTGGTTTTATTGGTTTTGTGAAAATTCATGAATTAGAAGCAGAAAAGATATTACCATATTGGTTTAGACATTATTTTTTATTTGCTAAACCAATTCATTATATTAGTGATGAAGAATATAAACTTCTTCATGAAAAAAGGAAAAAAGGAAAGAAAAATAAAAGCCATCAAATGCAGAAAGTAAATAAACAAAGTGCAAAAGAATTAAAAAGAAAGCATAAGCAAGAAAAATTACTTATAAAAGCTAAAAAGAAATATGGAATAACTGAAAATGTTGAAATTATAAGAAGTAATAAAACAAAAGATAATATAGAAAAGATAGATAAAAAGGATAATGAATTAATTGAAAAACTATCTAAATTAACAAAAGAAGAACAAGAAATATTATTAAAATTGCTTGGGAGATGATAAATATACAAGATTTAACTGAATGGGAATATAAATTCCTTAAATATTATTTAGATAAATTTAAAGCTAAGTGGGTGCGTGTTTTTAATAACAAGCATCCACTTTTAGCAACTAGAGTTGATTTATATACAGTTTATAAAAGAAAACTAAAACATCAGCCTATAACAGAAAGTTTAACATATTCAAATATGTTTAAGCAGTTAGATGAAGGAAAATGGTATTTTATTCCTAATCTTCTAAAAATAAGTAAGGAGGATTGATAAATTGCCTAAAAAAACAAAGGTAAAAGCAAATAAAAATAAATTAAAGAAAGAAACAATGTTAGGTAAAATAAAAAAATTTTTTAGTAAGTTTGAAATTGCAAAACCCAAAACTACACCACAAATAATGAGAATGTTTTTTAAAGATTTTGATGAACAAAATTCTATTATTATATTAGATAAAAATCATTATTCTGTATGTTTTGAATATCAAGACATATCATTTGCTAAAGCAAATTATGAAGTGCAAGAAAATATTTTTTTAAAATGGGTTGAATATTTACATTCATTTAACTATAACGATCATATTCAAGTTGTTTATGCTGGTAGACCAATTAAAACATCTGATTATAAAAAAGATTATATTTATGATGAAGAAAAATTTACTGGAAATGAAAAGAAAATAGCAAATGAATTTAATAAATTAATCGAAACAACATTAGGAAATAAAGAAAAAATATTAAAAGAAACAAGATTAATTGTAATAACTACTAAAGCAGAAAATTTAAAAGATGCACAAGATATTTTTATGCAATATCAATTAAGAACAGAAGAAAAATTTAAAGAACTAAAATCTAAAATAAGAAGGGTAAGTATAGATGAAAGACTGAAAACTCTATATAATCTATTTCATAATGATTTATTAGAAAAAGATATTTTGAAAAACATAAGTGAAATTACTAAAAATCAAAATTTAAGTATTTATGATGTATTAGCACCAAAAGAAGATGTTATATTAAAAGAAAAAAATTATATTAATATTGGAAATAAAAAATATATAAGAGTTTTATATGTGGCTAGACTTCCTAAATCTGTAACACCTAGATTTTATAATAGAATTACAACAATTGAAAATTGCAATATAATAACAACTATAAATATAACACCAACAGATCCAGCAAAAGTAATTAAAATGGTAAATAAAAAAATAAGTGGTATGAAAACAGAAAGGCTTGAAAAAATAAAAAAAGCTAATAAAAATAATTATAGTTATGAAGCAGTAAAAGATGAGAAATTAGAAGATTCAATAAGAGACGCACAAAATTTAAGAGATGCTTTGCAAAAGAAAAAACAAAAATTATTTACTAATAATGTTTTAATTTGTATTCAAGCAGATAGTATTGAAGATTTAGATAAAACTACAAAACTAATAAAAAGTATTGGCAATGAACATTTAATTACAATATATAATTTAGATTGGCAACAATTAGAGGGAGTTCAAAATTGTTTGCCTTTTGGATGGAATACTTTACAAGTACAGCGATCTTTGACTTCTGAATCTACTGCGACAAATATACCATTTAATACAAAAGATTTAATGCACCCAAATTCAATATATCATGGAATCAATTTGGTATCTAAAAATCCTGTATTTTGTGATAGAAAAAAATTATTAAATGGAAATGGTTGTGTACTTGCAACATCAGGAGCAGGAAAATCATTTTCTATAAAAGTAATAATAGAACAAGTATTACTTCGCTATCCACAAGATGAAGTAATAGTAATAGATCCTCAACGGAGAATATGCTCCATTAATAAATGCTTTTAATGGACAAACATTAAATATAAGTACATCAACTAATACATATATAAATCCATTTGATAGTTCACTTCAATACGAAAAAAATAATGAAGATGCTTTAAATAGCAAGATAGAGTTTTCACTTGCATTTATTGAATCAATTGTTTCTAGTAATGGACTTACTGGAGAACAAAAAACTTTAGTAGATCGTTGCACTAAAAATATGTATGAAGAATATCAATTACATGAATATAGTGAAAAATATGAGCCAGACTTTATAAAGTTTTATGAAGAATTATTAAAACAACCAGAGGAAGAAGCTAAAAATTTGGCATTAGTAATTGAAAGATATGTTTTAGGTGGAATGGATATTTTCGCAAAGAAAACAAATATAGAAATTAAAAATAGATTTATATCATTTGATATTTCGGATTTACCTCGTAGCATACAGACTACGGGGTATTTAGTTGTTTTAGAGCATATTATGAATAGATTAAAACGTAATAAAAATTTAGGAAAACATACATGGATTTTTATAGATGAATTTCATATATTGCTTGCTAATCAATATAGTGCTGATTATATTGCAAAAATATATAAAACAGGTAGGAAGGAAAATGCTATTCCTACAATTATCACACAAAATATTGCAGATGTAATAAAAAATGAACAAGGGTGTAAAATACTATCTAATTCAGAGTTTGCAATGATTTTAAAGCAAAAGCCATTAGATTTACCAGCAATTTGTAAGATATTTGATATAAGTGAAGAAGAATCTAAATATGTAATTGATAGTCCAGCAGGGCAAGGAATAATCGTGTATGGAGAAGACAAAGTAGCTTTTAGAAATCAAATTGCTAAAGAGTTTTACATATATCAAATAAATCAAACTTCTAATATGCAAATTAGTAGGAGTTAAAAATGCCAAAAGAAAATGGAAAAGATGTTGCAAATTCATTAAGTGAATATTCAAATACGATAAACAAAGGTACAAATATTGCTTTAGATAGTGTTAATCAAATTAATAAATGGTATGAAAAACAAGTAGAAAAAATTATAGAGGGAAATACACAAGATACAAGACTTGAAACAAATGTAGATAATAACATTGTAGAAGAAACAGAAGAAAAAATAAATAAATTACAAACTAAAGTAGAAGATTATACCGAAATTCAAACTAACAATAAAAAGAATAATGTTACTAATCAAAATGTAAGTAGATTAAAAACTAAAAAAGAAGATGAAACACTAGAAGATACAATAAAAAATGAAAATGAAGTAAAAGAATTAGGGAATAAAAAAGGAAAAATAAATAGCAAAATTAGTACAGCTATAAAAGGTATAAAATTTATAAATAATACTGCAAATAAATTTATAAAAACTGGTAAGACATTAAATACTGCAACAAATGAGGGTGGACTAAAAAGTTTTGAAAAAAGTTCAAGTAGAATAATGACAAAACCAGCCAAAAAAGTAGCAGAAAAAGTAACATCAAAATTGGGAAAAGAAACTAAAAAGGTTGTAAAAAAACAAGGGAAAAAACTTGTTAAGAAAACAGTAAGTGTAGTAGAAAAGACAACAAAAATTATTGCAAAATTAGTGGCAGAGAGTATGAAAGTGTTAGTATCAATGTTGTCATCCATTGCACCAATTATAATAATTATTTTAATTATTGCAGCAATAGGAAACTTTTTTGATTTTAAAACATCTGATGAAGCAGACAATATAAATTTTGATGAAATTTCAAGTTATATGATACAAATTGATGATCCAAATCTTCAAGCAATATATAATGAGTTTTTAAAAAATATGGGTAAACCATATCTTATGGACCACAGTAATCTATCTTATGATACTTGTATGGAAACCTATGATTGTTCTAGTTTTGTAATTCATTGTTTGGCACATACAGGAATAAAAACTATTCCAAATACTGGAGCTAGTGGACTATATTCTGTTTATTGTAATCCAGTAGAAGTGAATAATAGACAAGCAGGAGATTTGATTTTTTTGAAAGATACTTATGATACAGGAACGCCTGGAGGTATTTCTCATGTTGGTATTTATATGGGAACATTAACAATAAAAGGAGAAACAGCAGAATGGGTAATAGATACGGGTGGAAATCCAGAAGGAGTAAAAATTAGTAAATATAATAATGGTTGGTGGAATGGTAGCAATTTTTATGGATTTGGTAGATTAAAGTAATTAGATGGGAGGTTATAATATTTGAAAATAAAAATGGTAAAAATGGGTATGGATATAGATGAAACAAGAAATCACAGAATAAGGGGAATTGTGTCTACAAATGATGGTAAATATCTATTTATAGAAATAATGAAAGGAAGCAGACCAGATAGAAGATATACTTCTTGTTCTCCAAAAGAATATGAGAAAAAGTATCCAAACCCAGAATATATTTTTTTGGATAGTTGTTTTAGAGTAGATATACCAGAAGATTATTTTAAAAATTATACAAAAGAGTTTTCTGCTTATAATAGAGTGGGATTATATGAGTATGCACATACAAAAGAAAATATAGTAAAAGTATTGCAAAAGTTTAATAAAGATATAGAGGATATTGAATTAACAGACGAACGTTATATTGAAAAATTTTGTGAAGAAAATGGATTTTTTAGACTATATGATAGCAGATTAAAACACGAATATAAACCTATAAAAATTGAATGGACAGATTTAGATAAAGATGGTTATACTCGTGTTAAATTTTTATATACTTGTTATTCTGCAGATGGATTAAAATATCAAGAAGAACAGCAAACTGAAAGGAAAACACAAGATTTAATTAATGAATATGGAAAAGATTTAATATCAAATTTAATGACAAGATATGTTGAAGAAAAGTGTAAAAATATAGATAATCAAAAAATTATAGAAAATTTTATTGAAGATAAAGATAAACTTTTTGAAGAAGAAAAAAATATGGATTTAACAGATGAGGTAGATATAGATTATTAAGTGAAAAAGCTACTCTTTTTTATAATGAAAATTATATTTATTACACTTGTTTTACTAATAGCAATATGTTTTGGAAATATGCTTGTTAGAATGAGTATATTAGTTTTAATGTACTCATTCATTATTTTTAGAATACTAAAGAAATGGAGGAAATAATTGGTAGTAGATATAGATAATACAAATAAAAAATATAACATAATTTATGCAGATCCGCCCTGGCATTATACAGGATGGAGAAAAGGACCTAGAAGTGTTGAAAGACACTATCCTACAATGAAAGTGGATAAAATAATTGATATGAAAGATACAATTAAATCAATATCAGATGAAAATTGTATTCTTTTTTTGTGGGTAACATTTCCTTGTTTAATAGAAGGATTAAAAGTAATGAAAGAGTGGGGATTCAAATATAAGACTTGTGGATTTACATGGGTAAAAAGAAATAAAATTGCTGATACTTGGTTCTTTGGATTAGGAGCATGGACAAGAGCAAATGCAGAACTGTGCTTATTAGGAACAAAAGGGAAAATACCTAGAGTTTCTAATAAAGTTTCACAAGTAGTTGATACTCATATTGAAGAACATAGCAAAAAACCTGCAATAGTAAGAGATAGAATAATTGAATTGGTTGGAGATTTACCACGAATTGAATTATTTGCAAGACAAACAGTTGAAGGTTGGGATTGCTGGGGAAATGAAGTATAAAAGGAGGTAATATATTGAATATAAATGTACCGATATTAGAAAAAACTCAAAAGAATATTACAGAAGAAATAAAAGTTTTAAGTAGTGCAGATGTAGTTAATTTAGAACAAGTACAAGCAATAAGGAATGCAATAAAAGAACATCTATTATTTATTGGAGTAGACAATGGAAATAATGTAAGAAATATAAGTATTTTAGGGATAGGTTCAAATTGTAAAGTATTAGTTGATAGTAAAGATATTATTAGAACTGCTTTATTATCTTGTAGTGAAAAAGTAATTTTAGTACATAATCATCCTTCAAATAATTTAGAGCCTAGCTTAGCAGATATACATATAACAAACATAACAAATAATCTTTTAAAAACTTTTAATATTGAATTATTAGATCATATTATTGTTACAGAAAAAGAATATATAAGTATGGAAAAAATAAAACAATTTAATAAGCAATTTACTGATGATTCAATAGAAAAAACGACAAAAAGTTTTTTACTGGAAGAAAACCAAAAGTTAAAACAAGAAATTGAATATTTGAAAAATAATAAAAAAGAAATAGAAAATAGTTCACAAGAAGATATTGATTATGATTATTAATAAAAGGAGGGAAAGTTATTTTGACAATTGATGAATTTTTAACAAGTAATAAAAATAGTTGCGAACTAGATAGAGATTATATTTTAAAAGTTGAATATAATGACAATATTGATTATATATTTAAAACTGACTATGGAAAACTAGATTTTAATAAAAATCTAAAATGTGTAGGATTATTTAATAAGAGTAATAAAAAATTATATGGATCTAGTTTTGATTTTAATAATTCTTATAATAAAGAAAGTATGAGCAATTTTTATAGTGGAACAATAGGACAAATTAAAATAGATTTATATAAGGGAGCAGATAAATTATTAAATGATTATATACAAGATAACCTACAAACCTTAAAGCAAATTGCAAAAGATTCATTTAATAAATTTATATCTTCAAAAGAAGATTATGAAAGTATAAAGAAAGAAGCTGTTAATAAATACATATATCATTCAGATAACAATGAAATAGAATTTAATATAAGTAGTTCTAAATATGAACGAGATAATGATATGTACGATTTAATAATGAAATCATTAGAAAAACCAGAAGAAACTATTTATAAGGTTTTTGAAGAATATATAAATAATGAAGAAAAAACAGAAAGATTATATTCAAGAGTATCAGGTATTCCTGATATAAATTTAACTGTAAGAGAAAAAATTGGAGTACGCTTATTAGAAAAAGATTTAGAAGATAAATTGATTTTAGAATTAAAAAATAATCCTAATAATGAATATAAAAAGAAACACGATATTGTTGAAGCAATAAAAGATTTAGATGCACAAATGCTTACGATAAATTTGTGTCATAATGGAAAAGAAATTACCTTTAAATATCCAAGAGAACAACTATATAATTTTTGGCTTAGTAGTTATAATATTCCAGAAGTAAGCAAAAGAGAAGAATTAAAACAGATATATGCAAATGCAAATTTTTATAGAGATTTTGATATAGAAGATATAAAATCAATAAGTTTTAGAAAGCAAATTATATATGAAGATGAAAAAGAATTAGAGTTAAATAATAAAAAAGAAGAGCTAGATATTGTAGACGATATGTTCGATTAAAATGTATAAAGAGTGGAGTAGAAAATGCTCCACTCTTTATAAAAAATTAAACAAAAAATATTCTCCCAGCGGGCCAAAAGGGTTTTAGGGATTTTTCCCTAAACAGCAAAATGGTGTCAAAGCACCAAGCTGGCGAATATTGGGCACTAAAAAATGCTCTCAATATTCGGGGCAAAATAAATTTGCCCTTAAAATTATATGCTACACTTTGTTAGCATAAATTTTATCTTTTTGAAGGAGGAATAATATTTATAACAATGATGAATTAGATAAGTATTTTTTATCATACGATAAAATTTTATTTAGATTAAATATTCAAAACATAAAGACTAAAGAGAAAAAAGATATCAGCCATAAAGATTTAAGAAAAGCTATAACAGTTATGCAACGAAAACATAAAAAATGTAGATGGAAAAGCGAAAAAGTCAAAAGTAGAAATAGTTATATTCTTATAGAAGGATACTATTGGTTAAAATATGTATATTTTAATAACGAAAAAAAGCTAATAGATGCAGATATTAATTTTTTTGAAGATAGAATAAAATCTTATGAAAAATTATTAAAAGTGGAATCTAAAAAATTATTTGAAAGAGATATGAATTTGATAGAACTATCAAAATATTTTAATAGAAAATATGAAACTATTGAAAAAGCAATTTGGAAAATGATAAAGGTAAATTATAGTTACAGATATAAAAGAAATAACGAAAGTCTAGTTACTAAAAAAGGAATAGAATGGCTTTCAAAAAATTGCTTTAAATATAAATATTTAGAACTATTAGAAAATTATAAAATGGAGCTAACAGAAAAGTATATAAAAGCAGGATATATATATGATAATTTTTTCCAAAAGAATTAGAAAATAACGCTGACAAATAACAAAATATACGTTATAACATGTATGTAATCGATTACAGAGTAAATATTCTAAAGGGGGATGAAAATGGTCGATAAAAAAGCAATTAGAGAATTATTTAGAGCCATAGAAGAAAACTTTAATTTTGAACTTGTAGAAGATGGAAATTACAAAGAAGCTGTTAATCGCAGAAAAGCTAAACTGAATTTTATTCAAAATTCTGTTAGTAAACAAGATTTTGATTTATTACAAGAATATATTGAAATCGAAAACGAAGTTTCAGCAATAGAAATGGAAGAAGTTTTTGTAAAAGGATTTTCAATAGCATTTCAACTAATTATAGATTCATTACAATAGCTGGAGGTGTGAATACATAAATAGAATATAAGAAATAAAATAATATTATTTGAAAGGGCAAGTTTATCTTGCTCTTTTTTTGAAGGAAGTGAAAATATGCAATTTAATACAAATTCAAGAAGAAAAAGCATTAAAGTTATAGTATCTGATGAAGAAAGATGTTTAATAGAAACAAAAGCAGATTTTTATGGGTATAAAACAATTGCAAGTTATATTAGAGATGCAGCTATATATGAAAAAGTTACTCATGTTGATTTAAAAAGTAAAAATGAAATATATGAAGCTTATAGTAATAATACAAAAGAGTTAAAGAAAATAGCAAAAGAATTTAGACATTTTAGTAAGTATGCAACTCAAATTTCAAAGGATGATTTAAAAGATATTTCTATAATGATGATTACAATATTAAAAAAGCAAAAGCAAAAGTTACAATTAATTGAAAATAAATTAGATATAGATATTTGGCAAGAAATTAACAAAAGGAATCATATAGAATGCCAGTAACAAAAAGAGAAGCACATTATGGTTCTCCAAAGCAATTAATCAATTATATTTTAGATGAAAAACATAATGGAGAAAAAGTCGGTCAAATATCAGGGTTAAATTGTAATCCAGAAACAGCATTATTGGAATTTAAAGATATACAAAGAAAATATAAAATGAAGGGAAGTAGAGTAGCATATCATATAATTCAAAGTTTTTCTCCAAAAGATAATATAACAAAGGAACAAGCAAATGAAATAGGAAAGAAATTGTGTGAAGAATTATATCCAAATTTTCAATGTGTTATATCAACGCATATAGATAAGGGGCATATACATAATCATATATGTTTAAATGCAATAAGTTTAGATGGTAGAAAATTAGAAGATAAATTATCAAATGAAAAAGAAGGACTATATGGGCTTAGTGATACAAGTGATAAAATTTCAGCTGAATATGGATGTTTTATTATGCCTAGAAAAACATATATGAAATCTAAAACAAAAGATTATTATCATCAATACAAAGAACAAACATGGAAAGAAAAAATAAAAGATGATATAGAAGATATATTACCAAAATGTAATTCATTAGAAGAATTTTTGGATGAGTTATCTATATCAGGTTATGAAATAAGGAGAGGAAAAAATCTATCTGTTAAATGTTTAGGAATGGAAAGATTTGCTAGATTAAATACTATAAATAGCAATTTTAGTATTAGTAACCTATATAGTTATTTTAAGAATAAGGATAAAATTGATTTGAGTGAAGTTAATTTTGAAGAAAATAATTTTAATATAGATTTAATAAAAAAAGTAACAGAATCAAAAACAGCAATTAATAAAACAGAAATACAATTAAATGGAAGAAAATATAATGAATATCAAAAAACGCGTTATCAAGAAATTAAAAAATTTTATAATTTAAAACAACAGTTAGAATATTTAGATAAATATAATATAAAATCATTTGATGATATTGAAAACCAAATAGAATTAAAAAGAAAAGAAATAAAAGCTAAAAATATCACTATAAAGAAAAATAAAAAAAGATATAATGAGATTATTGAAAAGACAGAGAAGGCACAAGATTATATAAAACTTTATAAAGTTTATGAATACGCTTTAAGTTATAAAGAACAAGATCCAAAATATATTATGCCCAAAGAAGTAGAAATATTTTTAAATTTACAAAAAGAATTAAATATTAATACAATAGAAGAGGCAAGAGATTTAATAAAGTCATCGAGAAAAGAACGAATTGAAATAAATAAAACTAAAAAAGAAGTATTAGATTTACAAAGAGAATTAAATCATTTAGATACAATAAAAGAAGAAAAACTATCAAAAAGTGGACTTTTTATACACAATATAAAATTTGGATCTAATCATATAGATTATAAAAGTTCAAAAGATAATGAATATTGCGTTACATTACCATATACGAAAGAAAAAATATATATACCAAAGAAATATACAGCGTTTAACGAAAAATATCAGTATTATACTTTATATTTGGTAGATGACAAAGAATATGAGTTATATGATGAAAAGAATAATAAAATTCAAAATATAACAGGTAAAGAATTAGAAGAACATGTTTTAAATAAGAAAAAAGAAATAGATAAATTGTATAGTTATTAATCAGGATCTAGGTAAAACTAGGTTCTTTTTTTATGCAATTTACAAAAGAGGAGGGATTTAATGTTAAAATTATTTAGTCTATTTAGTGGTATAGGTGCATTTGAAAAAGCACTAGAAAGACTAAAAATAAAATATGAATTAGTTGGATTTTCAGAGATAGATAAATATGCAATAAAAAGTTATTGTGCGATACATAATGTTTTGGAAGAAAAAAATTATGGAGATATAAAAGCAATAAATGAAAATGATTTGCCAGATTTTGATATTATGACTTGGGGATTTCCGTGCCAGGATATTAGTATTGCTGGTAAATTAAAAGGTATAAAAGAAGGAAAAACAAGAAGTGGGTTATATTATGAAGGATATAGAATTTTAAAAGCTAAAAGACCACAAGTAAGTATAATAGAAAATGTAAAGAATTTAACAAGCAAGAGATTTAAAAAAGAATTTGAATCTATTTTAAAGGATTTATCAGATTTAGGCTATAATAATTATTGGCAAGTATTAAATGCTAAAGATTATGGAATACCACAAAATAGGGAACGTGTTTTTATTATAAGCATAAGAAAAGACATAGATAATGGTAAATTTACTTTCCCAGAGAAAATTAGGTTACAATTAAAATTGAAAGATTTACTGGAGGAAGTAGTAGATGAAAAATATTATTTAACCGAAAAAGGGATAGGTAGACTTATAAAGAAAAATAATAAATTAATGAGAGATAATAATAATCCAGATGTTAGTTCTTGTATAATAGCAGGATATCATAAGATGGATGGAAGAAATAATCAATATATTTCAGAAGTAAATAAGCCTAAACGAGTTGGTGGAATATATGATACAGAAGAAAGAAAAAGACAAGCAGGAAGTATATATGATCCAAACTCAATTTCTCCTACATTAACAACGATGTTTCCTGGAGGAGATAAACAACCTTTTATACTTGTTAATGAAGGTACTAAAAAAGGAAGTACAGAAGCAAGAGAAGGAGATTCTATAAATATTTCATACCCTAACAATATCAATAAAAGAGGAAGAGTAGGAAAGGAAGTATCACAAACAATTTTAACTTCTCCTAATATGGCAGTAGTTGAAAATGTAAATAAACCAATTTGTTTAAATAAAAATAAAAAAGTAAGTATTCAAGATAGAATATATGATTCTAATGGTATTGCTACAACAGTAACAGCAAGTGAGTTTAGATCTAAAATAGCAGAAAGAAAAATGTTTAATCCATATAATAATAAAGAAATAATAGATGTAGCACCTACACAAACAACATCTTGTGGAAATATAACATCAAGTGCAGCTGTTTTGATATCAGAAGATTTAAAGACATATTTAAAAATTAGAAAATTAACACCGTTGGAATGTTGGAGGCTTATGGGATTTGATGATATTGATTTTTATAATGCAAAAAAAGTTGGAATATCTGATACACAATTATATAAACAAGCAGGCAATAGTATAGTTGTTAATGTATTGCAAGCAATATTTATTAGTTTATTCAAAGTACTTATAAAATAAAATTTATGATAATATCAATACATAGTAATTCTGTTTATCTATTTTTGATATAATTATATTATAAAAATGTGTAACTTTATTTATTTATTTATCACTATATAAATAGAATATGTTTTTTAAAGGAGTTATAAAAAATTGGAACCAAAAAAATTAGAAGATTATATATTAGATGGGAATATTGATTTGGATAGAATAATTGATGAGTATACACCCTATATAAAAAAGATAATACAGAATATGGTTAATGATAATTTAACGAAAGAAGATAAAGAAGAAATTATATTAGATACATTTTTTGTGTTATGGAAAAGATATAATGAAAATTATTATATAAATTCATTAAGCTCTTATATAGCAGGAACTACTAAAAATTTAATAAGAGAAAAATTAAGAGCAATAAAGTATAACAATATTAGTATTGAGGAATTTGAAAATAAAAGTTTAATTGTAGATAGTTGTAATGATATTTTTTCACAAGAAAGAGAGAAAATAAATGAGTTAAATAAAAAAATTAATAAATTAAATAAAATTGATATTAAATTAATAGATTTATTTTACTATTCAAATAAATCTATTAAAGAAATATCTAAAGAATTAGAAATGTCTGAATCGAATATAAAAGTGAGATTACATAGAATAAGAAAAAAAATCAAACGTGAATTGAAACGAGGAGGATTTTAAAAGATGAATGATGATATAAAGAAAAAAGTAAAAAGAAAGATAGCCATACATCAAATAAAAAAAGAACAAGAAAATAGTATAATAAATGGTAGTAAAAAATTTATTTTTAAAAACATAGGAATTACTATAGGAATATTGATATCTTTAACAGGAGTAGTTTTTGCAAGTCATAAAGTAATAGAAACCATATGGGAAAAACCAGAAAAAATTGATAATATAACTGATCAAATTACAGCTGAGAGTCAAGAAGAAAATATCACAGAAGAACAAGCTAAAACTATTGCTATGAATAAATTAAAAGAAATAAAATTTAATACTA
>ERZ809224.1243-NODE-1243-length-19212-cov-8.684815_pt1 | contig 19212 bp, 10 predicted proteins | sample MGYA00520513_ERZ809224 | MGnify/ENA primary metagenome ERZ809224 (study PRJEB31576, sample SAMEA3212658) | Homo sapiens | biome: human-gut; feature: human gut; material: fecal | place: Sweden | collected 2012 ... | reverse complement strand
GAAAAAGAATGGGATGGCCCTCGTTCATTGATAGACATGTTGAAAGTACCAGAAAGATTTCAAGCGTTAGTATCAGATTATAAGATGAATCTTATAGAGGTAAGAAACAGCGAATATCTGAAATTTCAGAATTCAGATGTCAGTACAGTTTTTGATATCAGTAGATTCATTTATGATAAAAGATATGATAAAATTAATGATATATACAAAGAGCAATTAATACCTTCAGAACTGGGATTAGTAATTGGTGCGATTACAGAATCACAGAAATTGATTGATGATGCAATAAAGCTAGAGAAAGAAGGAGGGAAGATGAATATGTGCAAGGCGCTAGAGGAATTAGAAGAAAAAGGAAGGATAGAAGGAAGAAGAGAAGGAGAAATCAAAGGAGAAATCAAGAATAAAATTCTACTCATTCAAAAAAAATCCCAAAGAGGAGATTCTATGGAGAAGATAATAGATGATCTTATGGAAAGTATAGAATTTGTTCAGCCGATTTACGAAATGATCAAACAAAATCCAGAGTTATCAGTTGATGAAATCTATGGGATTATCAATAAATAATTTTCAAAATAGAATATCATCAATTTATCAACGGCAAAAAAGAAGCATAGAATGAGGAATAAAATAGGAACCGCAGACCAAATGCAGTTCCTATTTTATTTAATAATTTTAAGATTGAGATGTAATTGATATTATTTAAGAGAAATTATTTTTTCTTAGTTTTTAAAGCTTTCTTAGCAGACCAAGCAGAGTAAACATTCTTAGATTTGTTGTTTACTTTTGTTACTTTATAGCTTCGAACTCTTACATAATATTTCTTGTTCTTTTTCAGTTTCTTTAAGACTTTAGAAGCAGATTTTGCAGAAACCTTGACTGTTTTTGCTTTCTTAAAGTTCTTAGATGTGCTGTACTGAATCTGGTAAGCAGCAACTCCGGAAATCTTCTTCCAAGATACTTTGATAGAAGTCTTCTTAGCTTTGCTTAATTTCACAGTTGTCTTTGCAGGAGCTTTCACAGTTGTTGTGTTTGTTACTGTAGTTGTAGCTGCTGGTTTTGTTGTAGCAGATGCAGCAGTAGTCGCAGCATCTTTTGTTTTTAAAGCTTTGACTGCATTGATCGCTTCTGTTAAATGAGTGATCTGCTCACTAACCTCTGCAGAACTTAAATCCTTTTTGTTAAGTAAATCTTTTGTTTCATCTAGTTCAGTTTGAAGATTAGCAAATGCAGTTTGCTTGTTAGAACTATCAACATAGGAATCTTTCTTCAAAGATTCAGCTTCTGTTACTAATTTCTGAAGAGAAGCTTTTTCTTCGTCGCTTGCAAGAGCCTTTTTGGATACAATATTGTCTTTTGTAGCTTCAAAGTTAACTGTATAATCCTCGTAACCAAGAGCATAAACTGTTAAACTCCAATAACCTGTACCATCTGTATTCTCAGGTAACTGGCAACGAATAGAATCTGTTAATCCAAGCTGGATTCCCATAGATTTATGCATCCAGTTATCAGCTGCAAATTTTGTTCCGTAAGAAGCTAAAGCTTTTGTACGAGTGCTGTCATTTCCGTAGTATGTCCATTTAACAGCCTGCATCTTGTCACCTAAAGCACCATAGTCATCTCCATTTAGATCCACACGAAGAAATTCTCCATATGATCCAGAAGCAGCTTTTACAGTTGGAGTGATTTTTACAGCTTTCTGTAATGTCTGATCTTTAATACCAGAGTCAGTACCAGTTGTTCTGGCTTTGAAAGAGAAGGAACCGTCAGAACCTTTGACCGCTTCCTTTAATCCATTTGTATCTGCTGTTACATTTGCAGATGCTTCATAAGAACTTAAAACACCTTCTGCATATCCACCAATCAGTGTACTATTGTTTTCAACAACAGAGTATTTTGCTTTGAAATCGTTGTAGTCAGAAGCCTTTACTTTTACAGGAACATATTTGATTCCAGAAACACTATAGTGATCCATTTTTTTTGTGGAATTGTCAGCAAATGTTAAAGTTCCTTTGTTAAAAGTAACTCTTCCTTCCACGTCTTTTAGATGTAAATAAGTGGCTGTTACTTTACCATCAGAAGCTTTTACCTGTTCCCAATTAGAAATCTGATAAGCACTTCCATCGGTTGTATAGATCGTAGTAATGCACTGGAAACTTCCTCTATGAAGACCATGGTTTGTTGTAGCACGAGTAACGGCATCGTATCCACCATTATCAAGTTCACTATGACTATCTAATGTATCAGAAGAGCTGTCATTACCGGCAGCATAAACACCCTCAGATGCCCAATATTCATTCCAGGTAAGTCCAGCATAGCAATAAACATATTCATCAGACTGTTCATTAGCAGCCTTAACAATGTGAGCAACATGAAAAATATTCGCTGTCACAGGAGTCGCAGTTAAAACCATTGCAACACTCATAGCGATAGCAAAGGCTTTCCCGATTAATCTTTTACACATATAGTTTTTCCTCCGTTTTTCTGCAATATAAAATAATAGCGCGTATATAGTTAGAAAGCTCTAACTGTCGAAAAATATGATACCACACGAAAGGTTAGTGAACAATAACTATAAATGAGAATAATTATCAATATCTTGCTATCTATTAAGCACAGGAACACTCTTATGGACATTGGACAGGATATTGATAATTATTCTGGAAGTTACTATAATTAAGGAAGTCATTTTAAGAAATTCGTAAGAATTATATCCGCAGAAACGAAAGAACCACCTGATACACTAAAACCATCAAAGATACGAGGAGGAAAAGTATGAACCAGCCAAAGATCCTGGTCGTTGACGACGACAAAGAGATCGTAGGAGCGATCAAGAAACGTCTGGAAATGGAAGACTATGAAATCATAACGGCATATGATGGTCTGGAAGCCATGGATATCCTGATGGAACAAGAAGTCCAACTTCTGATCATAGACGTTATGATGCCGAAGATGGACGGACTATCCGCAACGATGAAGATCAGGGAAAGCAAGAACATCCCGATCATCATTCTTTCAGCCAAGACAGAAGAAAGCGATAAGATCCTGGGACTATCTATGGGAGCCGACGACTATATCAGCAAACCATTCCGCCCAGATGAACTAGTAGCGAGAGTGAAATCCCAGCTGCGAAGATACATGCAGTTTGGAGGAATGAACGCTGCAGAAAGTAATAAGGAACAGATCATCAATGGCGGACTGATCCTTGACATGAAAGGAAAAAGGATGATGGTAGACGGAGAGCCGGTGAAACTGACTGCAACCGAATACAAGATCGTAAGCCTTCTGATGAACAACCTGGGCAGAGTATTTTCAGCAGATGAGATCTACGAACGCGTATGGAACGAAGAAGCCTATGCAACAGAGAATACCGTTATGGTCCACATCCGTCGTATCCGCGAGAAAATAGAAATAGATGCAAAAAATCCAAGATATTTAAAGGTGGTGTGGGGAATTGGATACAAGATCGAGAAAATGGACTAACAAAGTATTGATCACACTTGTGATGATCGTCATGACCCTGTCAGGGATATATGGACTCAACATGATCCATAACATGGCATTGACAGGAGATAACAGCTTCAGTCTGGATGAACAGGATCAATCAGACTATATCAAACACACACAGATGTCACTGTTTGACAAATGGGCGGATCAAGAAAGTAATAAAGTCTATTATACACAGGTAAATCATGTATCAGAAAGTTTACTGAATAAGATAAAAAAAGAATCGTTTGTGAAAGTAACGATGAAGGTCAAACCATATGATAAAAAGATGGTAACGACAACATCAACATATGGAACAGAAAATGCGAACTATACTGGGGGCAGGATTGAACATTTTCATATAGAAAGAGACAAGACAGAGAAATTAAACAAAGACGGAAGTTTCAAAGGATGGGATCCGTATGATGATTACGATGAGTACAGTGAGTACATTGTGCCTCAGACAGAATACTATGAATTCTCAGGAGATAATTATACACTGCGGGATATATTCCCAGAACAGCTTCTGATCAATGATGAGAAGAATCAGCGTCTGGAAAATGCAGACATTGAGATTTCTTTGACAAAAAAAGCATTAACAGAGATTGAAAATTTTCGAAAAGGATCAACAAAACAGATTACGACGGGAATCAAAACGATTATCGTTGTTTCGATCATTGAAGTAATCGGAACGATCCTGCTGTGCATCTTATTTGCACTTCAGGAAAAGCGAACCAGATTCTTTAGAGGGCTTGACAGGTTCTGGTGGGAGATCATACTGGTGACAGTAATTACGCTGCTTGGACTGGTGATCGCATTATGCTTTGCAATCTGGGAATATACGATAGAATATACACAGGGCGGGATCACAGGTTCAACGATCGAGATGATCATGACGCTGAGTTATATCTCAGTTCCATTTTTCATCATGGCATTTGCCGTATGTATTCAGACTACGGTATGGAGGATTCGCCAGAAGAATCTTCTGGATTCAACATTTTGTCTGGGATATATTCGAAAATGGAGCCGTCGGGCAAAGACAAGAAGAAAGCTGGAAGACGAAGCAATGTCATTTGCACAAAAACATGCAAGAGACAGGATCAGACAGTACAGGGTCTTACGATATATTTTAACTGTCGGTACACTTGCTTGTATCATCATGGGAATGAGTGGAATGAATATTCCATCCCCACTCTTGTTTATAGCAGCAGTCATTTTTGTTTTCCTTATCAGATATTTTTCAAGATATTCAGACAAATACGCAAAAGAACAGAGAGATTTAAGCATGCTTGTCGATCAGATCGAACGTATTTCCAATGGAGAACTGACGGCAACGACCGATATTTCAAAAGAATCTGCGTATTATGAATACAGTCAGAAACTGACCAATATCGGGCAGGGAATGGAAAAAGCATTAGAAACACAGATGAAGGGCGAGAGAATGAAGATCGATCTGATCACAAATGTATCACATGATCTGAAGACACCGCTGACTTCTATCATCGGATACGTCGATCTCTTAAGCAGAGATCAGACATTATCTGCAGAATCAAGAGATTATGTAACCATCCTGATCAACAAGACCGAACGCTTAAAATCCATCATTTCTGACCTATTTGAACTTGCGAAAGCAACAAGTGGAGATGCGAAAGTAGATCTGGAAGAAATGGATATGAAACGTCTGGTAGAACAGACACTGGGGGATATGGCAGATCAGATAGAAAAATCTGGATTTGCGATCAGATATCAGTGCGAAGCTACACACACAAGATTTATCGGAGACAGCAGCCGCATGTACCGAGTGGTACAAAATGTCATAGAAAATGCCTTAAAATACTCCCTGAAAGGAACCAGAATCTTCCTAAGGATCACCGAAGCAGATCAAAATATAAAATTAGAAGTTATAAACACAGCATCCTATGAGATGAATTTTACAGAAGAAGAGATCATGGAACGGTTTGCCAGAGCGGAAAAATCACGTACCAGCGAAGGAAACGGATTAGGACTTTCCATCGCAGACAGTTTTACAAAGAATTGTGGAGGAGAGTTTTCGATAAGAATAGACGGAGATCAATTCCTGGTTACTATACAATTTAAACAACATTTAGATGTAAACAAATAGATTTCATATATTTTTTGACAAAATTGTAAAAATTGAAAAAAACTATGTTGAAAGGGTAGAAAACATAAATATAAAAGTATATACTAGTGGTGTCGACAATATGCAAATAGACCATTTGAGAGAGTGGTTTTTAAATCCTTTTTTTCATGAAGTTTTGATACATGGTGACTTATGGAACGGTTGCGTATTTGGAGACATCTGCTTTTAAAGTCTCTTCAGACATTAAGATCTGAAGGGGCTTTTTTTCTATAGAAATAGGACGTAACAGCATTTGATACAAACAAATGCTTCTGGTATAATAAAAAGAAAAGAGCATGCACGGAAAGGACACGAAAGAATGAAGAGACGTTTAATCAGCCTTGTCCTTGTATTGATGCTTGTCATGACAGCAGGATGCGGGAAGAAGAGTACAACAAAGAAGCTTAAGACAGAAGATCTGGATGAGACAACCCTGCAGGGAATGGCAAAAGATATCACGAAGGAGATGTCCTTAAAGAATAAGATCGGACAACTATTTATGGTATCTGTTTATCAATTAGATGAGGCAGAAAGCAAGAATCAGACAAGCGTGACGAGTCAGATGAAGAAGACATTGAAGAAGTATCCAGCAGGAGGGGTGATCATGTTTGCGAAGAATATCAACACACCTGATCAGACAAAGAAGATGACGGATGAGCTTCAAGATGCCTCCTATATTCCACTATTTATGGCAGTGGATGAGGAAGGTGGACAGGTTTCAAGAGTCGCATCAAATCCCAAGATGAAGATGACAGTATATCCATCTGCACAGGAAGTTGGAAGAACTTACAATAACAAGAAGATCGCGCAGATGGGAAAGACACAGGGAAAGGAATTAAAAGAGCTTGGATTTAACATGAATCTTGCACCAGTCGCAGACGTTTTAACGAATAAGAATAACACAGAGATTGGAGACCGAAGCTTTGGGACAGACTCAAAGAAAGTCGCTGATATTATTACAACACTGGTAAAGAACATGCAGAAACAACAGATCTCAGCGACATTAAAGCATTTTCCAGGAAGTGGACAGACTGGAGGAGACACACACCGCGGAAGCACAGAGACCGATCAGACGATCAATACATTAAGAGATACAGATTTTAAACCATTTAAAGCAGGAATCAAGGCAAAAGCTGATGCAGTGATGGTGTCACATCTGATGCTGTCTAATGTGACAGATGAGAAGGAGCCTTCAAGCCTAAGCAGCAGAGTTGTATCAGATATTCTAAGAGATGAACTTGAATATAAGGGTGTTATCATGACCGATGCGATGAACATGAAAGCGATCACAGATAACTATAGTTCCGGAGAAGCAGCAGTGAAAGCAATTCAGGCAGGAGTTGACCTGATCGTGATGCCGGATAACTATAAAGAAGCATACAAGGCAATTAAGAAGGCACTAAAAAGTGGCAAGATCAAAGAATCAAGAATCGATAAATCTGTAAGAAGGATCATATATACGAAGCTTAAGCGAGGAGAGATCCCTCCAGATACTACATTATTAAAAGAGAATCAATAACAGGGATGCTTGCAGATTTAAAATGAATATGTTACTATCAAAAATGTGTATTTTACAAAGGAAACTAAAGATTGTATAACAGAAAGGTCAAAAGATCACGATGAGCAGAGAGAACTTTGATAAGTTGGGAGAAGAATGTGGAGTTTTCGGTATCTACGATTTCGATGGCAATGATGTAGCGTCAACGATCTATTATGGATTGTTTGCACTTCAGCATCGAGGTCAGGAAAGCTGCGGAATTGCAGTTTCTGATACGAATGGTCCAAAACGTAATGTCACATCTCAAAAAGGTATGGGATTATGTAATGAAGTGTTTACACCAGATTCCCTTCAGGCATTAAAGGGAGATATCGGTGTGGGGCATGTAAGGTATTCAACAGCAGGAGAGAGTGTTCCTGAGAATGCCCAGCCACTGGTTTTAAATTATGTAAAAGGTACTTTAGGACTTGCACATAATGGTAATCTGATCAATGCAATAGAACTTCGCGAAGAATTAGAAAAGACAGGAGCTATTTTCCAGACAACGATCGATTCCGAAGTTATCGCATATCATATCGCAAGAGAACGCGTGAATACATCATCAATTGAGAAGGCAGTAGCCAGAGCAATGCAGAAGATCAAAGGTGCATATTCCCTGATCGTTATGTCACCAAGGAAACTGATCGGGGCAAGAGATCCATATGGATTTAAGCCATTATGTATCGGTAAGAGAGATAACGCTTATGTATTAGCATCTGAAAGCTGTGCATTAGATACGATCGGAGCAGAATTTATCCGTGACGTGAATCCAGGAGAGATCGTAACGATCACAAAGGATGGAATTCAGTCAGACTGTGATTTATGTCTTCCAAAGGAAAAAACAGCAAGATGTATCTTTGAATACATTTATTTTGCAAGACCAGACAGTGAGATTGACGGAGTTGGGGTATACCACTCAAGAATTCAGGCAGGAAGATACCTCGCACAGGATTCACCGGTAGAAGCAGACTTGGTTGTCGGAGTACCAGAATCAGGAAATGCAGCAGCTCTTGGATATTCCTTAGAGTCAGGAATTCCATACGGAACCGCGTTTGTCAAGAACGGTTATGTTGGAAGAACTTTCATCAAACCAGGACAGAGCAGCCGTGAATCAAGCGTGCAGATCAAGTTAAATGTTTTAAAAGAAGCAGTCAAAGGAAAGAGAGTCATCATGATCGATGATTCCATCGTACGAGGAACAACAAGTGACCGCATTGTGAAGATGTTACGTGATGCAGGAGCGACAGAAGTTCACGTAAGAATCAGTTCCCCACCATTCCTGTGGCCATGCTACTTTGGAACTGATATTCCAGAGAGAGAACAGCTGATCGCATATAACAGATCGATCAACGAGATCTGTGAAGTGATCGGAGCAGATAGCTTAGGATACTTAGGAGAAGAGAGACTTTCACAGATGGTACAGGGATTACCGATCTGTAAAGGATGTTTCACAGGTGAGTATCCAATGAAACCGCCAACAAGAGATATTCGTGGAAATTTTGAAAGATAAGGATAAGGAGATTTTTATGAACGACCGTTACCAGAGCCCATTATCAGAACGTTATGCAAGCAAAGAGATGCAGTACATCTTTTCTCCAGACAAGAAGTTTAAGACATGGAGAAAGTTATGGATCGCACTTGCTGAGACAGAGAAAGAATTAGGACTTGATATCACACAGGAACAGATCGACGAATTAAAAGCACATGCAGAAGACATCAACTACGATGTAGCAAAAGAACGTGAAAAATTAGTCCGTCATGATGTTATGTCTCATGTATATGCATACGGAGTACAATGTCCAAAGGCAAAAGGAATCATCCATTTAGGAGCAACATCCTGCTATGTTGGTGATAATACAGACATTATCATTATGACAGAAGCATTAAAGCTTGTCAGAGTAAAATTATTAAATGTGATCAACGAATTATCCAAATTCGCAATGAAATACAAAGATCTGCCAACACTTGGATTTACACATTTTCAGCCAGCACAGCCTACAACAGTAGGTAAGAGAGCAAGCCTTTGGCTGATGGATCTCGTATATGATCTAGAAGATCTTGATCACGTGATCGCTAACATGAGATTATTAGGATCAAAAGGAACAACAGGAACACAGGCAAGTTTCTTAGAGTTATTCGAAGGAAACCACGAAACGATCAAGAAGATCGATGGAATGATCGCCAAGAAGATGGGATTTGACAAATGCCAGCCAGTATCTGGACAGACATACTCTAGAAAAGTTGATTCCCGCGTGATCAATGTATTAAGCCAGATCGCACAGTCTGCTCATAAGTTCTCAAACGACATCAGACTTCTTCAGCACTTAAAAGAAGTAGAAGAACCATTTGAGAAGAACCAGATTGGATCATCTGCAATGGCATATAAGAGAAACCCAATGAGAAGTGAAAGAATCGCTTCCTTAGCAAACTACGTAATGTCAGATGCCATGAACCCAGCATTAGTAGCATCTACACAGTGGTTTGAAAGAACATTAGATGACTCAGCCAACAAACGTTTATCTGTACCAGAAGGATTCTTAGCGATCGATGGTATCTTAGACCTTTACTTAAACGTTGTAGACGGATTAGTTGTATACCCTAAGGTTATCGAAAGCCGTTTAAGAAGCGAACTTCCATTCATGGCAACAGAGAATATCATGATGGATGCAGTAAAAGCTGGTGGAGACAGACAGGAACTTCATGAGAAGATCCGTGTACATTCTATGGCAGCAGGAAAAGTTGTCAAAGAAGAAGGAAAAGCAAACGATCTGTTAGAGAGAATCGCAGCAGACCCAGCATTTGGTATGAACATGGAGCAGTTACAGGCGATCATGAAACCAGAGAACTTCGTAGGACGTGCACCACAGCAGACAGAAGAATTTGTGAATGAAGTGATCAATCCAATTCTGGAAGAGAATAAAGAAGTACTTGGATTAACAGCTGAGATCAACGTATAAAAAGATAAAATTTTAACATAGAAAGAGATGGAAAGATCAAAACAATATAGATTTTTCCATCTCTTTTTGCTGTATTTTAAGAAAAAATTACCAAAAAGCAGGAAATGGGCAGGAGTAGATATAGGAAATTAAGAAAAGGAATGGTATAATAGGTTTAAAACAAATATGTGAGAGCATATGTTAGGGGAAAGTATATGAAGAAATTAAAAACAATCATCCAAAGAAAAAAATGGAATATGATACTTGGGATTTCAGATATCATAATGATGATCATAGCATCATATCTTGCATTATTAACGCGATTTGAATTCTATCCATCACAGATCGCATCGATTTTTTTGAAAAATGCTGCAAAATACATGCCGTTGAATCTCTTTTGCAGTATTGTGATCTTTATGGCATATCGATTGTATTCAACGCAATGGAAGTATGCAGGAGTCTCCGATTTTATTAATGTCGTTAAAGCAGCTGTGATCGCAGCAGCTTTCCAGCTGATCGGAATTTATATGTTACAATGGGAGATACCAAGAAGTTACTATTTCTTGTATTTGGTATATCTGCTGTTGGGAATGTTTTTTATCCGATTACTTGTCCGATTGATTCAGGGAAGTGAACCACTCAAAGTGAATGACATTGGCAAGAAGAAAGTTCCGGTAATGTTGATCGGAGCAGGAGAAGCAGGAAGCATCATTTTAAATGAGATCAAAAAGAGTACATATGTGACTAAAACGATCCGTTGCATCATAGATGATGATCCAGCGAAGAAAGGAACATATTTATCTGGGATACCAGTGGTTGGCAATCGTAATACGATCCTGCGCAATGCAGTTAAATTTGATGTTGAAGAGATCATTTTGGCAATTCCGACAATAGAACCCAAGGATCGCAAGGACATCCTTGAGATCTGCAAGCAGACAGGATGCCGTCTGAGTATTCTTCCGGGCTTATATCAGCTGATCAACAGTGAAGTTACAGTATCTGCTCTAAGAGAAGTAGAGATTGAAGATCTGCTTGGAAGAGAGCCAGTGAAAGCCAATCTTCCATCAATCATGAGCTATGTCAAAGACAGAGTCGTATTTGTCACAGGGGGAGGCGGATCGATCGGAAGTGAGATCTGCAGACAGATTGCAAGATATCAGCCGAAGAAGTTAGTGATCATTGATAATTATGAGAACAATGCCTACGAGATTCAGATGGAATTAAAGAGAACACATCCAGAACTAGATTTGAAAGTATTGATCGTATCTGTCCAGAACCATCTGCGAATACACAATATTTTCGAAGATTATAAGCCTGATATCGTATTTCATGCAGCAGCACATAAGCATGTGCCATTGATGGAAGACAGCCCGCATGATGCGATCAAGAACAATGTATTTGGCACATTTAACATAGCCAAAGAAGCAGGAATGAGCGGTGTAAAGAGAATGGTACTGATCTCCACGGATAAGGCAGTAAGACCGACAAATATCATGGGTGCTTCCAAGCGAATCTGTGAGATGGTCATTCAATACATGAATAGCTTATACGATACAGAATACGTTGCTGTAAGATTTGGAAATGTTCTTGGAAGTAACGGAAGTGTCGTTCCGTTGTTCAAGAAGCAGATTGCCAATGGTGGTCCGGTAACAGTTACACATCCAGAGATCATCCGATACTTTATGACGATCCCAGAAGCCGTCAGTCTGGTGTTAGAAGCAGGAGCTTACGCAGAAGGCGGGGAAATATTTATCCTTGATATGGGAGAACCAGTCAAGATCTTAGATCTTGCGAAGAATATGATCCGTTTATCAGGACTTACACCAGGAGAAGATATAGAAATCCAGTTTACTGGCTTAAGACCAGGGGAGAAGCTGTATGAAGAACTTCTGATCGATGAGGAGAATAAAAAAGAGACAAAGAACAAACGAATTTTCATTGGAAGTCCAAGGATGATGGAGACAGAACAATTTAGTGAACTGATCGCTGAATTAGATCATGCGGCATTTTCCGAAGATCCGAATATTCGTGAAGTTGTAAAAAGATTAGTTCCAGAGTATACATATAAACAGACAAATCAACAGACAAAATGACAGGGGGATGAGACAGCATGAAAGAACGTATATATATGGCATCACCAACGATGCATGGGGAAGAACAGAAGTTTGTGCAGGAAGCATTTGACACCAACTGGATCGCACCACTTGGGCCAAATGTCAATGGCTTTGAACGTGAGATGGAAGCGTATACAGGAATCGCACACTGCAGTGCACTAAGCGCAGGAACCGCAGCACTGCATCTGGCGGTGAAATTATTAGAAGTCGGGGAAGGAGATACCGTGATATGTCCTTCACTGACTTTTGCTGCAACAGTGAATCCAGTCGCCTATGAAAAAGGCAAGATCGTATTTGTGGATTCTGAACCAGAGACATGGAATATGTCACCACAGGCATTAAGAAGAGCCTTAGAGGAACATAAAGAGGCAAAAGCAGTGATCGTTGCACACCTTTATGGAACACCAGCCAAGGTAGACGAGATCAAAGCACTCTGTGAAGAATATAAAGTTCCACTGATCGAAGATGCTGCAGAAAGTCTGGGAGCAACATATAAAGGAGTCCAGACAGGAAGATTCGGAGTCATGGCAGGATTTTCATTCAATGGAAATAAGATCATCACGACATCAGGCGGTGGAATGATCGCATCAGAGAATGAAGAATACATCAAGCATGCAACATTCCTGGCAACACAGGCAAAAGAACCGGTCCGACATTATGAACATAAGGAAATCGGATATAACTACCGAATGTCTAATATCACAGCGGGAGTTGGAAGAGGACAGCTTCTGCATCTGGATGAACACATTGCGAAGAAAAAAGCAATCTATGAGACATACAAAGATGCTTTCAAGGATTATAAACAAGTGCATATGAATCCATATGAAACATGCAGTGAACCAAACTTCTGGTTATCATGCATGACGATTGATGAAGACAGTAAGACAAAACCATTAGATATCATAGAAGCTTTGGAAAGAGAGAATATCGAAAGCCGTCCGATCTGGAAACCATTACATCAACAACCAGTATTTAAAGGGTGCGAATTCTATTCTCATTACGAAGATGATAAGAAGCCAGTATCGGAAGATATCTTTGACCGCGGATTATGTCTTCCAAGTGATATTAAGAATACAAAAGAAGATATGGATCGGATCATAGGGATAATAAGATCCGTACTGGACCGATAAGAACAAAATGTAAACGGAGTATATATAAAGATGTATCACAAATATATCAAACGATTTTTTGACATCATATTGTCACTGTGCTGTATCATTGTATCAAGCCCGATCCTGCTTGTCACAGCACTGTTAGTAAGGATCAAATTAGGGAGCCCCGTGATCTTCAAACAAGAAAGACCGGGATATCATAACGAAATATTTACACTCTACAAGTTCAGAAGTATGACAGACGCCGTCGATGAGAATGGTGATCTGTTGCCAGACAAAGAACGTCTTCCAAGATTTGGCCAGATGTTAAGATCCACAAGCCTTGATGAATTACCTGAATTCTTCAACATCTTATTTGGACATATGAGTTTTGTCGGGCCAAGACCATTATTGAAACAATACATAGATTTCTACAGTGCAAGACAGAAACGACGTGCAGATGTAAGACCAGGACTGACTGGACTTGCACAGGTGAATGGTAGAAATGCCATCAGCTGGGAAGAAAAGTTTGAATTCGACCTTGAATATGTGGATAACATTTCATTTCTTACCGATATCAAGATCATACTAAAGACCGTGACAAAAGTCTTAAAAAGAGCAGGGATCAGTGCACAGGAATCTGTGACAATGTATGCCTTTCAGGGAACAAAGAAAGACCAGTTTTCCAAATACAAGAAAGCAGGACACTTAAAGATCTTATTTTCAAGCGTGGCAGATCAGGTCGAATTTATCGATACCTTCCGTTATGCTGCCGGCAGATTAGGGGTGAAAGTAACATTTGTCGGCTGTGATCATTCACTGGAAGCACCAGCATTATATCGCTGCCATAAGCACTATCAGGTTTCACAGCCAGGGGAAGAAGGTTATGTCACAGAACTCTTACATATTTGTAAACAGGAGAAGATCGCTCTGCTCATTCCAAGAACAGAAGAAGACGTCTTTATCCTGTCACAAAGAGCCAGCGAATTTGAAGCTGTTGGAACAGAAGTTCTCATTGCAAATGAAGAATTAGCTCTGCTGTGCAGCAACAAACGCTGGACAGCTCGTTTCTTTGAAGAATGTGGTCTTAACGCACCACAGGTCGTAAGCAGTGCCAATGACTATACACAAGGATTCCCAGCAATGTTTGCAGTATTGGATGAGATGGATAATCTGGAGAAAAGCATCATGATCCATGATGAACAAGAATTAAGTTTTCATGCATCAAAATATGCGAATTATACGATACGTCCATTTTTAAATGGGAAGATGTATGAGATCGACGTATTCTGCAATCTAGACGGAAGCCCGGTTTACATCACACCAAGGGCAAAGGAAGAAGTCGAGGGAAAAGAAAGTGCAAGATACAGAGTTGTAAGAGATCATAAGATCGTAGAAGAAGCAAAGAAAGTGATAAAGAAATTAAGGCCATCCGGATGGATGACGATCTTTATGCTTCGTGAAGAACATACAGACAAAGATTATTTTATCCGAATGGAACCATGGTATCATCAGGCAAGCACCGTATCGATCAAGGCAGGAGCCGATGCACCATATGCAGCACTCTCCATGATGTTAGGTGAACCAATGGAATACAAAGAGAATGCAGCCGATGACAATGTTATTTTCACAAGATTTGAAAAAAGCGTATGTTTAAATACAAGAGAAGAACCGATCGTAGAGATTCATGATTTTAAAGATCTGTATCATTTAGACGAGGGAATTGGTTCGGTGCTTTTTGATCTGGATGACACATTATACTCAGAGAAAGATTATGTACGAAGCAGTTTCCGAGTGGTAGAACGAATGCTTCCAGAAGTGAACAATATCTTTAATAAGTTATGCGCAGCACTGGAAAAAGGGCAGCCGCCACTGGAAACGGTATTAAAAGATGCAGGAATGTATTCGGATGAATTATTATTAAAATGCAGAGAAGCCATCAGGGACCATAAACCAGAGATTTCACTGTATGAAGGAGTCAAAGAATTATTCTTTGAACTACACACGCAAAAGCGAAGTATTGGGATCTTGATCGATGGAACACCAAAAGTACAGCGAGCCAAGATAGAAGCTCTGGGGTTAGATAAAATGGCAGACGAGATACTGATCACAGACGAACTTGCAGGACATGGAAATGTCATGGAATTCAGGAAACCAAATGATCTTCCATTTCTGATCATGAGAAAACGATTAGAAATACCATGCAGGAACATGGCATTTGTCGGAGATGATATCGAGAAAGATTTTATTGCACCGAAAGCATTAGGAATGGAATGCTATTGGAAGAAGAATGAGGATGGGTTATATGAGTAAAGAACCGAAGATGAAACCAATCGTGATCGTTGGAGCCGGTGGTATGGGAAGAGATACTCAGTGGCTGATCGAACGGATCAATGAAGAAGAACCAACATATGAGATTCTTGGATACATAGACGATGGAATTCAGCAAGGCAGCATCATAGATGGTTATCCAATTCTTGGAGGAATGAAATATCTCGAAGAATACGACAAAGAACAAAAACTTGCCGTCGCCTTCGCTATAGGCAATGCAAAAGTCCGTGAAAAACTCGTTTTAAAATGTCTGCCAAATCCAAACTTATGGTATCCTAATCTGATTGATCCATCCGTGATCACATCACAAAGAGTGCATCTAGGACAAGGAAATATCATTTGTACATCCGTTATTATGACAACGAATATAGAGATCGGTAATTTTAATCTGATCTGCAACCGAAGTATCGTCGGACATGATGATGAGATCGGAGATTATAATACCCTGTATCCAGGAGTTTTACTGTCAGGAGATGTCCATTTAAAGACTGAGACAGAGATTGGCACAGGAAGCCAGATCATACAAGGACTGCATATCACAGACGAAGTGATCATGGGAGCAGGAAGTACAGTGATCGAAGATATCAACGAAGCAGGAACTTATGTTGGAGTACCAGTGAGAAGAGTAAACGATGAAGAATAAGAAGATATTAATTTTAGCAAACCTAGACATAGGATTATACAAATTCAGAAAAGCCCTGATCAAAGAACTCATAGATCAAGGAAATGAAGTCTATATATCCCTGCCAAAAGGAATGTTAGTACAGAATTTAAAAGAAATGGGATGTCATTTTATCGAAACACCGGTAGATCGAAGAGGGATCAATCCAGCAACAGATTTTAAACTGATGATGAGATACTTTAACATCTTAGGCAAGATAAAGCCAGACCTTGTGATCACCTACACGATCAAACCAAACATCTACGGAGGGATCGCAGCAAGATTCAAAAGAATTCCATATGCAGTCAACATCACAGGATTAGGAACTGCATTTCAGAATGAAAATATGATCAAGAAACTCGTCGTATTTTTATATAAACTATCCTGTAAAAAGGCAAAAACAATCTTCTTTGAAAATGAAGGAAATAAGCAGGTGTTTATAGAAAATAATATTATCAAAGAATCCAGGTCATGTACTCTCCCAGGAGCAGGAATCGACCTTGATGAATACAAGATGACACCATACCCAGAAGAATCAAGAAACATCCGGTTCTTGTTTATCGGACGTGTGATGAAAGAAAAAGGAGTCGAAGAACTGTTCAAAGCAGCAAAGAACATTAAGAAGATCTACCCAGAAGTATCGTTTGATATCGTAGGACCAATGGAAGATGATTATAAGGAACGAATCCAGTCATTGGTCAGAAATGGGATCATTTATTATTATGGCTATCAGGAAGATGTCAAACCATTCATTAAGAAATGCGATTGCTTTGTATTACCGTCGTATCATGAAGGTATGGCAAATACACTGCTAGAATGTGGAGCAATGGGAAGACCATTGATCACCAGCAGGATTCATGGGTGTATGGAAGCTGTAAGAGATGGCGAGAATGGGTATCTGGTGGATGTGAAGGATGTTAAGGGATTGGAAGAAAAGATGGTGGAATTTATTGAACTATCCTATGAAGAGAAGAAACAGATGGGAGAGAAGTCACGGAAGGTGATGGAGAAGAGGTTTGATAAGGAGAAGGTTGTTGAGATGACTTTGGAAGGACTTGGAAGATAGGTAAAGGAAGGAAGAACATTGAAGATTTATTGGCTGTTTTTATTGTTAGCGACAATTATATGTTTTTGGAATGAATCTAGTGCAAGGATTACATGGAATGGGACAAGATATCAGAGAAAGGCTTATTGGAGTCAGGCAATCATCTTTTTTGCAGTTGTGATATTTTTCTGCGGATTGAGAAGTGGAATTGCAGATACAGGGACATATATACAAATGTTTAAAGGTTATCCATCAAGTATTAGTGGAATGGATTTGAAATCTGTGAATAAAGATAAAGGTTTTTTTGTAATATCGGTTTTATTTAAACAATTTATTTCAAATGATTTTCATGGATGGCTGTTTCTAATCACACTTATATCCGGAGTCGCATTGATGATTGGCTTAATGCGTTATTCGGAATACTTTGGATTAAGCTGTTATTTATTGATCGCAAGTACTATGTTTACCTATTTTGTTAATGGGATGAGACAGTTTATTGTTGTTACGATATTCTTTTGTGCAACATATATGATATTAGAAGGAAAATGGACTCAATATGTGATTTTGATTTTATTGCTTTCGACAATCCATGGATCTGCATTGATTTTATTGTTAGTATATTTTCTAAGAAATGTAAAGCCATGGGGTGCCAAAATGAGGACAGTCATATTTTTTTCGTTGATTGTAGGAGTCTGCTTTGACAAGTTATTTCCGTTGTTTGGAAATTTTTTAGCAGAAACACAGTATAAGGGATATGTTGATTATATTTCATCACAAGGAAAAGGAAGTAGTATTATTCGACTGGCAATAGCAATGATTCCTTGTGTGATTGCTTATATGGCAAGATATGCGATTGAAGATGAGAATAATAAACTTATTAATTTTAGTATTAATATGTCTGTAATAAATTTTTGTCTATATATTATTGCAACATTTTCAAGTGGAATGGTAGTTGGACGATTAACAACATATTTTGATATTTATAATCTGATATTATTACCATGGCTGATGCATCATGCGTTTACGGAGAGGAGCAGGAAGATGGTAATTTTATTGTGTATGGCATTTTATTTGGTGTTTTTCTATTTCCAGATGGTTCTTACATGGGGACTTGGATACGAAAGTGATATTTTACATTTGTATATATAGATATAGTTGGATAAGGGGAAACAAGAATGAAGATAAGCGTGATCATACCTGTATATAATACAGAAAAGTATTTAAAAGAATGTGTAGAAAGTGTGCTTGCTCAAACGTATCACAATTTGGAGATTTTATTAATTAATGACGGAGCAACAGATTCAAGCCCACAGATTTGTGAATCGTATGCCAAGCAAGATGTAAGAATTAAACTGATCCATAAAGAAAATGGTGGGTTATCAGATACAAGAAATACGGGCATTAAACAGTGTAGTGGGGATTATGTTTTATTTCTTGACAGTGATGATTATTGGGATGATCCCAAGATGGTTGAAAAGCTTGCGGATCAAATGCAGCAGTATCCAGTAGACATCTTGAATTTTCGTTACAAAAAATATATGGAAGATACCAAACAATTTGTATCATGCCTAAAATCCGTAGAAGACATCAGACAGCAGGAAAAAGATCAGATCTTAGAACGTCTGATCAATGAGGGATTATATATTTCATCTGCATGCAATAAACTTATATCTGCATCATTTCTAAAGAAAAATGAATTGTATTTTGAAAAAGGAATTACCTCCGAAGATATTGATTGGTGTGCAAGAATACTGATCAAATGTGGCAGTATCGGATATAACAATACAGAGGCTTATGTATATCGTCAGAGAAGTGAATCTATTACCCATACAATTTCCTATAAAAATATTTATGATCTTAGTAATAATGTAAAA
>ERZ809224.1240-NODE-1240-length-19254-cov-7.583989_pt1 | contig 19254 bp, 14 predicted proteins | sample MGYA00520513_ERZ809224 | MGnify/ENA primary metagenome ERZ809224 (study PRJEB31576, sample SAMEA3212658) | Homo sapiens | biome: human-gut; feature: human gut; material: fecal | place: Sweden | collected 2012 ... | reverse complement strand
CTGGGAGACGGAGAATAAATATGCATCCCGGTATATCACGCGCGTGACGGACAAGGCGAACCTGGAAGCATCGAATCAGCTCTTTATCCGTCTGGTCGAAGAGCTGCACCGGCGTGGCATGCGGGTCATTCTGGACGGTGTGTTTAATCACTGTGGTTCCTTTAATAAGTGGATGGACCGTGAGCGTATTTATGAAAACCAGGAGGGCTATGAGCCAGGAGCCTATGTCTCACAGGACAGCCCATACCGCTCCTTTTTCAAATTCCACAATGAGCATGAGTGGCCGTACAATTCATTTTATGACGGATGGTGGGGGCATGATACCCTGCCGAAGCTGAACTATGAGTCTTCGCCAAAGCTGGAAGAATACATACTGCACATTGCGGCAAAATGGGTCTCCCCGCCGTTTAATGTGGATGGCTGGAGACTGGACGTGGCGGCAGACCTTGGACAGAGTCAGGAGTACAACCATGAATTCTGGAGAAAATTCCGGAAGGTGGTCAAAGAGGCAAACCCGGATGCGATTATTTTGGCAGAGCACTATGGGGATGCGGGAAGCTGGCTGCATGGCGATCAGTGGGATACTGTCATGAACTACGACGCTTTTATGGAGCCGCTGACCTGGTTTTTTACCGGTATGGAAAAGCACAGCGATGATTACCAGCAGGGGATGCTTGGCAATGCGGACAGCTTCAAAGGAGCAATGGTGTATCATATGGCATCCTTCCTCGGGCCGTCCCTGCAGGTGGCTATGAATGAGCTTTCGAATCACGATCATTCCCGTTTTCTGACGCGTACGAATCATCACGTCGGACGTGTGGAGCATCTTGGCAGCAATGCGGCGAGCGAAAATGTGCGCCCGGAGGTGATGCGCGAGGCGGTCGTCATGCAGATGACATGGCCGGGGGCACCGACGGTTTACTACGGAGATGAGGCAGGCGTCTGTGGCTTTACGGATCCGGACAACCGCAGGACGTATCCATGGGGCCATGAGGACCGGCAGATGCTGGCGTTCCACAAGGCTGCGATCCGGATGCACCGGATCAATCCGGTGTTAAAGACCGGTTCGCTGCAGTTTTTGCTTACGGATTACAACTGTCTTGGCTATGCACGTTTTACGAGAAGCGAGCAGATCATAGTCCTGTTTAATAATAATGACGAGGAGCGGGAGCTGAAGGTACCGGTCTGGATGGCAGGTATCGGCCGGGAAGGAAGGTTGGAACGCATTTTTTATTCAGATAAAAATGGATTTTCCGTAGACGGTAGCCGACGTGACTGGGAGAACCAGGATGCATTCTGGATGCCGGAAGATGTTATGTCCGGCACCTATACATGGCTTTCCGGAAACGATGCGGGCGAGTTGGCGCCGGAGACGTCCGAAAATGGAATATGGACGGAGGAGAGTACGCGAACGGATGGCAACTGGATCGGACACAGGGCAGGGGAGCAGGCCGGGTGGCTGCACAGTCCGGGATGTGAAAATGAGCTGTCTGCATGGGCGGTACCGGCGGAGACGGAAAAGCTCAGACGTAAGGTTTACTGCAAAGTAGAGTCGGGTACGATTCATGTAAAGCTGCCTAGTACAGCGGCAGCAGTCTATCGGAGAGTCTCTTCTTCGGAGGAGATGCGAGGATAAGGTGAGAGCAAAAAGGTTCTGAGAGTGTATACAGAAGAAAAGGATGAGAGCGATGAGAAAACGACGGACAGGGATTGTGCTGGCCGGCGCGGTCATGCTGCTGCTGATTGTGCTTGGCATGTACGCGGGCATCGGATTTTATTATCGGACCCATTTTCTTGAACACGCGACGATCAACGGGACGGATGTCTCGGATCTGACGGCAGAGGAGGCAAAGGAGCGTCTGGCAGCCTCTGTGGAAAATTATACGCTGACGGTAAAGACGCGCGAAGGAAAGACCGAGACGATCCGCGGTGAGGACATCCGTTACCGGCTGGTTGCAGATCAGGAGATTCAGAGCTTTCTGGACCAGCAAAATGCGATGGCATGGCTGCCAAAATATTTTGGATCAGGAGATGCTTATACGATGGAGGTGTCGACCTCCTATGACAAGGCGCTGCTGCAGCATGTGGAGGCAAAGCTTGACTGCCTGAAGACAGACGAGATGACTGCTCCCAAGGATGCACATCTTGCATTACAGGCCGGGCAGTATGTCATCATCCCGGAGGAAGAGGGAAATACTCTGGATATCCAGAAGGTGGACAAAGCACTGCAGGAGGCTGTTGAGTCGGGTTATACAGAGGTAGATCTGGATGCGAGCGGCTGCTATGCCACACCGGCGGTCAGAGCCACAGACGGCAGTCTGAAGGCGCAGGCTGCGATTATGAATAAATATAGCTCCGTCACCGTAACCTATGATATGGGCGGAGGTGTCACGGAGGTACTGGACGCGGCAACGACTGCAGGCTGGTTTTCCTTAAATGAGGACGGACAGCCGGTGATTGACCGCAGCGCAGTGAGTGCCTGGGTCAACGCGCTGGCAGATCGGTATGATACGATCGGAAAAAGCGAACCGTTTGTGACCTCACGCGGTGAGACCGTTTATGTGACGGCTCAGACGTATGGATGGCAGATGAACCGGGAGGCAGAGACGGAAGCGTTGTACAATCAGCTGATGCTTGGCGAATCTGCGACACGCACGCCGGTCTGGTATGAGTCTGCCGGGTCGCGCGGAGACAATGACCTTGGCAATACGTATGTGGAGATCGATTATACGAATCAGCGGCTGTGGTTTTATAAAGATGGTGCGCTGCTTGTGGAGACGGCGGTTGTCACCGGCAACGTCAGCGCCGGGAATGCCTCCCCGGAGGGGATTTTCTGCCTTGTGGGAAAATCGGAGCACGAGACGTTAAAGGGGGAGGGCTACAGCACGCCGGTCGATTACTGGATGCCGTTTTACGGCGGGGTAGGGATTCATGATGCGGACAGCTGGCGCAGTGTGTACGGAGGTGATATTTACCAGACTTCCGGCTCACACGGCTGTATCAATACGCCGACGGCGAAGGTAGCCGTAATCTATCAGAATATAGAGGTCGGCACTCCGATTGTGTGCTACAGTTCCGGAATCAATTACGGTTATGCACAGGAGACAATCGATGGGGCTTCCGGTGGAGAAAGCCAGGGAAATCAGGGAAATACAGAAGCAAATGGAAATAATGGAAGTGACGCCGGAAATGCCGGTACGTCGCAGGGTGATATCGTCATTATTGATGGAGGCAGTACATCCGGTGTGACAGAGAACGGAGTTCCGTATACCGGAGAAGATTTGCAGGACGTGATCATTCAGTGAGGAGGATGAATATGAATATCGTAGTTTTGGCCGGAGGAATCAGCACAGAACGGGAGGTGTCGATCGTATCGGGAACCGGCGTGTGCCAGGCACTGCGAAAGAAGGGGCACCGGGCGATTCTGGTCGATGTCTTTTGCGGAGATGCACGTGCGGCATCGGAGTGTACAGAGGATTGTTTTCCAAAGGAGTATGATGTCGCCTCGGCGGCTGATTATATGCGCAGTATGAGTGAAGAAATCGAAGAAATAAAAAAATCCGGACGGGAATTTTTTGGCCCGAATGTGCTGAAGCTCTGTAAGCTGGCGGATATCGTATTTTTGGCGCTGCACGGTGCAGACGGAGAAGGCGGTACGGTACAGGCTGCCTTTGATCTGCTGCGTATCCCGTATACAGGATCAGGGCACCTTGGAAGTGCGATGGCGATGGATAAAAATATTTCCAGGCGTCTGTTTCAGGCATACGGCGTACCGACGGCATCCGGAATCGCATTGAAAAAAGAAAATCCGCGTCTTGCGGCAGCGGAAAATGGTGTAGGACTTCCGTGTATTGTGAAGCCGTGCTGCGGCGGTTCAAGTGTCGGAGTGACGATTGCTCATACCGAAGAGGAGTATCAGGAAGCACTTTCGGCTGCCTTTAGCTATGAAAATGAGGTGATTGTGGAAGCTTATATTCATGGCCGGGAGTTTTCTGCCGGGGTCATTGACGGAAAGGCGTATCCGATCATTGAGATCGCTCCGGTGGAAGGATTTTATGACTACCAGAATAAATATACGGCGGGTGCGACCATCGAGACCTGTCCGGCGGAGCTTTCAAAGGAGCAGACAGAGCAGATGCAGTCCTATGCGGTGAAAGCATATGAGGCGCTGCAGCTGTCCGGTTATGGCAGGATGGATTTTATGATGGATGAACAGGGGCGGATGTACTGCCTTGAGGCAAACACGCTTCCCGGCATGACACCGACGAGTCTGCTTCCGCAGGAGGCGGCAGCAGTCGGGATCGCATTTCCGGAGCTCTGTGAGCTTCTGATTGAAGTATCCATGAAGGCGAGAGGGCAGAAGAGATGAAGTATATGACTTTACAGGCGATGGCAGAGGCGTGCCATGGCGTATACATTGGAAATCCGGAGGATATCAAAAAGGAAGCGATCTCGATCACGACGGACAGCCGGAAAGCAGAGCAGGGCGGGGTGTTCGCGGCAATCAAAGGCGAGCGCGTCGACGGACATGACTTTATTCCGGGGGTACTGGAGGCGGGTGCGCTATGTGTGATTTCAGAAAAGCAGCCGGTGACAGAGCAGGGGAATTATATCATAGTAGAAGACACGGTCCGGGCGCTCGGTGCGATTGCCGGGTACTACCGGAAGCAGCTTGCTATTCCGGTCGTCGGCATCACAGGCAGTGTTGGGAAGACAAGCACAAAGGAAATGGTTGCGTCCGTATTATCACAGAAATACCGCACGTTAAAGACGGCCGGTAATTTTAATAACAATCTTGGTCTGCCGCTTACCATTTTCCGGCTGACAGAAGAAGATGAGATCGCGGTGCTCGAGATGGGGATCAGTCATTTTGGTGAGATGCATGAGCTCGCCGAAATCGCGAAGCCGGATACGTGTGTGATCACGAATATCGGACAGTGCCATCTGGAATTTTTAGGGGATCGCGACGGTGTATTGCGCGCAAAATCTGAAATTTTTGATTTTCTGCCGGAGAATGGGCACGTTATTCTGAACGGGGAAGACGATAAGCTTTCTGCGATTCAGGAAGTAAAAGGGATCCGCCCGGTATTTTTTGGCTTTGAAAAAGAGGATGGCATCTGGGCAGATCATGTGCAGGCACAGGGGCTGAACGGGATTTCCTGCCGAATCCACACACCGCAGGGCAGCTTTGAGGTAAAGATACCGATTCCGGGGCTTCATATGGTATTAAATGCGCTGGCCGGTACCGCAGTCGGCCTGCAGTATGGCCTGACACTGAGACAGATTCAGGACGGAATCGAGAGCCTGCAGCCGGTAGCGGGACGGTTTCATATCGTTCAGACAGATGATTATACGATCATTGATGACTGCTACAATGCCAATCCGGTTTCGATGAAGTCCTCTCTTTTGGTGCTGGCCGACGCACTCGGACGGAAGGTCGCAATTCTCGGAGATATGGGAGAGCTTGGCGCTAAGGAACAGGAGCTGCACCGGGAAGTCGGAAGCTACGCAGCATCGCTGGACATTGACCGTTTTCTTGTGGTAGGACCGTTGGCGAAAAACATCGCGGATGGAATTTTAGCGGAGTATCCAAATGCGGATGTTGTTTGCTATGACAGCCTGCAGGAAATTCTGCACGATCTGGATGGGCAGCTTCAGAAAGGGGATACAATCCTCGTCAAGGCGTCTCATTTTATGCATTTTGAAAAGCTCGTAGAGCAACTGACCGGGAAGTAGGCAACAGAGCCGGGAGCAGCATCCACCCATGCGGTATCCGGGTGGTGAATAACGAAGTAAAAAAGAAGAAACGCAGTGGATAAGCCAGGTCATTCGGATCTGGCTCGCTGCATGATAAGGAGAAGAAGATGTACATCATTGCAGGACTTGGAAATCCGGGCCGCGAATATGAAAATACAAGGCACAATGCAGGATTTGCCTCGCTGGATGCCCTGGCAAAGCGACACGGGATCGAGCTGACTACACGGAAATTTCAGGCACTGACGGGTAGCGGTTACATCGATGGGCAGAAGGTACTGCTTGTCAAGCCGCAGACATATATGAACTTAAGCGGCGAGAGCCTGCGCGCGGCCTGCGACTTTTTCAAAGTAGATCCGGAGGAGGGGCTGATCGTCATTTATGATGACATCAGTCTGGCGCCGGGGCAGCTGCGCGTACGTAAAAAAGGCAGCGCGGGCGGGCACAACGGAATCAAAAATATCATTGCACAGCTTGGCACTCAGAATTTTCTGCGGGTCAAGGTAGGAGTCGGGGAAAAGCCGGCAGGCTGGGATCTGGCGGATTATGTGCTGGGGCATTTCTCAAAGGAGGAGCAGGTGCTCATGGAGGAGGCCTTTTTACGGGCAGCTGATGCAGCATCTGCGCTGCTCACAGAAGATGTGGAGCGCGTGATGAACCAGTATAATACGCACAAGTAAGACAGGCAAGTTTTTCTGATGGGAGCTTTGGTTGCCGGATTAAGAAGGGAAGGGACAGATTATAAATGGAAAGGCAGGGGATTATGAAAGCATTGACGGCACCCATGCAGCAGCTTGGGGAGTTTGAAGAGATTTTACGAAAGATCCGTACCAACCGCGGCGTGCTTCAGGTGAGCGGCTGTATTGATCCGCAGAAACCGCATTTTATTTCCTGCGCGGCAGAGGGGTATGACTGTCGGCTCATCATCACGTACAGTGATCTGCGTGCGCGTGAGCTGTACGAAAACTATCGGTTCTTTGACCGGGATGTCCTCTATTTTCCGGCAAAGGATCTGATTTTCTTTCAGGCAGATATCCACAGCAATCTGCTCGAACAGCAGCGAATTGCGGTCTTAAAAGCGCTCGCAGAGCGAAAAAATGTGACGGTCATCACGACGATGGCTGCGTGTATGAACCATCTGATGCCGTCAGAAATCTGGCAGAAGCAGGTGCTGACGTTCGCACCGGGCGATGTGCTCGACATGGAAGCGATGAAAAGCACACTGGTACAGCTTGGCTATGAACGGACGGCACAGGCCGAAGGCCCGGGACAGTTTGCAATCCGTGGCGGTATTCTGGATGTATATCCGCTGACCGAGGAGAATCCGGTCCGGATCGAGCTGTGGGGCGATGAGATCGATTCGATTCGCAGCTTTGATGCCGAGAGTCAGCGGTCGATCGAGAACCTGGAGGAGATCCGGATCTATCCGGCGGCGGAGCTTATCCCGGATGAACGGCAGCGGACGGCGGCGCTGGAACGGATCGAGAAGGATGCGGCGCGAGCGATCAATCAGTTTCAAAAAGAAGGACAGACGGAGGCGGCAGCGGCGGTGCGGCAGCTGCTTTCCGATGCAAAAGATGCGCTTTTAGAGCTGGCGGAGCCGCTCTCAATGGAAGGGTTTATTGACTATTTTACGCCGCGCACAGAGTCGTTTCCGGACTATTTTGATCCAAAGCGAACCCTGATTTTCCTGGATGAGCCGAACCGGCTCTTAGAGAGTGCAGATGCAGTCGAGCTGGAATTTCGCGAGAGCATGGAACATCGGCTGGAAAAGGGCTATGTGCTGAACGGGCAGACCGGTATTCTGTTTTCCGGACAGGAGATCGCGGCACGCATTTCCAGAGAAAATGCGATCGGTCTTTGTACCCTGGAAAATGCGAAAGCACCGTTTACCGTATCTGGCACCTTCAATCTGACGGTTCGCTCGGTCAGTCCGTATAATAACAGCTTTGAGCTGCTTGTAAAGGATCTGCAGCGCTGGAAGAAGGATGGCTATCGGGTCGTGTTGCTTTCGGCATCCCGTACCAGAGGAAACCGGCTGGCGCAGGATCTTGCGGAGGATGGGCTGAACAGCTTTTATACCGAGGATGCCGACCGTGAGGTGCTTCCGGGTGAGATACTGATCACGCATGGAAATGCACAGAAAGGATATGAGTATCCGCTGATCCGCTTTGTCGTTATCGCGGAGAGTGATATTTTCGGACAGGAGCATAAGAAAAAGAAGAAGCGCAGACGCTATGAGGGAAAGCAGATTGCGAGCTTTACGGAGCTTTCCGTCGGTGACTTTGTCGTGCATGAGAATCACGGTCTCGGTGTCTATCGGGGCATCGAAAAAGTCGAGGTCGACCATGTGACGAAGGATTATATGAAGATCGAGTATGCCGGGGGCAGCAGCCTTTATGTGCCGGCGACGCAGCTCGATGTGATCCAGAAATATGCGGACGGCGATGCGGCGAAGGCGCCGAAGCTGAACAAGCTCGGTACGCAGGAGTGGAACCGGACGAAGACGCGGGTACGCACGGCAGTGCGGCAGATCGCGCAGGATCTCGTGAAGCTGTATGCGGAGCGGGAGCGAAAAGAAGGATTCACCTACAGCGAAGATACTGTCTGGCAGCAGGAATTTGAGGAAATGTTCCCGTATGATGAGACGGAGGATCAGCTGATGGCGATCGACGCGGTCAAACACGACATGCAGAGCCGGAAGATCATGGACCGGCTGATCTGCGGTGACGTCGGATATGGCAAGACGGAGATCGCGATCCGGGCGGCTTTTAAGGCGGTACAGGACGGCAAGCAGGTGGCGTATCTTGTGCCGACCACGATTCTGGCGCAGCAGCATTATAATACATTTGTGCAGCGGATGAAGGATTTTCCGGTACGCGTGGATCTGATGTGCCGGTTCCGCACATCGGCGGAGCAGAAAAAGACTGTCACGGATCTGAAAAAGGGAATGGTGGATATCGTCATCGGGACACACCGGCTGCTTTCAAAGGATGTCGAGTATAAAGACCTCGGACTTTTGATTATCGATGAGGAGCAGCGGTTCGGTGTCGCACACAAAGAAAAGATCAAGCAGCTCAAGACGGACATCGACGTGCTCACACTGACAGCGACACCGATCCCGCGGACGCTTCATATGAGCCTGGTCGGAATCCGTGATATGAGCGTGCTCGAAGAAGCGCCCCAGGAGCGCGTGCCGATCCAGACCTATGTCATGGAATACAATGAGGAGATGGTGCGCGAGGCGATCAGCCGGGAACTGGCGCGGGGCGGACAGGTCTACTACGTCTACAACCGGGTCAATTCGATCGTCGAGATCACGAATCGGATCGCGGCGCTCGTCCCGCAGGCACAGGTCGCGTTTGCACACGGACAGATGAAAGAGCATGAGCTGGAAAAGATTATGTTTGACTTTATCAACGGTGATATTGACGTGCTTGTCACGACGACGATCATAGAGACCGGTCTGGATATCTCCAATGCGAATACGATGATCATTCACGATGCCGACAATATGGGATTATCCCAGCTCTATCAGCTGCGCGGTCGTGTCGGACGGTCGAACCGGACGGCATATGCCTTTTTGATGTACCGAAGAAATAAGATGCTCAAAGAGATCGCAGAGAAGCGTCTGGCGGCGATCCGGGAATTTACGGAGCTTGGCAGTGGCTTTAAAATTGCGATGCGGGATCTGGAGCTGCGCGGTGCGGGCAATTTGCTCGGAAGCGAACAGCATGGACATATGGAGGCCGTCGGCTATGATCTTTACTGTAAGCTGCTCAACGAATCAGTAAAAGAGGTGCAGGGGATCTCGACGGTCAAGGAGGATTACAATACAGAGATTGATCTGGATATTGACGCATTTATTCCGGAACGGTACATCCGCAACGAGATGCAGAAGCTCGATATTTACAAGCGGATTTCAGGAATCCAGAACGAAGAGGAGTACGATGACATGCTCGAGGAGCTGATGGATCGTTTCGGAGAACTGCCAAAGGCTGTGCAGAATCTCCTGCTCGTCTCCCGGCTGCGTGCACAGGCGCATGACCTTTATCTGACGGAGGTGACGCAGAAGGGTGAGGAGATCCGGATGGTACTGTATGAGAAGGCACAGATCAACACGGCGGGTATCGACGGTCTGTTGAAGCAGTATCGCGGACGGCTGAAATTTACTATTGATAAGAATCCGTATTTCCTTTATATCCGTCAGAAAAAAGGCAACCGGGAAGTTGACAACGTGCTCGATACGGTTCGGGATTTGCTTGCGGATATGGAGCGGCTGCTGGCATGATGGCTGCTTTCCATTTTTACACAGAGGAAATCCCTGGGGTTTTGCAGCGGAGGCTTTGATTTTGGTAAAAATGCAGGTGAAAAGTTTGTGAAAACCGGAAAAAGCGTTGCGGGATTTCGTAAATCAGTTTATAATGAAACAATGGATCTGCGGGACATGGAGAAAGCAGAAGTGCCGTAGAAATTTGCTGTTCGCTTTTGGAAAAGGAGATACCAATGAAACAGATGTCCGGCGGCAGCAGTATCAGGAGGATGGGTATGAAGAACAGATTAAAAAAAATAGCGGTCATCGGATTGAGCGCCTGCCTTGCACTTGGCATGCTTTCCGGCTGCTCCAAGAAAGAGACGTTTCAGGCAGATACGGCTGCGATTACTGTAAACGGGGATGAGATCTCGGCAGGACTTGTGAAGTTCGCGACACATTACTCACAGGCGCTGATGGAGAGCATGTATAAGATGTATATGGGCGTCGAGGATCCGATGGATTCTGATGTTTATGGAAATGGGTCGACGCTTGGCTCTATGATTAAGGATGACGTTGTTTCCACACTGGAGCGGCTTGTGCTGGCAGAACAGAAGATGAGCGATTACAATGTGGAGCTGACGGATGACGAGAAGGCAGCCGTGACAGAGGCAGCGACCAGATTTATGGATGAGAACGGGGAAGAAGTGCTGAACCAGATGGGAGCGACTCAGGAGGTCGTGGAGCGTTATCTGACCCTGCGTCTGATTCAGTCAAAGATGGAGCCGCAGATGTCCGCAGATGTAGATACCGAGGTATCGGACGATGAGGCGGCACAGCGCAAGATCCGCTACACCTTGTTTCGTGCGGAGACCGAGGCAGAGACAGAGTCCGAGACCGGTACGGAGGCAGAGAGCAGCAGCGAAGAGACGACCGAGGCGGTCTCTGAGGCAGGTACCGAGGGCGAGACATCGGTAGAGACCGAAGCAGAGACGGCAGCGATGACCGAAGAGCAGACCGTAAAGACGAAGTCTTCCGCAGAGACGGAAGCTGTATCGGAAGCAGCAAGCGAGGCGGCTGAGACAGAGACCGGAAGCGAAGCAGCGACCGAGGCATCCGAGACGGAAACGGAAACAGAGACGGAGACCGAAGATCCGGCTATGGTGGCAGCGAAGGCAGAAGCGCTGGCAAAGGCAGAGGATCTGATCGCAAAGGTAAAAGACGGCGAAGATTTTGAGACCGCTTCCGCAGAAGTCGACGAGAATGCGACCTGTTCGACCCTGACTTTCGGAAGTGACAGCACGAGCGTCGTAGAAGGACTGATCACCGCGACGGAGGGGCTGGATGACGGCACGTTAGTCGAGACACCGATCGAGATCGACAGCGGTTACTATGTGGCACAGGTCATCTCAAAAATTGACCGCGAGGCGACTGACAAGCAGAAAGAGACGATCGTTGAGCAGCGCAAGTCTGACCGGATCAGTGAGCTCTATACCGAGTGGAAGGATGCGGCAGAGATCACAGAGGACAGCGATATTCTGGCGCAGATCACCTTTGACTTTTCTCTGACACAGGAGACCGAGGCATCCACCGAAGCGACGACAGAAGCAGCGACCGAGGCGGGGAGCGAATCTGCAACGGAAGCAGCGACTGAGGCGGTAAGCGAAGCAACGACCGAGGCCGGATCGGAAGTGACCACAGAGGCAGCAACGGAAGCGGCTGAGACGGAAAGCGAGTCTGAATCAGAGACCGCAGATAAAACAGAGAGTGAGTCTGAGACCACGGCGGCGAAGTAGCTGCGATTCCCTCAGCAGTGAAACTTTTGCCGTTTCGTTGCGCAGGAAAATGAGTCACGAAAAGCAAGCAGATAGAAAGAAACAGAAAAGAATCTGGCAGCCCCCGGCGGTGAGTAATCACATGGCCTGGGGCTGTTTTTTTCTCAGATTGCAGAGCCGGATAAAATGCGGTAAGCTACAGAGGACTGGTAAGAGATATGATAAAAGTTAGAGGGAGAGATTATGCGGGAGAATAAAGTCACAGACATTGCACCGGAAGATCTGGACCGTCTTGGACTCCTGATCGAGCAGGGACAGTTTGAGCTGCTGCTTCCAAAGGTATGGAAGGATGCGGATGTGCGGCGGGAGATGCCGTCTGACGTGCGGCTGGTTTATCTGATGAACGATGCGGTGGAGAGTTTTCTGGTTTTTCAAAATGCACGGATGTGCGGAACTTATCAGGAGAAATCTGACGGAGAGCTCTCAGCGGCGCTGGCGACTGAGGAAGATGGCTATGTGCTGGCGGTTCATCAGGGGATGAATGCATTTACCTTATTTTTTACCGGAATGGTATTGGAAGCGCACCTGTTTGATTACGGTCATACCGGGCATTTCTGGGTGAAAGGATATGAGTATCTGCGGCAGCTGGAGTATCGGCTGGCGATTCTGCATGATAAGCTGGAATATCTCGGCGAGGAATTTTGCGGCAAAGAAGAACGTCAGCTTGCGTCGCTGGCAGAGTTTCCGCCGCTGAATTACTATTGCTATCCGGCAGTTCCAAAGAAATATCGAACCGTCACAGATCCGGACTGGAGGCCATCCGAGGCGGCATTACAGGTGATGTGCGAGCTTGCAAAGGAGGCCGGAGATGTATCACTTCTGCGGGCATTGGAAAGGTATCGCAGGAAGCCCGGGCGATACCGTGCAAAGCAGCTTGGGAGACTGCTGCATCGCACGCGGCATGCAGCAGCCGTGGATTTGCTGACAGAGCAGCTTACGGAGGCCGCAGGAATTTATAAAAAACGGAGTTTCCAGGACAAGGAGCAGGAGGAGATGCAGCGGCTGTATCGACTGGCAGAAGCACGCGCCAAGGAGCTGCGTGTTCGTGGCCTGCGCTGTGAGATCGTGGAAGAGGAGCCATTTGTCTATGCGCGGGATTCGATTGCGTATAAAGTATATGTCATGGTATGGCAGAGGCGTGGATGGAACCGGGTTGTGCGGGTAGAGGAGATAAAAGAATGAGAGCAGGCCTAGAAAACCTGCAGGCAGAATCGGAACATCGATCTGTCTGCAGGTTTTTACTGTCAGTTGCGTCGCCGCTCATAGTCTTTCAGGGATTTGATTGCTTCATTGGACATCGGGAGAAGGGCGATCAGGTTGAAGATCGTCATCAAACCGACACCGACGTCCCCGAGATCCCAGACGAAGGTGTAGGCGGCGAGTCCTCCGATAAACAGCATGACAAGTGCCAGCAGTTTATAGGCAGTCTGTGCGCTCCAGCGGTCACCGAACAGATAGGCCACATTGGACCGGGCATAAAACAGGATGCCGATGAAGGTGGAAAAACTGAACATCCACAAGATCAGGGCGATGAAGATGACACCGATCTGACCAAAATAGCTGTACATAGCCGTCTGAAGCAGATCCATTCCCTGCAGACCGTCGACGAGCTCTTGCGGGGCAAGCAGCATGACCATTGCGGTGCAGGTACAAAGCAGTGTATCGATAAAGACGCCGAATGCCTGCGTCAGACCGACACGGGCCGGATGAGGCGTCTCGGCGGTCGCTGCAGCGCATGGTGCAGAGCCACTGCCGGCTTCATTGGAGAAGAGACCGCGCTTGACACCGTTCATGAGGACAGCGCCAAAGCCGCCTGCGGCTACCTGACGAAGACCAAAAGCCTCTGAAAAGATACGTCGGAAGACATCACCAAGCTGATAGGCGTGCGTAACAATGAGCCAGAGTGTGATCAGCACATAGATGCCGGACATGATTGGCACGAGGATATCCAGTACCTTTACCGTCGCATTTTTCCGTAGCACGATCACGGCAGCAAGCAACACGAGTGCAGTCGTGGATACAAGCGGCGAAATATGGAAGGCATTTTTCAGAGAAGATGACACAGAGTTGCCGATGACCTGGCTGACACCGCACCAGCAGATCAGACCGGAAATGGCAAATAAAATCGCAAGCAGGCTTTTGCGGGCCTTTCCTTTGCGCCCTGCGTTGATCCAGTCATGAATGTAGTAAGCAGGGCCGCCGCGGTATCCGCCGTAGAGTGGATCCTCCTGCTTGTGAAGCTGGGCGAGTGTGGATTCTACAAAAGAGGTTGCAGAGCCGATCAGAGCCGTTATCCACATCCAGAAAACAGCGCCTGCGCCACCTGCTGAGATTGCGGCCACGACACCGACGAGATTGCCCATACCGACCCGTGTGGCAGTGGAGACGATCAGAGCCTGGAGAGCAGAAAGCTCTTCAGCTTTTCGGTTCTGCTCAGAATCTTCCGGTTTCGCAGATCCGGTGATAAGGCGTACCATATCAGGGAGCAGCCGAAGCTGCAGACCGCGGGTACGCACCGTGAAGTAAATACCGGCAGGAATGAGCAGCAGCACCAGAAGTGGCAGGCTGAGTGTTCCGCCGGGAAGTGGAAGGCGAATCCAGTCGCCCCAGAGAAAATAGTATACCTGTTCAATACAATGGATGATAAAAGTCATAAGTCCCCCTGTTTTTAGGCAGCGCTTTTGCAGCTGCGCAATATACGTACCAGTATATAATAAAAAATGCTTTTTGTAAAATAAATACTTGCGCTTTTGCTACATAAAAAAACGATTCAGAAAATTGCTGTACAGAGCAAAAGAAGAGTGGTAAAATACGGAAGATGTGAATCAGAGGATTTGCCAGATCGGACAGAAAAAGAGGGACAGAAGATGAAAAATCCATTGCGATACCAATTGACGGAGTATGATTGCGGACCGGCGAGCATGCTCAATGCGATCAGCTATCTTTTCGAGCGAAAAGACATACCACCGGAGGTGATCCGGAATATTATGCTGTATTGTCTGGATTGTCACAGCAAGGAAGGTGTTCCGGGAAAACGGGGGACCTCAAGGGCTGCAATGGCATTTTTATGTAACTGGCTGAATGAATACGGAGAGCTGGGCTTGCTGCCGATATCCGGCGAGCACATCATCGGAAACGGTGTCTGTATCGGCACAGAAAGCCGGATTAACTATGCCCTCTGCCACGGCGGAGTAGCTGTCGTACGGCTGTATTTAGATGAGCCGCATTATGTACTCATGACCGGGACAGAGGGAGACGCAATTCGGATGTTTGATCCATACTGGCTGGATCATTTGCCTAAGGAAGATATTCAGATCACCGAGGATCATCCAAGAGAATACAATCGTATCGTACCGGTGAAATATTTCAACAGCGAATCCACGGATGTCTATGCACTTGGACCGAAAGAAGAACGGGAAGCCGTGATTCTATACAACCGTCGGACAAAGACCGAGCCGGAAGAAGTGATCGAGTACTTCATATAGTGACCCGCAAAACACCTTTTGCCCCTAACATCATGAGATTAAATAAAAAGCTTTCGCATACACTGTAAAAACAGCGTCTCCGGAGGCTTTTTTGTGAAGGAATATATCGAAGAGCGCGCAACGGAAATCGCGTATTACATTATCGAGACGGGAGCGACTGTGCGTCAGACGGCACAGAAATTCAAGGTGAGCAAATCAACGGTACACAAGGATCTGCGAGAACGTCTGACACAGATCAATCCGGCTCTGGCAGCGGAGGCCGGAAAGGTGCTGGCGGTCAATAAGGCGGAGCGTCATATTCGCGGTGGACTGGCTACGAGAGAAAAGTATCTTCACCGGAAAGAGATAAAATACCTTTAGCAGAACCGCCGTTTTAGGTGGTCAATACGGGAAGGAGTTTGGAATATGTCAGAGAGGAAAATGAAAAGAGTTGCAGATTCGATGACAGAGCAGTCTCATTTGCTCATGCCAAAGTGTCTGAATGCAGCAGGCTATCTGTTCGGCGGGCAGCTGCTTGCATGGATTGATGAGACGGCCGGAATCGTTGCAAAGCGTCATGCGGAGATGAACGTTGTGACAGTTGCCGTTGATAATATGTACTTTAAGACGGGAGCGAGGGTGGACGATACGATTGTACTGATCGGACGTCTGACGCACGTGGGGCGTTCTTCGATGGAGGTACGCATTGATACGTATGCCGAGTCTTTAAGCGGTGTGCGGACAATGATCAATCGCGCATATTTTGTCATGGTCGGCACGGACGATCATCAGCATCCACAGGAAGTGCCGGGACTGATCGTGGAAGGCGTGACGCAGCAGATCGAATGGGAGGCCGGACAGAAGCGTGCCGAGCTTCGAAAAGTACGAAGACAGGAAGGATTTTAAAAAAGAGGAATGAAAATTCAGGAATATCAGAAACTGCAGCATGAATTTGCGCCGGTCTACGATACAAACAGCAAAATATTGATTCTCGGAAGCTTTCCATCGGTGAAATCAAGAGAACAGCAGTTTTTCTATGGACATCCGCAGAACCGTTTCTGGAAAGTGATCGCGGTATTGACGAACCGGCCGCTGCCGCAGACGATCGAAGAGAAAAAAAGGCTGCTTCTTGAGAACCGGATCGCTGTATGGGATGTGATTGCAGAATGCGAGATTGTTGGATCCAGTGACAGCAGCATCCGAAATGCCGTGCCGAATGATCTGCATCAAATTCTGGATGCGGCGCAGATTCAGCATATTTATACGAACGGTGGAACAGCAAAACGTCTGTATGAGAAATTTCAGAAGGATCTGGCAGTCCCAATGACAGGACTGCCATCTACAAGTCCTGCAAATGCAGCGTTTACGATGGATCGGCTGCTGGAGAAATGGAAAGTGATAAGTCCATACTTCCACTGCGAAAGCCCTCGAGATCCAAAGTGACATAAAGGAAGCCAAGACGCTTCAGCTTGGATACGATTATCTCACTCTTTGCGAGCAGATCCGGAAAAGAAGCGCGGTCGATTTCGATCCGGAGAACCGGCTCATGGTAGCGCAGACGGACATTGTAGAATCCCATCTGCCGGATGGCTTCTTCTCCTTTATGGATGTTTGCCAGAAGCTTCCGATCAAGAAAAGCACCGTAAGGAAGTCGTGTGGCAAGACATGGTGCGGACGGCGCGGAGGCAGTCGGAAGCGAGAGTGCGGCAGACAGTTCCCGGATGCGCTGCTTTGTGAAGCCAAGCTCCCGAAGCGGGCTGTGAATGCCGAGCTCTTTTAAAACGAGCATGCCGGGACGATATTGCTTTTCATCGTCTTTATTCGTGCCGTCACAGACTGCCATACGTCCGTTGGCATGCGCCAGCTGCTGCAGCTGGGTGAAGAGCAGATGCTTGCAAAGGTAGCAGCGGTTGACCGGATTTTGCAGAATCTGTGGATCCTGAAATTCGTCTACGTGGATGACAGTACATTCCGCCTTGAGCTTTTTTGCCATTGCGACAGCGGTCTCGATCTCAGAGTGCGGGTGCAGTTCTGTCTCGAGGATGACAGCAAGCACCGGACGGGAGGAAGCTTCGCAGGCTACCTTCAGAAGCAGAGTACTGTCTACACCACCGGAGTATGCGATAGCGATTCCGTCAGTGTCCAGTGCCTGGAAATATTCTCTCAGACGTGTATAGTCCTGTGCGAGTTCGGGTAAAAGTGTGTGTGGCATTTTATAAATGATCCTTTCAATAAAAAATATTTCTTTGCTGCTTATGGATGGATCACACATGCGGATTTTCACGGGCGTAAGCCTGGATCATATTGTACATTTCCGTGAAACCTGTTCCATTTTGTTTTGCCAGACGGCTGACACTGTCATTTTCCGGATAATAATAGGTATCGTTTCCGTACGTGCAGCATTTGACATCGGCCATGCCCCATGGCGTTTCCAGTGCGAAAATTTTCCGTGGAAGTTTGGTGCGCTGCATTTCCTGAATACGGATGCCGATGGTAGTCGTATTGCGGAAAATGATTGACTCCATTTCCGCGCGCTGTTCCGGATTGCACAGCACCTTGAGCAGACAGGCCGGTCGGTTTTTTTTCATGTAGATCGGGATGCAGAAAGCATCGAGTGCACCGGCGTCGAGCAGCAGCTGCATTGTATAGGAGAGCGCTTCTCCGCTGCAGTCGTCGACGTTCGTCTCAAGAGACAGGATCGTATCATGGGTGTCTTTTGAGAGTGGTTGAAGCAGCATGGCGCGCAGCAGTCCGGTCGCAGCATAATCCCGCTTTCCTGCACCAAATCCTATGCGGCGGATCCGAAATTCTTTTGGAAGTGTTGTGGCAGTTCGAACGGCAGCGGCTATGGCAGCACCGGTCGGTGTGACAAGCTCACCTTCGACATCCGAGATATTTAAAGTCAGATCGTTTTGCATTGCAATTGCAGTGACAGCAGGTACCGGCACCGGGATCAGCCCATGCTGACAGCGGATCTGTCCCTTGCCGTCGGTAAGCGCAGAGATGACGATGCCAGACGGGGAGAGATTGTCAATGCAGACAGCGACTGCTACGATATCGACGATTGAATCGACGGCTCCGACCTCATGGAAGTGAATCTCCTCTAAAGTTTTGCCATGTACGGCTGCTTCTGCTTCAGCAAGGATCTGAAAGATTTTCAGTGCCAGATCCTTCGCCCCGGAGGAGAGCTGACCAGTCTGGATGATTTTGGTGATATCATTTAAATTTCGGGCATCATGATGGTGGTGATGTATATGCTGTGATTCATCTGTATCATGGCCATGGACATCGCCCACAGTCATGCTGTGATCGTGTCTGTGGATCTGCCAATGCTCATCTGACAGATTGTGACTATGGGTATGGTCGTGTTCGTCTGTCATATTGTGAGCATGGCCGTGGAGATAGTCCATATCATGGTCATGGTTGTCATGATCGAGGATGACATTGAAATCACAGGCGCGGATGCCGGATTTATAAACATCTTTGATTTCTATTGAATATCCGGTGAGCGGAAGGCTGGAAAGCGCGTCCAGCAGTATCTGGCGGTCTGCCCCCAGATCAAGCAGAGCTGCTACAGTCATATCGCCGCTGATACCGGAATTGCATTCAAGATAAAGAATGGAATGATTCATATCGGTAGATACCCCTTTCTATGGCAAACGGATATTTATCATCCGTCTTTGCCAGGCCTTTGTATTGTTTGCTTCCTCACAAATAACACCCGGAGATGTTACCGTTGAGGATTGTTTCATATGTGCGGACTCTGAACTCAGCCATAATAACATAAAAATAATGTTCAGGTCAAAAGGTATTTTGTCCCCTGTGATGCTTACGAATTGCTCCGTTACGAAGCAGTTCCCGTAATTCTGCAAACATTCGAAATCCGCTGATTTATTACGTAAATCGCTACTTTCTCATGTTTGGCGGGTCCCAAGTTCAAAAGCCTTAT
>ERZ809224.1235-NODE-1235-length-19300-cov-7.792933_pt1 | contig 19300 bp, 17 predicted proteins | sample MGYA00520513_ERZ809224 | MGnify/ENA primary metagenome ERZ809224 (study PRJEB31576, sample SAMEA3212658) | Homo sapiens | biome: human-gut; feature: human gut; material: fecal | place: Sweden | collected 2012 ... | reverse complement strand
TGCATGGGCAGTGCCGTCAAAGCGCAGATATTTCCGGAAGGCTGTCCGTACTGCCTCTGTCAGTTCCTCACCGCTCAGCGCATGGTCACTGCCCGATCGTCTGCGGTTTTCGTATTATCGGTGGTATCTGCTCAATCCCAAGCTGCTGATCTGCTTTTTCCCGTTCGCGGGACAGGAATCGGCGCATCACAAGATGATCATTGATATGCTGGTGCTGTGCGCGCGGCGCGGCATGGCGGTCTGGATCATCTCCTCCGGCATTGACGCTATCTGTGAAAAAACCGATAACGAAGAGTTTCTGCGCCGTCTGCGCTACATCAAGGAATGATGTGTGCAGGCGGCGTTTTTCTTATCCAATCTGCACGACAACCGACCTCCGACTTTGTGGGAATTCCACATTGTGACAATCTGCGGAAACCGATATAATAGAACTGTAAAAGCATAGGAAACAAAGCGGTATTCGATCAGCGTCAATACTCCTCCGGATGCCGCTTTCCGCAACAGTCGGAAAGGAGGGGCTGTTATGACCGAACTGATGCTGAAGCTTGCCGCGTTCCTTGCGATGGTGATTGACCATGCGGCGGCGTGCCGTCTGGACAGGGTGTTTTTTCCGGCGTTTAGCAAGGTGTATGTGATTTCCAGAGCAATCGGACGCATGGCGTTTCCGATTTATACCTTCTGTCTGGTCGAAGGATTCCGCCACAGCCATGATCTCCGCCGATACGGCGGGCGTCTGCTGCTGCTCGGGGTCATCTCGCAGCTTCCGTATGCGTTTACGCTCAACCGCGGGTATCTCGAGCCCGCGTTCGGAGAGGTGTTTCCCGCCAATCCGAGTCGGGCGTTCCGAAACTTAAATATTCTGTTTACGCTGTTTATCGGGCTGGTTCTGCTGGTTTTCTTCCATAAAAAGCCGCTGGCGCGGGTGATTCAGTCCAAAGGGTTTGCGGTGTTCCTGCTCGCCTGCGGCGGCTTCGCGGTCTATACGGCGGAGCCGGAGTTTGACTCGCGTTTCCGCCGGCTGTGCACCGTGCTGCTCCTTGCCTCGGCAATCGCGGTCGCGCTGCTGCACGTTTGGCGAAAGCACCTTGCCCTGCGGGATTGGCTCGCGCGGTTTGCGGTGCTCGTGTTTGCTGTGCTGCTGTTTGAGCGGTATCCGCTTGCGCATCTCCGGTGCAACATCGACTACGGTGTATGGGGAATTTTGCTGATTTTGAGCCTGTCGTATGCCGAGAGCCGATGGAGCCGCGCGCTTGTTGTTTTACTCTGGGGTGCGCTGTTTTATTCCTCGCTCGGTATGCCGGATTGGGGTTCGATCCGCGGCACGGCGGCGGCAGCGCTCCTTCTGCTGCTGTACAACGGCGAGCGCAGCCGGAAACCGCACCCGAAGCTGAACAAAGCCTTTTATGCGGCGTATCCGCTGCACCTCGTGGTGATCTGGGCGATGGTGATTGCAGCGGAAGGTCCGCTGACGCAGCTCAAGCTGTTGAAGTATTATTTGTAAATCGCAAAAAACAGACCGACAGAGTGAATGTCGGTCTGTTTTTTGCAGGCTTTAAGCAGAAATTTTGTATTCTGATTTTGGCTTCGGTTCCTTGCGCGAGTTCCGTCCGCGCCTTATCAGTATGCAAAATTTATTCGCAAATCGCTCTTGTTCAATTATACGGTATTGCCTTCACAATTTACCTTTTCTAAATACGCCGGAAACCCGGCTGCGGCCTAATGCGCAACCGGGTTTCTGGGCAGAATGTTTAGGATTCTTCGTTTCTTGCGGATTCAATATCCTGCAGAAGCTGTTTCTGCGTATCATCGAACAGCAGGCGCTTGTTATGCGCGAAATACGCATCGCACCCGAAGTTCTGGATAAACCACGAGGTAAACCAGTTTGCGGTCAGTTCGGTAGCGAACAGCACCAGCTCCTGCGAGTCCGGAATGGCGGCATCGAGGAAGGCAAATGCGTTTGCCAGTTCGGCATCGGTCTTGTCTGCGGCGGCTGCGCGTGCGTCCACATCGACGGAGAAAAGCGCCTTCAGGCGGTCAAACTGCTGATCCTCGGGTACTTTTTCAAGCATGAGCGTCTGCCGGTAGGTATCCAGACGCTCCACCTCGCGGGAGGCGGCATAGAGCGCGTCCTTGTCGGACGAGCCGCCGTTTCGCTTGTCTGCAAGCGCGGCACGTTTTTCATCCGGCAGGGAAGCGATGGCTTTTTCGCCTTCGCGGATGGCGAGCAGGTCGGCGTGAAGCGCATCGGTCAGCGCATCCAGACGGTACGCGTCACGGGCACCGTCCGCCAGCCGGCTCAGCAGCAGACCGAGTACGCCCAGCTTTTCGTCAAACGGCGCGTCCCGCAGTTCGGAAGCGCGAACCGGCTCCCAGGTGCCGGAAAGCAGCTCATCCACGCGGTAAACCTGCTTGTATTTGTCATAAAGCTGCAGATAATTCGCAAAATCACTTGCCACCTGCGGCAGCTGCAAATACTGCTCCACAACCTGACGATCAACCGGAATACCCAGCGACTCGTACACCTGCATCAGCTCGGACAAATCCTCCCAGCCGCGTGCGGTGACAAACTGCAGTCCGTCGGCGGTGGTCTCTACGCGGTAAAAATGCTCGCGCCGGATCTCAAGATAGGACAGGATGGCACCATGGATGCCGCGTCGGTACGCGTACTCCTTCCACACACCGAAATCCTCTTCGATGTCGATTTTTTTAACGCGATCGAGCGTTACCACGTCAAATTCTCGCACGGATTTGTTGTATTCCGGCGGATTTCCGGCCGCTACGACCACCCATCCGGCAGGCAGCTGCTGGTTGCCGAAGGTCTTGCACTGCAGGAACTGCAGCATCATCGGCGTGAGCGTCTCGGAAATACAGTTGATCTCATCGAGGAACAGAATGCCTTCTTTTACGCCTGTGCGTTCCATTTCGCGGTACACCGAAGCGATAATCTCGCTCATCGTGTAGGCAGTTACTGTGCGTTCCTCGCCGCCGAGTAGCACCTTGTCGATGAACGGCAGACCGAGCGCGGACTGGCGCGTGTGGTGCGTCAGCGTGTAGGAGACAAGGCCGACGCCGGTCTCCTCGGCAATCTGCTGCATGATCTGCGTTTTGCCGATGCCCGGAGGTCCCATCAGCAGGATTGGCCGCTGTCGAATCGGCGGAATGCGATACGCGCCGAATTCATCGGTCGTGAGATACGCCTTGAGCGCGTTTTTGATTTCGTTTTTTGCTCTCTTTATGTTCATGATGGTTCCTCGAATCACTCAAATTGATCCAGAAAATTATGTTTACCGTTCGCATCGCGCCAGCCGAGCAGCTTGGCGGTATCGACGTTCTTGACCGCGTTGAAGATATTCGCTTCGATCTGCGGGTTGTTTGCCGCGAGAGACGCGATCAGCTGCTTGATTTCCGCGCGTTTGGTGTCGCTTTCCAGCTTTTTTGCCGGACAGTCGCACGGCAGAAAGGTCAGACCGCAATATTCCGCCCAGTCAATGACGCTCTGCTCGCGCGTGAAATACAGCGGACGGATCAGCTCCATGCCCTCATAATTTTTCGCCTTGACGCGCGGCAGCATGGCCTGCACTTGACCGCCGTAGATCAGTCCCATCAGCACGGTGCCGATGGCATCATCATAGTGATGACCGAGCGCGATTTTATTGCAGCCGCGCTTGCGTGCTTCGGTGTACAGATAGCCGCGGCGCATCTTTGCGCACAGGAAGCACGGATGCTCGGCAGAATGCACCCCTGCCACGCGCAGTACATCGGTATCGAAAATTTCAAGCGGAATGTCCAGCCGTTTCGCGTTTTCCTCGAGGTGCTTGCGGCCCTCCGGCGCATAGCCCGGGTCCATTGCAAGGAACACGAGGTCAAAATCCACCATGTGCTGTAAATCCTGCAGCAGCAGTGCCAGCAGCATGGAATCCTTGCCGCCCGAGATGCACACCGCAACCTTATCGCTCGGTTTTACCAATCCATATGCTTTTACCGCGTCCACGAACGGCTTGCGCAGTGTACGCACAAATTCGCTTTGCAGCGTCCTTTTTATCTCTTTTGCAGTCATTTTGCGCCCTTCTTATGCTGAAAATGATAGGTGATACGGGCAAGAATGCTGTCCGGCGCGAAATGCCGCGCCAGTGTCATGGCCTTCATGGCTGCACCCGGAACGACAACTGCCTTGCCTGCAAACAGGCCGTCAACAGCTTCGCGCGCCACACGCTCTGCCGACAGACCGGAGAGCGAAAACCGCACGCCTGCGACTTTGTTGAACTCGGTGTCCACCGGTCCCGGACAGAGGGCGCACACACGCACCGGAGAGCCGGCGCGGCGCAGCTCCTCGCGCAAGGCTTCTGTCAGGCGCAGAACATAGTTTTTGGTGGCGTAATAGGTCGCCATCAGCGGTCCCGGCAAAAATCCCGCCGAGGACGACACGTTGAGAATGTAGCCGCGTCCGCGCTGCACAAAATCCCGCACAGCCAGCTTGGTGAGAATGTGTACGGCACGCACGTTGGTGTCGATCATGCGCAGTTCCTCATCCAGATCGGCGGTGACAAACTCGCCGAACAGGCCAAAACCCGCGTTGTTGATCACGACCTCCAGTTCCTCGCTCTGTACGGCCTCGTACAGCAGGCGGCATTCCTGCTCGTCCGACACGTCCGCCGCGATGATGCGGCACGGCACCGGAAGCTCTGCCGCCAGTTCGCGCAGGCGTTCCTCTCTGCGGGCGCACAGGATCAGCTCGTAGCCGCGTGCCGCCAGCAGGCGCGCCATTTCGCGTCCCAGTCCAGAGGACGCACCCGTGATGAGTGCTTTCATGCAAATTCCCTCCGTTTTGCTCTGATATTCATATACTATATAGTATCATGATGCGTTGTCCGCGTCAATTCATGCCGTTCGTCACATTCTGTACAAATTTGCGGCCGGTTACGGGTTTACCCCGATTTCGCTTTTCAATAAGATGGGAGAATGGTATAATAATGATGAAGTATGACAGCTTATTTTTACAATGGATAATTTTTCGCCAGAAGCCGAAGATAGGAGGGGCGAATATGAAAAATAAAGAAGCAGACACCGAATTGGAATCCAGACTGCTGGAAATTCTGGTGCACCCGTGCCGTATTGAGGACATCCGGCGCGAGCTGCCGAATGCAGGCAAAAACAATCTCAAAAACGCGCTGGATGTGCTCGTTGCGGACGGCAGGGTGATGAAAAACAAGAAAAACCGCTTTGCGGTCTCCGCGCACTACGGCTGTGCGGCCGGAACCTATCTGGCTACCGAGCGGGCATTCGCGTTTGTCGCGCCGGATTATCCGGAGGGCGAAGCCAAGCCGGATGATCTGTTCATCCCGCCGAATGCGTCCGGCGGTGCGTGGCACGGCGACCGCGTGCTCGTCAAGGTGAGTGAGCGCAAGAACAACCGCGGCCGCAAGGAAGCAACCGTTATCCGCGTGCTGGGACGCGCCGGCAAGGAGCTGACCGGCGAACTCGTGCAGCGCGGCAAGGCATTTTTCGTGCAGCCGACCTCGAAAAAGTATCCGGAGATTGCGGTGGACAAGCATGACCTCGGCGAAGCCGCCGTTGGTGACTGCGTGGCTGTTTCGATCTCGCATTACGGCGATGAGCAGTTTATGCCGCAGGGCGTTGTCCGTGCGGATTTGGGCGAAAGCGGTACGATGGAGGCCGCTATCGCGGCTGTTCTGCACGAAAACGGCGTGTATGACGTATTTCCGAACGAGGTGCTCGAGCAGGCGCTCGCCATTCCGCAGGAGGTCGATATGGGCACCGCCGGCAAGCGGCTCGATCTGCGCGACAAGCTGATCTTTACCATCGACGGCGATGACGCGAAGGACTTTGACGACGCGGTATCGCTCGAAAAGCTGGAAAACGGACACTATCTGCTCGGCGTACACATCGCGGACGTGAGCCATTACGTTACGCCGGATTCGCCGCTTGACGCCGAGGCGTTCCGCCGCGGCACGTCGGTTTATTTCCCGGGACACGTTGTGCCGATGCTGCCGTTCGCGCTGTCCAACGGCATCTGCTCGCTCAACCCGAAGGTGGACCGTCTGGCGTTCTCCGCGCTGATGGAGGTCGATAAGGACGGCCGCCGGTATGGTGCGAAATTTGCCAAGTCGGTCATCTGCTCCAAGGCCCGCATGACCTACAACAAGGTCAATAAAATCCTCGCGGGCGACAAGGGGCTGCGCGAGGAATACGCTTTTCTGGTCGAGACTGCCGAGACGATGAACAATCTGGCACACGCGCTGTACAAGCGCCGCATTGAGCGCGGCGCACTCGAGCTGGACATTCCGGAGGCGGAAATCCGCGTGGACGAGAACGGCAAGCCGGTTGAAATCCGGTTCCGTGAGCGCGGCGAGAGTGAAAAGCTGATCGAGGAATTCATGCTGCAGGCCAACGAAGCGGTTGCCGAGTATATGTGCAAGCGCGAGCTGCCGACCGTCTACCGTGTGCACGAGAATCCCGATCCGGACAAGCTGCGCGTGTTTGCGTCGTTTGCGCGTCCGTTCGGCTACCGCATCGACCCGTCCAAGCCGGAGGATACGGCGCAGTTCCAGACCGTGCTGCGCGGCGCAAAGAACGACCCGAAGCAGCGCGTGCTGCCGACGCTTCTGCTGCGCTCGCTGGCGCGTGCCCGCTACGCGGATGAGTGTATTGGCCATTACGGTCTGAAGGCGAAGTTCTACCTGCACTTTACCTCACCAATCCGCCGTTATCCCGATCTGGTGGCGCACCGCATGCTGCAGAAGGCGCTGCTCGGCGAAGAATTTACCGCGGCAGACGAAACGATGTGCGAGGAAGCCGCAGACCAGTCCACAAACCGCGAACAGGCTGCCGACAACTGCGAACGCGACATCGACAAGCTGTATATCGCGTCTTACATGCAGCAGTTTATCGGTGAGGAATTTGACGCGGAGGTTTCCGGCGTACAGTCGTTCGGCGTGTTCGTTGCGCTGGAAAACGGCTGTGAGGGTCTGATTCGTGCAGAGCTGATGACCGGTGACTTCTACCAGTACGACGAGGAGCACATGGCGATGGTTGGCCGCCACACCGGCAAGCGGTTTACGATCGGCACGCCGATGCGTGTCAAGCTGCTTGCCGCAAGCGACACCACCGGTCAGATCGACTTTGCGCCGGCTGACGGCTCGCTTCCGGTTTCGGAAAAGCTGGATCGTCCGCGCCGTGAGGACACCGACCATGCTCCGAGAGGCAATCGCGCGGAGTGCCGCCATCACAGCGGCAAGGGACGCGGCGGCAAGCCCGGCAAGGGCAAAAAGCCGCCCACGCGCAAGAGAAGATAAGGCAATACCGCATAATTGAACAAGAGTGATTTGCGAGCAAATTTTGCGTTCTGCTTAGGCGCGGTTTTGCGGTAATACTTTGTGTATTACCGTGAAATCGCAACGACAGCAGAGCACAAAATTTCCGCAAAGCACCGCAGCTTTAATTGTGTGGTGTTGCCGCTATAAAGGAGAGAATCTTTTATGTCCAATAAAGTAACCGTTGCTGCGATTCAGATGACCTACGGTCTGGAAGAAGCCTGCGAAAAGGTCCGCGAAGCGGCATCTCAGGGGGCGCAGATCATTCTGCTGCCCGAACTGTTTGAAAACTGGTATTTCTGTCAGGAAAAAAGCTACGAGAACTACCATTTAGCGACAACACTCGAGGAAAATCCGGCGGTCCGCGAGATGCAGACCATTGCCCGTGATTTCAAGGTCGTCATTCCGGTCAGCTACTACGAGCGGGTCGGCGAGACCACGTTCAACACGGTGGCTGTCATTGACGCGGACGGCACGATCATGGGTCAGTACCGCAAGACCCACATTCCGGATGACCATTTTTATCAGGAAAAGTTCTATTTTACGCCCGGAGATACTGGCTTCAAGGTCTGGGATACGGCTTATGCGAAAATCGGCGTCGGTATCTGCTGGGACCAGTGGTTCCCGGAATCCGCGCGCTGCATGGCATTGCAGGGCGCTGAACTGCTGTTCTACCCGACCGCCATCGGTTCCGAGCCGATTCTCGACTGCGATTCCATGCCGCACTGGCGGCGCTGCATGCAGGGTCACGCGGCGGCGAACATTATGCCGCTGATCGCGGCAAACCGCATCGGCACCGAGACCGTTAAGCCGACCGAGGATAACCAGCACCAGTCGTCCTCGCTGACGTTCTACGGCTCGTCCTTCATCGCGGATGAAACCGGCGCGCTTGTCGAGCAGGCTGACCGCGAAAACGCAGGCGTGCTGACGCATACGTTCGATCTGGATGAAATCCGTGAGATGCGCCGTTCGTGGGGTGTCTACCGCGACCGGAGACCGGAAATGTATGGTGCAATGCGCGGCTACGGTTTATAAAATGGAAAATTCCATTCACAAAAAACGCAGACTGAGAATATTCTCAGTCTGCGTTTTCTATATCATAGATATTATTTTGCGAGTTCCGCCAGAAATTCATCCATGTTGGTGTCTTCTGTCATGGTAATGCGGTGCATGCTGTACAGCGTCTGCGGCAAACCCTGTACGACCGCATTCACGCCCGGCTGGGTGGTGAACGTCAGCTCGATGCCCTGACTGCGCAGCGCATCCATCGTCAGTGTGCCGTACGCGCCTTCCGGATAGGACAGCGCGTTGACCTTTTCGCCGGTGATCGGCTCGATGGCCTGCTGGCTCTGCTGGATATCAGCCTTGACAGCGGCTTCGTAGTCCTCATCGCTTTCGCCGGGCAGCTGCGCGAGTGTTTCCCGAACACGGTCGTTGCCGTCCTCGAACGGCGGCCACTGGTGCATATCATAGGTGTGACTCTGGATGGAAATCAGGCCGGAATCCACCATTTCCTGCATCTCAGCCGCGCCGAAGTGCGGTGTCATGGCGTGGTCGGTGTCCTTGTAGGTATCCTTGCCGATGGAAACGCCGATGGCGAAAATGGTCGCCTTCATGTTGTATTCCCCCAGCACCGGGAACGCGTCCTCGTAGTTGCTCAGATAGCCGTCATCGAACGTGAGAACAATCGGCTTTTCGGGCAGCGGTGTACCGTTGTAGACGTAATCGCGCAGCTGCTCAAGCGAAATCGTGTTGCAGCCGGCATCGGAAAGCGCCTGAATCTGCTTGCGGAACGTCTCCGGCGAAATGGTAGCTGAGCCGCTCACCTCTTCGGTCAGCTGATGCCACGTCAGCACCGGAACCTGAACGGCGGTGTCGTCGTCCGTGCGCGGTGCAGGACGCTGCGTGAAATAGTCATGCGGCGTGTCAGCCGTTACATAAGTGCCGAAATCCGACGGAATCGCGGTGATGGCAGGCGTAAAGTCGGGATACTCCTTCTCGGCAATGCGGGCTGCCATCATCTCGCCGATATTGTTGCGGAAGTGCGTGCTGTCGTAGAAGAAGCGCGGCTCACTGCTGACAGACGAGGACGAAAAATCCCAGTAATCGGTCACTTTGGCAAGAGATTCGTAGAAATTCGTGATATCCTCGTCGTAAAAGTTCTTGTAATAGTCGGTGTACACCGGAGCGGTCAGCACAATGAGATTAACGCCGTTTTCTTCACAAACCTTGCGGATTGCAGCCACCGACTGCATGCAGGCTTCGGTCTTGTACAGGTGCAGCGGCTCGTGGTTGGGATAATTGGTGAATACCGGATAGGCGTTCAGATAATCCGCGGTAGAGCCGATCGGCTCCACATCACGCACGCGCTTGTCATACGCGCCGGTCTGCTCGTCAAATACGTCGAACGACTGCGGCATGAGCGTGTCTTTCTTCTTGTTCACCAGCTTCTGCCAGCCATACCGCGGGTCCGCGAGGAGAAACCGCGAGTAATACGACAGCGCGGACATATCCGGGTCGGTTTTGTAGTGCAGGCTGTGGGTCAGCTTGTTGGACTCATCATCGTAGGTCAGGCCATTGTCCAGATACACATTCAGCACCAGATTTTTGACTGTGTAGTTGTCAATCAGGTAATTTGCGATCTTTTCGCAGTCCTTCATATCCGCACCGTACATGATGAGGTTGTAGAACTTCGCGTTCAGCATCTCGTTAAACGATTCGGTCGGCAGCGAGCTGGTGGACGAGCAGCCGAGGAAATACGAGTCGTACTCGTCATGGTGCTGCTCGAGATAGGAGATTTTCGCCGCACGCGGGTTGTTGGTCTCGTCATACGAAAACCACTGCATAAACCGGTCGCCGAACGCGCCGAACGGGTCGGTGACGTAGTTGAATCCGGCCAGCAGTGCGGCCAGGATCAGCACGATAACGGGCAGAGAAAGCACCCATTTTTTTGCGTTCATGCTCTGCCTCCTTAAAATTGCTTGTAGATGAACTCGGACGAGATGTATCCGGCACGGAAAATGCCGAACAGCAGCAGGACCACGAGCGAAACGGTCAGCACGGTCAGCTGCATGAGCGCCGGGCGCTCGTTGAGCCACGCCTGCACATCCGTGCCGCGTTCCTCAAAGAACTCCACGCCGTGGACGATGAGAATGCCGACAAAAATGATGATAAAGTCGGAAATACCCAGTCCAAGCGTCGGCACAACCGACGTAAACTCACTGAAATGCGGGTGCAGCACGGTCGTTCCGAGCAGCGCGAACACGGTCTTGAGACGCGGTGCGCGGGTGAAATAACGACCGATAAACACCAGTCCGAACGTGCGGACGGTCATAAAGATGCGCCAGCCGGTCGATTTGTCGTTGATGTGCAGCTTTTCCTTCCACGAAAGGAAGCGGCGCTCCATCAGCAGGGAAGCGGTAATGAGGATACCGTTCCACAGACCGAACGCAATGTAGCGGAAGTTGGCGCCGTGCCAGATGCCGATGATCAAATACACGATAAACGTAGCGGTCGAGGTGGCACAGATCTTGCCCATCATGCCCTTGAAATGCTTGCGCGCCCACTTGCCGAGCTTGCCGAACGGCTTGGAAAACGCCAGAGGATAGAACACATAGTCGCGCATCCACGCACCGAGTGTGATGTGCCATCGGCGCCAGTAGTCGGTGAGCGAGGTGGAAAACAGCGGTCGGCGGAAGTTGAGCGTCATATCGATGCCGAACATGCGCGCGACGCCGCGTGTGATGTCGATGCCGCCGGAAAAATCGCAGTACAGCTGAATGCAGTAAAACAGAATACCGAGCGCAATGACAGCACCGCCGTAGGGACAGTTCTCCATGATGACGTTGTTTACCAGAACAGCCGCGCGGTCGGCGATGATGATTTTTTTGAAGTAACCCCAGAGCGCCAGCTGAATGCCGATCTGCAGGTCGTCCCAGCACAGCTTGCGCTCTGCGGTAAGCTGCGGCGCCAGCTGATCGAAACGGCTGATCGGTCCCTGTACCATCTGCGGGAAGAACGATACGAACAGACCGTAGCGCAGCGGATTGCGCTCGGGCGCATATTTGCCGCGGTACACGTCAATGACATAGCTCATGGACTGGAAAATGAAAAACGACAGACCGAGCGGGACGACAAAATCCCATCGGGGAATGTGATTGCCGAGCGCGGACGGCAGCAGCTCGAGCGTGAAATTCCAGTATTTCATCGCGTAGAGCAAGCCAAAACAGCAGACCGCGCAAATTACCGCGATCTGCTTCTTTTTGTGCTGTATTTGGGCCTTTTGCGCCTTGTCAGCAGGCTTGATGGCGTTATAGCGTCCGAGAATAAGTCCGGTTACCCAGGTCATTCCGGCTACCAGAACCACCCACGCAAACGCCTTGACCGAGCCGGCCATGTAAAATGCCGCACTCGCCAGCAGCAGGATGCACCACTGCGCCTTTTTCGGCACGATGTAGTAGAGCAGCACGCTCGCGATGGTGAGCACGATAAACGAAGCGGAAGTAAAAGCCATTAGTCCTGCGCGTTCTCGATCAGTTCAACGATGGCGTCAACCGAGTTGAAGTTCTCCGGCGTCAGGTCGTTGACACCCAGCTGAACGTCAAACTCCTCCATCAGCTCGGAAATAACGGCTACGATGTCGAGGGAATCGATGATGCCGTCGTCGATGATGGCGGTTTCGTTCTCAAAGTCGTTGCCGGGGCAGATCTCATTCAGAATTTCGATAATTTTTTCTCTCATGGTCGATTTCTCCTTTAATTATATTGCAGCACGGCGGAAGTCCATCCGTCGGGCCGATAGCCGTGTTGTTCGTAAAAATGCTCGGCAGGAGCATTGCCGGTCCGCGCCCATACCTGACTTTTTGCACCGTCCGTTGCCGCAAGATACGCAGTGAGCAGTTCGCCGGCAAGACCCTTTCCGCGGCAGTCTGCACGCACGGCAAGGTGCCGAATCTCGGTCGAGGCGCGGGAAACCGCAAAATGCAGCACACCGGAAACACCTTTTTCGTCCCGGGTGATAACGGTATGGCCGTCTTCGAGGTTTTTGCGCAGATCGTCCGCAGTCGGCAGACAGCCGGTGAGAGCGGAGAAGTGCTCGCTTAAAAAGCGGGAAATATCCTCGAAATCCTCCGGCTTTGCAGGAACTGCGGTTGTTTCCACCGGAAATGCTTCCGGTTTGCGGGTGCGCCGCGTGCGGCGCAGCACCTCACGAAAACCGAGAGCGCAGAACTGCTCGGCGGCATTGGCCATCGCGTCCGCGTCCTTGGCGCGGCAGGACAGCTCGGTCATAACCGGCCTGTCCGTCTCCGGCAGGGAAAGCACCGCGTTCGGATGCAGATAAAACGTCATCACAAGGTGGTCGCCGCGTTCGCGGAATAGCAGCAGTGCGCCGTCTGCCTCGTGGATGTACAGTCCGTTCGCGATTTCGCGCGTGTAGTCGTCACCGCGCAGAAAGTTGTTGGTGAGGACACCGCGCTTGAGCTGTGCGTTCAGCAGATCGGAAATCTGTGCGAAATTCTCAATCTTCCGCATGGATAAATTGCTCCTTCAGCTTGACGCGGTCGATCTTGCCGTTGGCGTTCATCGGCAGTGCGTCCAGCTTTTCGTAGATGTTGGGCAGCATATACTTGGGCACCAGCCTGCGCATGGCACGCGCGAGTGCCGCGGCATCCGGTTCGCCCTCGTAGATGCAGACAATGCGGTCGCGGTTGCGGTCGAACAGGCAGGCTGCTGCGGCGATGCCGTCCACGCTGTGCAGCGCGGTCTCGATTTCGCCAAGCTCGATGCGGTAGCCCATGTGCTTGATCTGGCCGTCCTGCCGCGACAGGAAATACAGCAGACCGTCGTCCTTCTTGACGGCGATATCGCCCGTGCGGTACAGAATATCGCGGAAATACGGGTTTGCCGGGTTCTGGATAAAGCATTCGTTGGTCTTTTCCCAGTTGCCGAAGTAGCCGCTGGCCAGTCCGCTGCCGCGCACGCAGATTTCACCGGCCTCACCGTCCGGAACGGACTTGCCGTTCTTGTCGAGCAGTATAATCTGCATGTTGCGGCAGGCTTTGCCGATCGGAATGGCTTCATCGTCGCGGTAGTCGCGGGTGAGATGGAATGCGGCACAGTCCACGGTGGTTTCGGTCGGTCCGTACATGTTGACAACCTCAAGACCCGGAATCGCGGCCTTCCACGCGTTCACATAGCGCGCCTGCAGCGCTTCACCGCCGAGAGCGGCTTTGCGCAGCGTGGGCGGCGCGCACTTGCTCAGTGCACCCGAGCTTGCCACAAAGTGGAACGCGCTGGTCGCCCAGTTGATGGCGGTCACGCCGACACGCTCCATCTCCTTGAGCAGCAGCATCGGGAAGGTAAACAGCTTTTTCGAGAAAATATGGCAGGTTGCACCGAGCGAAAGGGTCTGGTACAGATCCTTGCACGAAAGATCAAAGTAAAACGGCGCCTGATTGCCGAAAATATCATGCTCGGTGTAGCCGCAGAACTCGCTCATCCAGTCGGTGAAGTCGATGACTGCACGGTGCGGAATGACGATTCCCTTCGGCGCACCGGTCGAACCCGAGGTGAACAGCAGGTAAACCGGGTCGATATCCAGTACGCTCTCACGGATGGACTGCAGCAGGTCTGCGTCAGCCGGTGCTGCAAAGCCCTCGTCCATCGAGATGAGCGGGGCACAGTCGGCAAGCGGCTCGGCCTGTTTGCGGTTGCCCTCGGCGTAGACGATGGCAACAGGATGCACCTGCTCGAAAATACGGCGGATACGCGCTTCCGGCATGTGGTCGTCGATCGGAACGTAGCAGCCGCCCGCATACAGCACGCCCTGCATTGCGGCAACGCTTTCGGCCGTGCGGCCGATCAAAACCGCGACCGGCTTGTGCAGCGTATCGACGGTCTTGGCAAGGTGCGTGCCCAGACCCTGTGCGGCCTTCAGCAGCTCGCCGAAGGTGAACACGCGGTTCTCATCGCAGAACGCAGGCTTGTCCGCGTGCATTCGGGCAGAGGATTCCAAATATTCGAGTACATTTTTTCTCATAGACATACTTCCTCATTATGATAGTCTATTTTATCATAGAGGGCGGAAAAAGTAAACGGAAAACGGCGGTCACGTCGTAGAATCCATCCAGTGTGCGGTTTCATCCATAATATCGTGCAGAATAAAAATATCGTGCAAGGTATCGCCGGTTTCCATTGAGTGGTTGGCGTTTTCGGTCAGATAGAGCGGAATGCCGATCTTTCGGCAGCCGTTCGTGATCATCTCGGTGTTCGCCCACGGATCGGCGGTGCCGTGAAAGGCGATGCCGGTCGGGTCGAGATAGGGCAGGGCCTGTTCAATCGGCGTGTAGTATACCTGCCGCGGATGAATGTTGTGCTGAACAGCATACCGTGCGGCAATCGCAGTGCCGATGCTCTTCGAGAGGAAAAAAACACGGTCGTAAGCGGTCCAGTCGATGGTGGTAAGCTGTTCCTCTGCGGCAGAAAGCGCGGTCTGCACAGCCTGTTCGATTTTTTCGGCGTGCCCCCGCAAACCGGTCGGCAGAGCGGGATACTGCACCGCGAGCAGGTCGCAGCCGCGTGCGCGTGCAAGTTTGGCGCTGTAATACAGCAGCGGTTTGTCGATATGGTAGCCGATGCCGGGGAACAGCACGGCAAGCTGGTTGCTCATAGGTAAGGCTCCTTTTGGGGAAATACAGGGTTACTCTGCCAGCTCCCGCACGGCGGCAATCGCGGTATCGACCTCGTTTTCCGTGTTGAAATACGAAAAGCTGAAGCGCACCGCGCCCTGCTGCACGGTGCCGAGTGCTTCGTGCATGCGCGGCGCACAGTGTGCACCGGCGCGTGTGGCGATGTCATAATCGGCAAACAGCGCGTCCGCAACCTCGGCGGAGTCATAGTCGCGGATGTTAAGCGCGACAACAGCCGCACGTTCCGACCGGGAGAAATCGCCGTAGACGGTCACGCCGTCAAGGTCCTTCACACCGTCGTAAAACCGCCGCATGAGTGCGCGTTCGTGTGCTCCAATAGCCGAAACATCGGCTTTTTCGATAAATTTCAGCGCGGCATGCAGTCCGGCGATGCCGTGCGTATTGAGCGTGCCCGCCTCGAGCCGTGCAGGATACGCCTGCGGCTGTTCGCGGTCGTAGGAGTGAATGCCGGTGCCGCCGCGGAGCAGCGGCCGAAGCTCTACGCCCGGCCGGATGCACAGACCGCCGGTTCCCTGCGGACCCATCAGGCCCTTGTGGCCGGTGAAGCAGAGCACGTCAATGTTCATGCGCTGCATGTCGATCGGTACCGCACCTGCCGTCTGTGACGCGTCTGCAACCAGAAGTGCACCGTGTGCGTGCGCCATTGCACCGATTTTGGCGATATCGAGCAGGTTTCCGGTCAGATTGGATGCATGCGTGCAGACAACAGCCTTGGTTTCCGGTCGAAAGAGCGTTTCCATATCCTCATAGCGGATATTGCCCTGACAGTCCGCCGGTACAAAATCCACCGATACGCCGCGCGTCTGCAGATCATACAGCGGACGGAGCACGGAATTGTGCTCCAGATCGGTCGAAATGACGTGATCGCCGGACGAAAACAGACCGTAGATTGCAATATTCAGCGCCTCGGTGGAGTTCGCGGTGAACACAACATGGTCCGCACGCGGACAGCCGAACAGCTTCGCCAGTTGGCTCCGTGTCTCGAACACCATGCGCGACGCGGAAAGCGACACACCGTGTGCACCGCGCGATGCATTTCCTGCGGTAAGGATAGCGTTTTTGACCGCCTCCGCGACTTCAGGCGGCTTGTGCAGCGTGGTCGCTGCGTTATCCAGATAAATCATGATTTCCTCCGTCAGTCGAACAGTTCGACGAGAGCATGTGTCTCGAATCCGATGCCGGTTTCACGCAGAGCGTCGAGGAGCACCTGTTCCTCGCTTGTTTCGGCCTTCCATGCCAGTCCGCAGCCTGCGCTTACCTGAGAGGGAATCGGGATCATGCGTCCGGGCAGACCGCGCTGCGTGAACATGGCTTCTGCCGCGAGCGCCTGCTCGGTGGACGCAAACGCGATGACCGCAAACGGCCGTTTGCGCCGCATCACGGGCGCAGAATGAGATCGGCCTGCATCTGCTTCTCGGTGATGACGTACATGTTGGTCACGTCACCGACTGCCAGCTTGTCGGTCAGGCCGTAGTGGTTGAGACAGGTACCGCAGGTCAGAATCTCCACACCGAGCGATGCCAGGTTTTTCAGATCCTCAAGCGATGCCGAGTCTTCGCAGGTCAGGCGTGCGCCGCCGTTGTAGAACAGAATCGTGCTCGGCAGGTGCTCCTGCTGGGTGAGCGCAAAAATAAAGCCTTTCATCAGAATACGGCCCAGTTCCTCATCGCCCTCGCCCATATGGTCGGCGGAAATGACAACGACTGTCTTTTTCTGCGCCGCCGGTACCGTGCAGGCAATCTGCTCATCGGCTTCTGCCTTGCCGATGGAATTTTCAGTCGTGATTGTCACGCAGAACTCCTTGCCCGAGCGCTTTTCGGTCGTGATCGAGCAGCCCTTGCTCTCCGCAAGGCGGGTCAGATTCTGCACCGCAATTTCGTTATCTACCAGCGTCTGCACCGTGCCCGCACCGTTTAAATCCTGCAGCGCGTGCAGCGTTTTGATGACCGGAATCGGACATGCGTCACCGATCGCATTCACTTGTACCATAATAAAGTTCCTCCTTTTGGGGATGTTCTGTGGATAGTATAGCACAATAGAGCACGGAAGACCATAATTTATCCGCAGACTCGCGGAATACTGGGTGGAGAGGATGGTTTTTCTTGACGGTGTTCTCTTAAAAAGGGTAAAATTACAGTATGATGATCAATAACTCATTTACGGACAAAAGTCCGGCAGAAATTCAGTCCTGCTTTGCGGACAGAAATACGGAAAAGGACCTGGCAGACGCATATGCAGTTACCAGCAATATGTTCTGGTGGACTGCAGATAATATAGACGATTATGATGAGGACACCCCGGAATACCGGACTGCCTGTGCGGCTACGGATGACTGGGCTGCGCTAATGGATGTGTATCAAAGCAGAATTTTTGCCATACTGATAAAAGAGGGAATCCGCATCCCTGAAACCGCCCAAATCCATGTGCTGCTGCCATTTATGGAGCAGAACGGCTATATCTGCCATTCCGGCTGGTGGTATCCGGAAAACGAGTAACGCCGAAAGGGGGCATAACCATGCAATCCCGCACCTATCTTGCCATCGATCTGAAATCCTTTTATGCCTCCGTGGAGTGCCGGGAGCGTGACCTCGATCCGCTCGACACGCACCTTGTTGTCGCGGACGAGACCCGCACGGACAAGACCATCTGTCTGGCAGTCACGCCGTCGCTCAAGAGCTACGGCATTTCCGGCCGCGGACGGCTGTTTGAGGTACGTCAGCGCGTTAAGCAGGTCAATGCTGAGCGGCAGCGCCGTGCGCCCGGGCATACATTCACCGGTGCGTCTTACTCTGCTGCGGAACTGCGGGAAAACCCGTCTCTTGCGATGGATTTCATCATCGCACCGCCGCATATGGCGCATTATATGGCGTACAGCAGCCGGATTTATGCCATTTACATGAAATATGTCGCGCCGGAGGACATGGTTGTGTACTCCATTGACGAGGTGTTCATGGACGTGACCGGCTACCTTGAGACCTACGGCCTGACCGCGCGTGAGCTGGCGCGGAAAATCATTCTCGATGTGCTGAACACCACCGGCATCACGGCCACGGCGGGCATCGGCACCAACCTGTTTCTGTGCAAGGTGGCGATGGATATTGTCGCCAAGCACGTTCCCGCTGACCGCGACGGCGTGCGTATCGCCGAACTGGACGAGCGCAGATTCCGGCACGAGCTGTGGTCATATCAGCCGCTCACCGATTTCTGGCGCGTGGGACGAGGCACCGCGAAAAAACTCGAGCAGTACGGCATGTGCACCATGGGCGATATCGCGCTGTGCTCGGAGAAAAACGAGGATCTGCTGTATAAGCTGTTCGGTAAAAATGCGGAGCTGCTCATCGACCATGCGTGGGGATGGGAGCCGTGCACGGTCGCAGATATCAAAGCCTACAAGCCGAGCACCAACAGCATCAGCACCGGGCAGGTGCTCGCGTGTCCGTATACAGCGGACAAGGCACGTCTGGTTGTCCGCGAAATGGCGGATCAGCTGGTACTTGATCTGGTGAGCAAGGGCCTGGTCACCGACCGGCTTGTGCTGACCGTCGGGTACGATATTGATAACCTGAACGATCCGGCACGGCGGATTAACTACCACGGCAGGACCGAGACCGATCGCTACGGGCGCACGCTGCCCAAATCTGCACACGGTACGCAGAGCCTCGGAGAACTGACCTCGTCTACACAAAAGCTCATGGACGCAGCGACCGTGCTGTTCGACCGCATTATCGACCCGAATCTGCTCATCCGGCGCATGTATCTGGTGGCAAATCACGTCATTCCGGAATCTGACGCGCCCCAGCCGGCTCGGTGTGAGCAGCTTGACCTGTTCACCGACTACGCCGCTGAGCAGGAACGCAGGAGGGCAGAGCAGGCTGCACTCGAGCGGGAGCGAAAGCTGCAGCAGGCGGCGCTCGCCATCAAGAGCAAATACGGCAAAAACGCGCTGCTCAAGGGCATGAACCTCGAGAAAGGCGCGACTGCCATCGAGCGAAACGGAAAAATCGGCGGGCATAACGCATAATCGGAAAAACATGCTCAGGCAACACCGCACAATTAAAGCTGCGGCTCCTTGTGCAGGCTCCGGTCGCACTGCCGCGGCGCTTTGCGGAAATTTTATGTCCTGACTTTGTTGCGATTTCACGGTAATACATCAAGTATTACCGCAAAACCGCGCCTTGTCAGCACGCAAAATTTGCTCGCAAATCGCTCTTGTTCAATTATGCGGTATTGCCCTAAGGCAATGTAAATATATTGCCTGATT
>ERZ809224.1225-NODE-1225-length-19409-cov-5.389894_pt1 | contig 19409 bp, 15 predicted proteins | sample MGYA00520513_ERZ809224 | MGnify/ENA primary metagenome ERZ809224 (study PRJEB31576, sample SAMEA3212658) | Homo sapiens | biome: human-gut; feature: human gut; material: fecal | place: Sweden | collected 2012 ... | reverse complement strand
GCTTGTTTGGTAAATAAAAAATAGATAAAATAAATATTAAAGTTTTGTTATGACAAATTGACAGAAATGCAGGAGGAGAAAGAATGTCACGATTTTCGGAACATTTGGAGCAATGCATTATGGATTCAGGAATGACAGAGAATCAATTAGCTAAAGTGAGTGGTTTCAATAGAAGTTATATTGCTCTGATGAAAAATGGTCAGAGAGTATCGCCTGATACGGGAAAAATGACAAGACTGTTAGATGCGTTGACTTTGTCGCCCTTTGAGTATGATAAATTATGGTCAGAATATATACAAGCCAGAATGGGAGATGATCGCTATAGTGTAATAGAAGCAATTGTACGTCTGATTGAGAGTTTTGGCACTATTTCGAATATTTCAGTAAAGTCACATTATCACCATGAGATACCAGAGGTGAAGGCGATCGACAATGAGATGGATGTGAAATATATGATCAAGATAGTGATTGAAGAGGAGGCACGTAAGCCAAAAGGCCATATCCATTTGATTATGCAGCCGGATACATCGGGGATAATCAATTGGCTCCCAAGTGTCTGTAAAGGCAATCCTGAGATGAAAATTAAACATATTGTCTGTTTAGAACGTTTTCGTGAGGGGCAGGAAAAAGGGCAGATATACAATATTAATGTTTTGCAGAAACTCATTCCCATGATGGTGTCAAGTACCGGCTGCAATTATGAGGCTTTTTATTATTATGATCAAATCAGTTCACATTTTAATACTTCTGCATTAATGCCGTTGGTGGTTATTACCAGTGATTATGTTATAAATATTGTGTCAGATTATGGTCATGCTATGGTGTCAAAGGAGCCGGAAATTGTTGAGCTGTATGAACAGCTTTTCCAGAATCATCGAAGAAAATGCAAATCTATGTTTCAGAGATTTGAGGATCAGATGGATGTATTTGAATACTATGATTCAAACGAGCATTGGGAAGACAAGCAATATGTATTAGCATCTCAGCCGTGCTTTGGCGTACTGAAAACAGATACGCTTGTGCGGAAATACAGTGAGATTGGGAATGGAAAAATGATGGGGATGCTGGAAAATATTCTCCAGAAGCACCACGAGCAGTTTAAAAGTGCGGGCAGTAAAATAGTGTCTTATTGTACAAAAGAAGGCTTAAAACGTTTTGTTGAGCAGGGAATTATAGATGAGCTTCCAAAGGAAATATATCGTAATCTGGAACTGTCCGACAGACTGGATATGCTGCGAATGCTTGTGCAGATGGTGAAGCAGGGGAAATACGATATTTATCTTCTGGATGAACATGAGTTGGAATTTCCAAAAGAGCTTTTTATATCTACCTTTGGTGTTTCTGAGGTATGCATCATGTATTTGCCGGACAGTGAGCAGCAAAGATTTATCTTAAATGAAAAAAGGACCGCAAAGCTATTGATGGAGTTTCTGGAAGAATTTATGCAGCTTCCTTTTGTATGCAGTAAAGAAAAGACGCTCGTTTTTCTGGAGGAACTGATTAGGACCTATAGTACAGAAAAATAGTAGTTGCGGCAAAATAAAGTAAGAATGGTAATATTGTAACAATTATAGTAACATACATAATCTGTCTATGCATAATAATTTATAATGTATAAAATTAAGGGGAATAGATTGTTTATTGTTGACACTGCTGCATGTAAAATAGTTCCCGATACGTGCTATTTGTTTGGGACCAATGGTGTCAGATGACCGCAGAAAGTTAAAAATGACAAAAAAGCAGACATTTTTTTCAAAGAAGATTACGTGAAAATGCCGGATGTATAATAACAGTAGAAAAACCAGAGGGAGTCGTGATGTTACAGATTGCTATTTGTGAAGATAATCCACAACACCGTACAAAAATACATCAGATTGTTCAGAGAGCGCTCTTTTCTAAAACAGATATCGAGGTCAGTTACTATGAAAATGGTATACAGATCATGGAAGCAATAGAAAAACAAAAGTTTAATATTGACTTGTTATTGCTGGATATACACATGAGCGCTATGGACGGGATAGCAACGGCAGAATATATCAGAAGAAACAGAGTAGATGTAGATATTATCTTTATTACAGTATCTACGGAGTATGTTTATGAGGGATATACATATAAAGCATTTGCATATATTTTGAAGCCGATTGATGAGCAGCGAATGATATATGAATTAAAACGCTATGTAGAAGAAAAGGAACAGACAGAAGATTATCTGAATATACCGATTCACGGCATGGTACAGAGGGTGGCGCTGAGTAAAATTATGTATTTTGAGAGTGATGTAAGAAAAATACGGATACATCTGAAACGTGAAATTATTGAATTTTATGCAAAGATGGATGAAGTTGAGGAGGTTGTAAAAGGCAAATGGTTTTTTAGATGCCACCAAAGTTATCTGATTAATAAAAATTATGTCACCTCAGTCATGAGAAATGCAATCACGATAGACGGAATCGCAATACCAATCAGCAGAAAATACCAAAAGACGATGAAAGAGATTTTGGAATAGGGAGATAGCAGAGTATGAGAGAAGATTTTAGGACGATCTGCCCTAATTGCTTTTCAGACAAAATGAAAGGCGATGTGTGCGGAGCGTGTGGGTACGATTTGAAAAACGCAAAGAGTAATACGATGGCTCTTCCTGAATTTACCATGTTGAATTCCAGATATCTGGTAGGAAGAATTATAGGTTCGGGTGGTTTTGGTATTACATATAAAGCCTATGACATTATGAGCAATAAGATACGTGCTGTGAAAGAGTATGTTCCTCTTGGAATCGTAAACAGAAGAGAAGATGGAGTTACGATGACAGAAGTGACAGATGATAAGCACAGAGATTTTGTTCATGGGAAAAAGCGTTTTTATGAAGAGGCAAAAGCGCTTTATGCATGCAGCGAGATACCGGATGTTGTGGAGATCGTAGATTATTTTCAGGCAAATAATACGGTGTACTTTGTAATGGAGTATATACGGGGCATTACATTAAAAAAATATATGACGGCGAAGGAGGGAAAGCTTTCGCTGGATGTGGCGTTGAAGATTGTATATGATGTTGGAAATGTACTGGAGCAGGTACATCAGATGGTGGGGATTTTTCACAGAGATATCAGCCCGGAAAATATTATGATTACTTCGGAGGGACAGACAAAGATTATAGACTTTGGAAATGCAAAAGATATTGGAAAAAGCAAATTATCTATAATTTTAAAGCCGGGATTTGCACCGCCGGAACAGTATTCCAGTCAGACAAAGCAGGGCAGATACACAGATGTGTATGCGTTGGCGGGCACCTTCTATTATATGGTGACAGGCAAAATGATTCCTGTGGCGCCGGAAAGACTTGCCGGAAGTGATTATGTAAAACTGAAGGACATGCATGTAGGCGCCAGTGAGGATATTTCAGATGCAGTTGATAAAGCATTGGAGTTGAATTGTCAGAAGCGATATCAGACGGTAGGAGAGTTTCTTAACGCGTTATGTCCTACGATCATAGCGCAGCCAGACGAGGGAAAAGAATATCCTCCGGGTTCGATTACGAAAGAAGTCAATACGGTATCTGCGGGAGCAGGAGCTTATCTGGAAATTGTAGATGGAATTGCAGGGATTTCGGTGGGCACTAGCTGGCGGCTGAAAAATGATACGCAAGTGAGTGTAGGAAGAAGAGGAAATAAAGCGGAAATTATCATTGAGGGAGATGCGAATGATGAGAGATATTATGAAATCAGCAGGCAGCATTTCTTCATCGAATATAATTCCAGAAATGAACAGTTCTATATAGAAGATACATCAGAGAATGGAACATATGTGGATGGATATGAGCTGCGCAGATATAAAAAATATATACTGCCGGCCAACAGTGTCATTGTTTTGGGAGTAGATGTCTGCAAAATAAAGTTAGGGGTGTCATATGAATGAGAATGGTAATCGTGAAAAGATAAATCAGGCGGAAGTCATTACCGTAAAGTTGTATTCTGAGGATGATATATTTGAGGAGGAAGACTTCCAGCCAATTTCATTGGGGATAAGCAGTGTGCTGGGGACAAGAAAGTCACAGCAGGATTCTGTCTTCGGACAGTTTAGTGAGGATACAGGGATTGCGGTCGTGTGCGACGGAATGGGCGGGCTTCGCGGAGGCGAAAGAGCCAGTCAGGCAGCAGTAGAAAGGCTCGCAAATGATTTTTTTGCAGCAGGGAATATTCAGAACATACCGGAATTTTTTAAGCAGGAAGCATATAAACTGAATGACGAGGTTGGGAGGCTATGTGATGAGGATGGTGTTCCGTTGGAAGCAGGGACTACGCTCGTATCTGTGATTATCAAGGAAGGGAAGCTCTACTGGCTGTCGATTGGAGACAGTAAAATTTATATTATAAGAGATAATGAGATCATGTGCGTAAACAGGTTGCATAATTATCGCATGACGATGGATGAGCTGATACGGCAGGGGCAGATTACGATGGAAGAGTATCAAGAGCGCGAAAATCAGGCGGAAGCTCTGATCAGCTATCTTGGGATGAGGACTCTCTCGCTTATGGATATTAATCCAAGAGGGCTGCCGCTTAAAGATAATGACATGATTCTTTTAACCAGCGATGGTTTGTATCGATTGCTTACCGATGATGACATTTTAAATGTTGTAAAAAGAAATATGTTTGACATGAAGCGGGCGGCCAGGGCGCTGACGGACGAAGCAACAAGACGGGGCATAAACTCACAGGATAATACATCGGTTGCGGTGATTCGATTCCTGGAGGAAATAAAATAAAAATTAAAATTAATGGAGGGAAACACTATGAACCTTAAAAGATGTGAAAATGGACATTTTTATGATGCAGACAAATTTGCGAGCTGTCCTCATTGTGCACAGCCGGCAGGAGGAAACGGTTCCAGTCCTACTGTGGGCGTTGGAAATGAGTCCGGCGGGGCAGTGACGGTGCCGGGTGGCTTTGAGTCGCAAGCGATTCCGACGCCAAATGTTATGGCAAGGCAGGCGCCAAGCGGAATTTCGTCTATCCGAAACGATATTGAGCAGATTATGACAGTGCCGGATCCCCGAACAGAGGAGGATGATGACAGCAAGACGATACCGCTTTATGAGACAAAACAGGGCCGTGAGCCGGTAGTTGGATGGCTGGTATGTGTAAAAGGTGAATATTATGGAGAGAGCTTTAAATTAAAAACCGGTAAAAATTTTATCGGACGTTCTAATACAATGGATGTTATTCTTGCGAAGGATAATAGTGTGTCCAGAGACAAGCATGCAATTGTACTCTATGAGCCAAAGAAGAGAGAGTTCCTGACACAGGCCGGAGAATCCAGAAGTCTGTTTTATCTGAATGATGATGTAGTGCTTATGGCGGAAAAACTGAAAAAAGGAGATATCCTTACTCTCGGCAACACAAAGCTGATGTTTATTCCGTGCTGCGGTCCGGAGTTTGGATGGGATGAGTGCAGTAACGAAGATTAATGGAGGAAAATATGAAAAAAAGAATATGCAGTATTATCACGATGGTACTGTGTGTATTGACTTTTGTATGTCTGTTTGTACCGTGGGTTAAATTGGATCTGTCACCGATTACAGGTTCGATTTCCTCCTTTTTTGCAGATATAAAATTGTGGGAGGACGGTATAAAATATTCTGTCATAGATATTTGTCAGAAACTGGCGGATTATAAAGAGGATATTGGCAATTTTTTCTGGCTTTTTATAGGGTGCATCATCATACAATATGTTTTTCCGGTAGCTGTTTTTGCACTCTCCTGGCTGAAAGGAAAAGCAAAATATATTGCCAATCTGGTGTTGAGCTGCGTCAGTATACTTGTTGTCCTGGGGATTCATAAACTGCTGATTCCGCAGACTATAGAAAAGATATTAAATAAGATAATGGACGACAGCATATCCGGCAATGTTTTGTCTCTGTTTCATGTAAAAAAGTTTACAGAAGCTTTTGCAGAAGAGGCAGGAAAAGCGTATTCCAAAAGTCTGAGCGTGGGCTTTTACATACTGCTGGTAATTATGGTGTTGGTAATCATTGTTTCCATTGTCGGAATTGTGCTGGAGAGCATGGATCGGGAAGAAGAGCAGGGAAGCGGCAGATCAGCAGGAAGCGGGCAGCAGACGGCGGGAGCGATGCTTGTTGGAATCACTGGGATATTTAAAGGCGCAAACATTCCTGTCAGTGCGAATGAAGAGCTGATTATAGGAAGAGATCCTTCACAGTGTCATCTTATTATAGAGTCAGAGCAGATCAGCAGAAAGCATTGCGCGATACGCTTTGACAATATTACCGGCCAGTATAAAGTAACCGATTTTTCTTCAAATGGTACTTTTATCAACAATGAGCGGAGAATTATGAGAAATCAGCCTCAGTTTGTACCGAGAGGTGCTGTTCTTTCTATTGGGGATGGCGCCAACAGTTTTCGTTTGAGCTGATGTGCCGGATAAAGAAAGGTATCTGATATGACAAATTATAATTCAGGAATGTATATTACAAGTTCTCTGGCAATGAACAGTTTGACTATGAAAGGCGCCATTGTCGGAATAAGAGGGAACATTCTGGGTGCGATATATCGTATACAGGACAACAGGGAAATTATTCTGGGGCGTGATCCCTATCTATGTGATGTGGTTCTGTACGGGGAGAGGGCAAGCAGAAAGCATTGCAGTGTAACTTACATTCCTGAAATACAGATGTACAGGGTAACAGATTATTCTTTAAACGGATGCTTTTTAAAGGATGGCAGTCGTCTGGAAAAGGAGAGACCTTATAAACTGCTGCATGGAACAGAAATTATTTTGGGCAGTGAAGAGAACGTGATTAAACTTGGATGAGATACAGTACAGGAAAAGGATAAGAGAAGATGCAAAATCAGGATATGGAAACAGTCTATTATGGCGGCGTACCTGTAAATGATGACGTTTATAGTGGACAACACTATTTAATTGTTATTGATGCAAACGGAAACATGCGGGAAATAGAGCTGTCGGCGTTTGGAAAGCAGAGGATATACATCGGTAGAGATCCTGCGCAGAATGATATTGTGCTGCCGGCGCCTTTTGTGTCGGCGCTGCATGGAAAAATTAAGCTGATGGGAAACAGGGCGTACTATGCGGATTTGGGAAGTACAAATGGAACTCTGATCGAAGACAGCGGAGTGCACAAGCTTTTGTGCAGAAATAAAAATTATTTTGTTCTCAAGGATGGGACGATCCTGAAAATAAAATATAAAGAGGAATCTGTGCTGCTGCTGTATACCAGCAGTATTTCAGAAGGCGTCTGGAGAAAATATAATATTGAGCTTCCGGAAATCCGAATTGGGCGAAGCATTGAAAATGACATTGTGTTAAATCACCCCTCGATATCCCGTATTCATGCTGTCCTGAGAAAAAGCGGAGACTCTTATGAAATAAATGATAATCACAGCATGAACGGTGTTATGGTCAATGGAACGAGTCTTCTGCAGCCCAGATTGTTAAAAGATAAAGATGTCATTCAAATTTTCAATTCTAAGCTGATTTTTACACGACAGGCAATTTACTATAAAAATTCCATGCAGGGAATCTCTTTGGACGTCCGCAATGTAAACAAATTTGTCGGAAAAAACAAAAAACAGATTTTGACAAACGTGAACTGTGAGATTAACAGCAATGAGTTTGTGGCGATCATCGGAGGCTCCGGCGCCGGAAAATCCACGCTGATGAATGCGATCAGCGGCTTTGATAAAAATATGACGGGGCAGGTCTACTGCAATGGGATTCCACTTCATCAAAATTTCAATTTATTGAAAAATCTGATAGGGTATGTACCTCAGCAGGATATTATATACGAAAATCTGACACTCCGGAAAATGCTTTATTATACGGCAAAAATGAAAATGCCGCCTGATACCGGGAAACAGGAAATACAAAGACGCATAGATGATGTGTTGACTATGGTAGAGCTTTTGGAGCATCAGAATACTTATATCCGGAAGCTGTCCGGCGGCCAGAAAAAGAGGGCAAGTATAGCAGTGGAGCTGTTGGCGGACCCGAGTCTGTTTTTCCTGGATGAACCTACGTCAGGGCTGGATCCCGGAACAGAAAAGAAACTGATGCAGACGTTAAGTAAGCTTTCGAAATCCCAGGGAAAGACGATTGTGATGGTAACGCATACCACGCAGAATCTTCATTTATGCGATAAGGTTATTTTTATGGGACCGGGCGGATACCTGTGCTTCTGCGGAACGACAGAACAGGCAAAGATGTTTTTTGACACGGACGATCTGGTAAACATTTATAACATGATTGCAGAAAATCCGAGAATGTGGGCGGAACAGTTTGCAAACTGTATGGAATACGAAAATACATCACCTGAAAAAGATAATCAAATAGATTTGAACAGAAAAAATGTAAATATTTTCCGGCAGATGGGCATTTTGACAGCAAGATATACGGAATTGATCTGGAATGATAAGCAGCGTTTGATTATGCTGCTTTTGCAGCCTGTGCTGATAGCGGGCCTTTTGGCAGTGGTCGCGGCCAAGGATGTGTTTGAAGTCTATGATGGGACGAAGTCTATATTGTTTGCGCTGAGCTGTGCGGGCATATGGATCGGGTTGTTCAATTCGATACAGGAGATTTGTAAGGAACGTGTCATTTTAAAGCGTGAGTATATGGCAAATTTAAAGCTGGGCGCGTATATGATGTCCAAATATATTGTCCAGTTTGTGATAGGTTTTATGCAGGCGTTTTTGATTATTTTGGTATTTACACTGGCAGTCGGCAAACCGGAGGAAGGGATTTTTATGAAAAATCCGGTATTTGAGATGCTGCTGTTATTCTGGCTGACTATTCTGGCATCTATGGCAATGGGATTTGTCATTTCCGGTATGGTAAAAAGCGGAGACAAAGCTATGACGATCGCTCCGTTTTTGCTGATTATTCAGCTTTTGTTTTCCGGTATTCTCTTTGAATTAAAAGGGGTGGGAAATAAGCTGTCATACCTTACGGTCAGCAAGTGGTCGGTGGAAGGGTTTGGAAGTATTGCGAACTTAAATGATCTGCCTTCCAAGCTTGCAGAGAAAATCCCGGGATTTACAAGAGATGCGGAGGATATGTTTAAATGTACGAAGGGGCATTTGGGAACGGATTTTGCAGTTCTTTTGCTGTTTCTTGCAGTGTGTTATGTGTTGTCTGTCATAGTGTTGAGAAGTGTATCAAAAGATAGCAGATAGGAAAGAGAAAATGGTAGATTTAAGTCGGTTATGTTTAAGATGTTTTAAAGACAGAGGCGTGTATGATGTGTGTCCGCACTGTGGCTACGTGGCGGGAACTGCAGCAGAACAGTCGTACTATCTGCAGCCTGGCATGATTTTGTCGGGCCGCTATATCATCGGAATGGTAGTGGGATTTGGAGGATTCGGCATTACTTATAAGGCGTACGATGCAAAGCTTGACATGGTAGTGGCGATCAAGGAATTTTATCCGGGCGGAATGGTAAATCGTGAGCGGGGAGGAACCCATGTAGAGATATTCACCAGAAGCCAGGAAGATGCTTACCAGCATATGTTGGAGCGCTTTCTGGAAGAGGCGAAAAACATGGCGCTGTTTTCAAAGGAGCAGGATATTGTTACAGTGTATGACTATTTTGAGGAAAATCATACGGCATATATTGTGATGGAATATATAGAGGGCATGCTGCTGAAAGACTATTTAAAAGAGTATGGATGTTTCAGCGCAGAGGATGCGGTACCTCTTTTCCTTGACATTCTGGGTGCGATTGGAAAGCTGCATGCAAACGGCATTATCCATAAGGATATCAGTCCGGACAATATTTTTATTCTGGAGCAGAATAAGATCAAATTGTTTGATTTTGGAGCGGCAAATTTTCAGGGTAAAAATGACGAGGAATTTCATGCAGTTGTCATTAAAGCAGGCTATGCGCCTCCGGAACAGTATCGCAAGGATACAATTCCAAAGCCGACGTTGGACATCTATGCCGCCGGAGCGCTCCTCTATCATATGGTGACGGGAATCTGTCCGCTTGAGGCGACGGACCGAAACATGAAGGATGAATTGGTGCTGCCCACTGAAACAGGCGTTGCGGTACCGGAAAATCTGGAACGTGCGATCTTAAAAGCGATGGCGTTGGATCCAGAGCAGAGATTTCAGAGTGTTCAGGAATTTTATGATACGATTGCAGAAAGCCGCACCGTAAAACTTCCGGAAGCAAAAAAAGAAAAAGGACACTATGCGGTGATTCAGCGTGTGATGCTGGGGATATTGTCGGCGGCAGCAGTGGCAGCGGGCGCTTTTATTATTCATTATAAGCTGGATTTTAAGAATTATGTTCCGGATGAAAATACAAATTTAAACGTGTGGCTCGTTGAAGATTCTGTGCAGGATTCCGGGAAAAGAGAGGAAACGGTAAACAATCTTCGTTCAGGCTTTGAGGAACGCTATCCGGAGGCAGAAGTAAATATTTCCCTGATACCGGAAGAAGAGTATGCGTCAAGACTGGAAGCAGCAACGGAAGATGAGATGCCGGATGTTTACTGTGCAGATTATTTAAGTGAGGACAGGATGTCAGAATGCGCAGATTTATCGAAGGTGGTAAAAAATCTGGGCTCTGTGATGTATTTGTTTGAGGATGCGTATAAAGAAAAATATCCGGCGAAAAAACAGATACCGCTCGGTTTTGAAATGGCAGTTTATTACAAGAATATATCAAAGGAACAACTGCCGGATGGAGCAGACCGTATGGACCTTGATGAGATCCGAAGACTCACAAATGCAGGGGAATGCCAGTGGCTTGACTCTGAAAAGAAGAATAAGAATGCTTACAAAAACATGCTGAAAGAGAAATCCGCCCTAAATGGAGTGGTTGGAGATTTGTCATACTGGATGGAAGTACAGAATGCTACCGTGAGCAGTAAAAAGGCAAAAGAGCTTCAGATCGTACCGGTGGTGGATAAAGATAAGCTGCTCTGTTCTTTCAGCAATTCCTATGCGGTAAAAAGGAATGAGGATAAAAATCAGGAGAAAACAGCAATGTTGTTTTTATATTATCTGCTGGGTAATACGGCGCAGAGAGAGCTGGGCCTGAAGCAGAATGCAATGATTCCGGTGAATGCCAAGGCATATCGCGAGTATATGGATAACCTGCAGCAGTACAAAACAGAGTATATAGAAGAAAATATAGAAGTAGCGTCAGGGCGAAACATAAAGGTTTCTGTGAGTGAAAACGTAGCGTTGGACAACAGCGGCGAAGGTGTGTACCAGGTGTATGGCAGCGATTAGAAAGAGGAAGGTGAGCAGTATGAAAAAAATTGTGAAATTGCTGATGGCAGTGATGGTGTTTGGATTGCTGGGGATGACAGCGATTGCGGGGGAAGTAGATCCTGAGACATATACAGTAACGTTTAACGCGTTAGAGGGAAAATGTGATGAGGAGCAGCGTGAGGTAGTTAAAGGTGAGAAGTATGGTACTGTTTATGATCAAAATGGAATTATTGAGAAGGATTTACCGATTCCTGTGAGATCAGGATATGAGTTTGACGGTTGGTATGTGCATTCTGTGGGTGACAATGGCGAGTTAGTGACGGAAGAGATAAGCGATGAAACAGTAGTGGCGTTGGAAACAGACATAACACTTTATGCGCATTGGAATGCAAATAGCTATAAGATAACCTTTGATGCTCAGGGAGGTAAATGTGAAGAAACGGAAAGAACCGTTATTTTTGATGAGCTTTATAGTAAAGAAAAAAAATTGCCTGAGCCTGAAAAAGAAGGAAATGAATTTGCGGGATGGTATTTGATAAGAAAAAATCCGGAGACAGACACGCAGGAGAGTATAAAAATTGATGATGACAGTAAAGTAGAGATTACGAAGGACGAGATATTATACGCCGGATGGGAAGCAAAAGAGTATAAAGTACGTTTTGATGCTCAGGGAGGAAATTGTCAGGAGCTGGAACGGACCGTTGTTTATGGTAAAAAATATTGCGAAAACGAAAAAGGTAATTTGCCGGAACCAACGAAAGAGAATTATGAGTTTGACGGTTGGTTTATGCAAGTTCAAAACCCGGAAACCGGGGAGATAGAAAATATAAAAGTAAGTAATGATGATGAAGTTACGATCACGTCGGATATAGTTTTGTATGCGCAGTGGAGAGGGAAAACACACAAGATTACTTTTGTGACGGTTGGTGGAAGCTGTGAGAAAACAGACGGGGAAGTGAGATATGGTGAAACATATGGCGGAGAGTCAGGGCTGCCGAAAGCGACAAGGTCAGGATATACATTTGAAGGCTGGTTCTTACATTTGGTAAATCAGGACAATGGTGAAATGGAATATCATCAGATAACAGACGATCAAGTTGTGGAAGGAACAGAAGATGAGACGGTATATGCACATTGGATAAAGGAAACCTATACCATTATTTTTGATGCGCAGGGCGGAAGCTGTAAGGAAACCGAAAAGTCAGTTATTTATGACGAGAGTTATGGCCCGCTTCCCGTACCAGAGAGAAAGGGATACAAGTTCGAAGGTTGGTATTTAGATTTACAAAATCCGGATACAAAGATAGAAAGTACAGCGCGTGTAGAAATTACGGAAGATACTACCGTATATGCACGCTGGATTCAGGCCCAATATAAAATTGTTTTGAATGCCAATGGAGGAATTTGTGATACGAAAGAGAAGCTGGTGACTTACGGGAATCCATATGGAAATCTTCCAGTCCCTAAAAAAGAAGGGTATGCTTTTATCGGATGGTATACCTCCGCGTCCGGCGGGACTAAGATTACAGAAGAGATGGTGGTAGATTTCACAGAAGATCAGACCATTTATGCGCATTGGGAATCTGAAGGACAGATTTCAGATCCGAAGCCGGATCCCAAGCCGGATCCGCAGCCTGCAGTAAAGGAACTTGGCGAGATAAAAGGTATAAAAATTGAGCGGAAAGGTTCTACAAAGGTAAGCATTTCCTGTACAAATGTGGAAAATGCTGAGAAATACGAAATATGGTTCAGCAAAAAGAAAAATTCTGGATATAAAAAGCTGAAATCTGTCAGCGGAAATAAGTTAAATACGACAGTAACCTTGAAGAGTCTGAAATTAAAAGCGGGTGCCAGCGGATATTTCAAAATAAAAGCGATCGGTGCAGGAAAAACGAAGGAGAAGAGTCAGAAGTTTACATATAAACCCCTGGAAGTATCTCTTAAAAAGTCCAGATGGGTCAAAGGTGCCTATCGTGTAAGCTGGGGAAAACTGGAACAGGGAATAACCAAAATTGAAATATATCGGAAAAAGGGAGCCAAGAGTAAGTTTAAGCGAGTTGCAGGAACAACAGATACCACAAACCAATCATACAATTTCCTGAAAAAAGACGTAAAGCCGGGAATGGCATTTAAGATAAAAGTATATTTTAAGAAAGTGTATACCTGGTCAAAAGAGGTTGTCATTAAAAAATAGAGGAGAAACGCTGGGAGGAGTCATAACAAATGAAATTTTGTATTAATTGTATGGCGAAAATCAGGGATACGAAAGATATATGCCCTTTTTGCGGCCAGGTGCAGGATGAAGGAGTAAAAAGTTCGTTCCATCTTCTGCCGGGATTTACATTAAGCAATGGCAGATATTTAGTTGGGAAAGCCGTTCGCTGGGACGGGTTTTCGATTACCTACATGGGGCGCGATCTGGTGGGGGATAATGTTGTCTCGATTCAGGAATATATGCCGGAGGCCATAGTGAGGAGACAGACAGGGACTGCAGGATTAAACTGCATTTCCAAAGATGTGCTGGAAGATTATCAGAGAGGTCTGCAGTGTTTTATTGAGACGGCGGATTTGATGAAAGAACAGTCAGATTTGATGGTGAACACAGTCAGAGTGCTGGATTCTTTCTACGAAAATGGTACAGGCTATGTGGTGCTGGAGTATCTTAACGGTCAAAGTGTGCAGAAGCTTTTGGATAACGGGCATATTTTCACCTGGGATTCGGCGAAGCAGGTAATAGACGCTGTGCTGGAAGGAGTCATCTCCTTAAATCAGGCAGGAATTTATCATCAGGATATTTACCCGGGATGCATTTTGCTGACGGCAGATGGACAGATCAAACTGAGTTCGCCGGGAGGGTACCGATACCTGCTTATAGGAAAAAAAATACAGAGAGCATCGGTTGTCCGAAACGGGTACAGTGCGGAAGAGCAATATCGCAACAAAGGAGAAATAGGACCTTATACGGATGTGTATGGCGCAGGGGCGGTTATGTTCCATATGCTGACAGGGAAAAAGCCTCTGTCTGCAGCCGACCGCATCCAGAAAGATACACTTCAGATACCCAAAGAAATACAGGGCAGTATTCCGCAGAATATCCGCAATGCATTGTCGAACAGTCTGCAGGTATTGCCGCAAAACCGTACAGAGACACCGAGAAAGTTTCAGAGAGAGTTGTCTGAAAAAAAAGTAGAAAAAATCGTAGTTAAAACAAATACGGGAGGCAGCTCAGGTAAAAAAACGGCGGCGGTGATAGCGGCGGCCGTTGTGGGGCTCTGTGTGCTTGGAGCAGCAGCCGTCGGAATGCTTGTCAAAAACGGGAAGGCGCAGAAAGAGCTGACAGCAAATCAGGAAAATCTGGTACCCAATCTTTGCGGTCTTACATCTGAGGCTGCAGAAGATGCAGCGCAAAAGGCTGGGATGCAGGTAGAGATAGTAGATAAAATTCCAAGCGCGCAACCGTTGGATTATGTAGTTTCTCAGACTCCGGAAGTAAACCAGGCAGTAGATGAAGACAACACGATTAAATTAACCGTGAGCGGGAGCAATGAGACGGTCATGTTGTTTAACAGCAGAGGAAAGGCGGAAAAGGAAGCGCTTGAAACATTAAAATCCAGAAACCTGGATTTTAAGAAAGAGCGCGACGTACAGAAAATATATACGACTGGCGCAGAGAGTGAGCAGATCGAAAAAGGACAGGTCATTGCAGTGCTTGTAGATGACGAGGCTATGCAGGAGGAAAATAGAGTTGTAGAGCAAAAAACACATGTAATACTGCAGGTTTCTCTGGGAGATTATGAGTCAGAGGTTCCAGAGCTAACGGTTCCGAATTTACAGGGCAAGACAAAGGAAGAGGCAAAAGAAGAACTGAATGGTTTAAATTCGGGCGGTCCGGTGTTTGAGCTGGCGGAAGGAGAAGCTCAAAACAGTCTGGAATTTCCAAAAGGAGAGATTATCAGCCAGGATATCGAAGAGGGAGAAGTGCTGCGGGCGTGTGATGAAAATGGAGTGCCGAAGAAAATTGTTGTGACATTAAGCTTGGGACCGCGTGAGGTAACGATTCCGGATGTGAAATATTTGACAGAAGCAGAAGCTATAGATAAATTGGAAGAAGAGGGCCTGCAGGTGTCTGTTCAAAAGATATATTCTTCCGCAGTATCTGCCGGAAAAGTAATTGGTACGAGTCCGCAGACAGAGGAAGTAGCGCATGAGGGAGATGAAGTTATTTTAAAAGTAAGTATAGGACCAGAGCCACCCAAACCAGTGCAAAATGTACCGCAGAATAATGTAACCCCAAATGATGATAAGGGTGAAGCAGTAGGGGGATGGAATAAGGCGGACTAATTTCTAAAATTGCCAAAAAAGTGGTCAAAAACTGCAATTTCCGTTTTACTTTTATTTTTGTCATATAATGTACTCATAACAAAGAACAACCGAAAGGAAAGAAAAGGAGAGAAAATTATGATGACAAAATTAACAGGAAAAAAAGGAATGAAATGGTTTGCAGCAGCAGGGATGATGTTTTTGATGATGTTTGTACTGGCATTTGCTCCGGTACGTGTCCAGGCGGCAAGCAGGTGCCCCGCTCCTGCAAAGGTCGCAGTTCCGAAGAAGAAAAATGGTAAAGCCTGTGTATCTGTAAAAATCAGATGGCAGAAATCAAACGGAGCAGACGGTTATATCATTTATCGGAGCACAAGCAAATTTGGCGGCTACAAGAAAGTAAAAGATATAAAGAGCAATGGCACACTGATTTACAATGACTCTTCCGTAAGAGAGGCTAAGGTATATTACTACAAGGTAAGGGCTTATAAAAATTACAGAGGGCGCAAGGTTTTCTGCCAGTTTACATCGCTCAAGCTGGACAAGGTGATGAAGACGGTAAGTGTCAAGAAGACGACATTCTGGGGAAAAATAAAGGATTTCTTTTTCTGAAAGACAGGGGCCCGGATGGCAGCGATGAAAAGCTGCTATCCGGGCAGTAAGGCAATAAAAGGCATCTGCGCAGAAGAAAATGATTTGCTGAAATAAAATTTACCAAATTATTTCCCGGATGAAAAAGGAGAGAGAATGCTGGAATATGGTGTGATTTCCCAAAAGGGAAGCAGAAAGGTAAATGAAGATTTTACAGGGGCAGTCAGAAAAGGCGATACATGGTGCTTTGTGCTGGCTGACGGACTTGGAGGAGAAGGAAAAGGAGAAATCGCTTCAAGCCTGGCTGTGCAAAGCGTTCTCGAGTATTTTCGGTCAGAGGGAGGTCTTACCAGGGAATGCCTGGAAAAGTGTTTTGAACTGGCGCAGGATGGATTGCTGAAAAAGCAGCGGGAAATGAACTGCAGCAATGAGATGAAAACAACGATGGTTGTACTGCTGACGGACGGAAAGCATGCCCGATGGGGACACTCGGGTGATTCGAGACTGTATTACATAGAGGATGGAGAAAGATTTTTTCATACACGTGATCACAGTGTTCCTCAGATGCTGGCAGCTCTGGGGGCGATAGAGGAAAAGGATATCAGAGGTCATGAGGATAGAAACCGGCTGCTGAAAGCGCTGGGTGTTGAGTGGACCTCTGCGGGATATGAAATTTCAGAAGAAGTAGATGTGAAGGAAAGTGATTGTTTCCTGCTGTGCACAGACGGATTTTGGGAGGGCATTACTGAGGAGCAAATGCTTGCCGATTTAAAGATTTCTGAGAGCATGGAGCAATGGCTGGAAACAATGGAACGAGAACTTTTAGAATATGGAACAAGCAATGAATTGGATAATTATTCTGCTGTTGCAGTCGGTAAAGGGAGGTAGAAAATGGGGATCATACAATGTCCGGGAGGTCATTTTTACGATGATCGAAAGTACAGAAAATGTCCTTATTGCGATCAGAGCAGCGAGGAATCCGTTACCGTTCGCATGTCAGAATCTGTGATAGAGATGGATCCGGTTAAAATATCGTGGGAAGAGCGCGAGCGATATGAAGAAGATTATGATGATGAGAAAACAGTCAGCTATTTTTCAAAAGAAAAGGGAAATGATTTTGTAACCGGATGGCTGGTGTGCATCAAAGGTCCTGAGAAAGGGCGGGCATATGCTTTGTACTATGGCTTTAACCGTATCGGAAGAAGCTATGGAATGGATATCTATTTGGAGGAAGACCGGCAGATTACAAGGGAATGTCACTGTGCAGTGGTTTATGAGTATAACAAAAATGAATTTTTTCTGGTTCCGGAAGGCGGCAACCTGGTATATCTAAACGGTGAATTTCTGGATAAAGCAGCTAAAATTGAGACGGGAGATGTGTTTAAAATAGGGAATAGTGAGTTTGAGTTTGTAGCATTTTGCAGAGGAGACAGGAAATGGGAAAAGAGAGAATGAAAAAGCAATTTGTCCGATTACTGGTGCTGCTTTTTGTGATGGGAATGTTTGGTAAAATGAGGATTCTCACCTACGCTGCAGATATGAATGAAAAGGTAACACCGATACGGATTGAGCAGGTACACGCAGTTATGCCGGATATAGAGCTCTACTATTATCTGGAAAATAGCGGTGTCAGACAGAATGAAGAGGCCGTACAGGGAGTGTTCAGCGGGAAAAATCTGATGACAGCCGGCGTAGAGTCGGTTGGAAAAGCAGACAGCATTCATTACTATTTTTTGCTGGATGTGTCGGCTTCCATAAGTGAAAAGTATTTTGACAGTGTGAAAGAGGCGATTATCCGTTTTCAGTCGGAGATGAATCGGGATGATACTCTGACGCTGATTACTTTCGGAGATAAGGTAAATGTCATTTTTGAGAACAAAACAGCATCGGACGATTGCAGCGGACAGATACGCGGACTGACCAATAAAGATATGACCACTTCTCTGTTTCAGGCAATTGAACAGACGGCGGATATGGTGGATACCGATGTCAATGCCATGAGCAGAAGCATCGCTTTGGTTATCAGTGACGGGGAGGATTTCACGACAAACAAAACGACGGCAAACGAGGCTCTGGACACACTGGGGAAAACAGGGCTTCCGGTGTATTCTCTGGTGGCAGATAAGACGGCGAGAGGTGCGGATAATACTTATATTAATGCGTTTGGAGAGTTCAGCCGCGGCAGCGGAGGCAAGCTGTATATATTCAATGATGAAAATGCATGGAACAGAATGACAGAATTTAAGAGCGGGCTGTACCAGGCAAAAAGAGTGAAATTAAAAGCAGATAATAATCAGATTTATCAGACCATGCAGCCGCTGACCCTCACGATTGATAATCAGATCTCTCAAACGATCAATCTTCTGGCAAAACGTTCTGCACCGGATACCTCCGTACCTGCGGCAGAGGCGGAAGAAATTTCGAACAAAGGCATAAAAGTTAAATTCAGTGAACGCGTGCTCCACGCTGAAATACCGGGAAATTATAAAATAGTGCGTGATGATGACAGTACATTGACTGGCTATACGGTTGTGTACTCAGAGAGCAATGGATACGAGGCTGTTTTGACCTTTGATGAGGAGTTTTACAACGGAGATTACGAGATTTCTTACCGAAATATCTGTGATGATTCCAGAGAAGCAAATCCGGTAAAAAGTGTAAATACGCTGACGATTGAGGATGGACAGAAGGAGGACTCCGCTTTTGTGAAATTTTTCAAAAGATATTGGGTAGTTTTTGCGGCAATATTGATTGTTTTGGCAGTATTGGTTATTGCTCTGATATCTTACTTGAAAGTAAAAAAGAACAAGGGCGTTGTGGTAGTAGACGGAAAAGTTACCTTTGGCGGCAACGTGAATGTAAAGCAGAAGGTTGAGATAGAGCGGAAAAAGGGACATGAAATTATTTTTGAGATGAATGACAGGAAGCAGGGGAAAAAAGAGATAACGATGCTTGTGCAGGAGAGTATCTTTGTGGGCCGTTCGGACATATGCGACCTGTATTTCAATGACACCAAGCTTTCCAGACAGCATTTTGTGATAGAGGAAGCAGCGGACGGCTTTTATATTCAGGACTTAAACACGACAAACGGTACGATGGTGAACGGTGTAAAAATTCATCAGAAAAGAAAACTCAGCCAGGGCGATATCATTCATGCGGGTATGATAGAGCTGAAGGTGAAATGGTAAGGTAGTGTCAAGTAATCTATGAAAAACCGAGCCGAAAAAAACAGACTCAAATGA
>ERZ809224.1223-NODE-1223-length-19430-cov-9.317213_pt1 | contig 19430 bp, 22 predicted proteins | sample MGYA00520513_ERZ809224 | MGnify/ENA primary metagenome ERZ809224 (study PRJEB31576, sample SAMEA3212658) | Homo sapiens | biome: human-gut; feature: human gut; material: fecal | place: Sweden | collected 2012 ... | reverse complement strand
TTTGATGATTTGCGAGGTTTGCATACCTACGGCATGCTTTGGTAAGTGGATAGTTTCATGGGTTAACCTTTCTGGAATGCCTGACGGCATTCTTGAAGTTGTGAAGTAAGTCTTGATTTGTGTTTGATGATTTGCGAGGTTTGCATACCTACGGCATGCTTTGGTAAGTGGATAGTTCTCATGGGTTACCTCTCTGGAATGCCTGACGGCATTCTTGAAGTAGTGAAGTAAGTTTTGATTTGTGTTTGATGATTTGCGAGGTTTGGATAACTACTGCATGCGTTGGTGAGTGGATAGTTCTCATGGTTTACCTTGCTGAAATGCCTGACAGCATTCTTGAAGTAGTGAAGTAAGTTTTGATTTGTATTTTGATGATTTGCGAGGTTTGCATACCTACGGCATGTGTTGGTGAGTGGATAGTTTCATGGGTTACCTTGCTGGAATGCCTGACGGCATTCGGAAATCTTTAAAATAATCCTTTAGAAAGAATCCTTAAAATTTAAGTAGTCATCATCTATCGCTATTCCCGGAATCCCGTCAGGGATTCCCGTCCGGTAGGAATTAATGCGGGAAAATATTTTTCGCATGCCTTTGGGTATGCGACCCTTTTTTTCATTACATTTGTAGACTATCATTTCTAAATTTACTCTTATGGCTAATACTTACTCGCAAATTCATATCCAGATTGTTTTTGGAGTTAAATATCGACAATCTTTAATTGCAGATGCTTGGAAATCGAGACTTTACAGTTATATTTCCGCTATTATCCAGAATCATGGCCATAAACTTTTAGCGATCAATGGAATTGCTGACCATATTCATATTTTATTTGGATATCGTATGCATCAATTAATTCCCGATTTAGTACAGTATATCAAACGGGATTCGTCCGAATGGATAAATAAGAGTGATTTTTGCAATAAAAAATTTGCCTGGCAATCAGGTTATGGTGCATTTTCTTATCGCAAAAGTGATGTTCCACAGATTATCGAATACATTAATAATCAGGAAATGCATCATCAAAAAAAGAGTTTTTTAAATGAGTATGAAAACTTATTAACAGAATTTGAAATGGAATATAATCCGTTTTATCTGTTTAAATCTCCCGAATAAGTTTATTGGAAGGTATGCATGGATGTGGTGATATCGTAGTCGCATACCTACGGCATGCGTTGGTGAGTGGATAGTTTCATGGTTTACCTTTCTGGAATGCCTGACGGCATTCTTGAAGTAGTGAAGTAAGTTTTGATTTGTGTTTGATGATTTGCGAGGTTTGCATACCTTATCGGCATGCTTTGGTAAGTGGATAGTTTCACGGGTCACCTTTCTGGAATGCCTGACGGCATTCTCTTCCATCATTATTTCCCGGAATCCCGTTAGGGATTCCAGCTTGGTAAAACTAAAGCTTCCGCTTTACCACTGCCGGATTTCCGGCGGCTAACGAATCATCGGGAATATCTTTAGTGACCACACTTCCGGCAGCGATAATACAACGGTTTCCGATCGTAACTCCCGGACAGACCACAACGCCGCCGCCAAGCCAGCAATCCTTCCCGATCGTAATAGGGAGCCCGGTTTCCTGCGGTAACCGCCGTTCTATATAATCAATCGGATGTTGCGGGGTATAGAGCTGGCAATTGGGCCCTATTTTGGTATGGGCTCCTATCGTAATATAGCCGGAGTCGAGAAATGTACAGTTGAAATTAATAAAAACATCTTCTGCCAGCCGGATCCCGGTTCCGTGATCACAGAAGAAAGGTGGTAAGATAATTGAAGTTCCGGGTATACCCGGAATAAGCGTTTCCAATAATTCACGATATCCTTCATCATTAATAGAGCTTCTATTGAATTGTTTCAGACGCAACTGGGCTTCGGAGGAGCTTTTCATAATTTCAGGATCAGAAAAATTATACAATTTCCGGTTCCTCATTTTTTCTAATTCCGTCATATTATTCTGATTTTTGAATTATTCCAATTTAAAATTATATAGTATTTCTTTTGTTATGGTATTAAGGAAAACGGGAAATTACCTGACATTACCGGGATTTTAATTTATATCTGATGATCGGGTACAGTAAATTCGATTAGTTTATATTGACTGACAAAGCCATTTTTTTCCAGTGTTTTTTTAGAAGCGATATTATGAATGTCACATCCGCAGATCGGAAGGTAATCATTACGCAAACACCATTCTTTCAACCATGAAATAATGGCTGTGGCAATGCCCTGTTTACGGAAATCCGGATTTACCCACATGCCGATATCGTAATAATCAAATGATTCGTGAATTTTAATGAGATAACCGCACCCCGCTAATTGATTTAACGCATCATAAAACATCAATACACTTCGCCTGCGGATAAAAGTTCGTAATTCTTCAGGTGTTTCGTAGAGGCCGTCTTTCTGTTCCAGTAAAAAAGAATAATCTCCTTCTGTGGCCCATTTTACCTGTAATTGTTTGTTCGTAAACGAAGGAACATCTATTGTATCCCTAAATAAATGGCCGATCAGTTTATAATCCATGGATTGTAGCATGCAACTGCTGAGCAATAATGAATCAAACGACTGGCAATAAATCTTTTTGATCTTTAATCCGGATATTGTTTTTTCAATGATTTCCGGACAATAGGGGATATATTTATCTTGTAAATGAAATTCGACTAAAATCTGGTCTTTGGTCATCACAACGTATCCTGCCCTGACTTCATCTAAATTAATATTATAACAGATTCCCTCATGTACCAGCATTTCCAGGAATAATTCCTGAAAGACGGGAAGCCGTTTCAGATGTTCCTCCCTGAGAAGTACTATTTCTTCTTTATCGGTTTTGACGATATGGATCATAAGTTAATTATCCGTGACCTTTTATTCCTGCAAAAATAGAATTTAATATCATGCGATAAGTCCGCCCAAAAGACTTGAGATCAGACTTACAATAATACTGAATAAAAGTGCCCATCCGAAGTTCCTGACATGAAAATTATTACCCAATATCCAGCTTGCCAGCATAATAACCAAAGCGTTGATCACCAATAAAAACAATCCCAATGTCAGGATTGTAATGGGAAATGAGAGAAATTGTAAGACGGGTTTTACAATGGCGTTAAGAATCCCTAAAACAATGGCAACGAGGATTGCGGAGCCATAACTTCTAACCGCTATTCCCGGCAAAAGCCATGCCGTAAAATAAACGGCTACACTGGAAATAAGAATTTGTAAAAGTAATTCCATAGATAAATATTTTTATTCGCTACCAGAACAAATGTTGTAGCTAAAAGTTTTCAATAGTCGCCAACCGGTTATTGGTAATTCCTGTATCATTAAGGATATTACTCAATTCCTAAACACTCTTTTAACCAGATCACACAGTCCACTTCTTCAATAATGGACCACGAATGAGGATGCCGGTCACCACGGCTCCGCATTCCGGGCCGGTCGGATACGACGAATTCGGCTTTATCATTTCCGTTCAATAATAAGTAATTGATCATTGCGGAGGCCATCGGTTCATTCATATCGAAAAGGTCCCGTCTCCGGTTTTGTAATTGCCATACGATATCAGGATCATGATATAAACGGACAGGCGTGTTCAGGAGATATTTTGCATTGCCACCGTCTTTTTGGCTATGGGAATAGGGGGAATGACTGATATAACCTTCCGGATTGCTTTCCGGTGTTCCCTTCATATCTTTTTCTATTTGAGGCAGGAAATACCGGGCTTCGGTCATCGCCGTTTCTGAATAATTCTTTTGCAATTCCCGATTTAAGGTGTGCCAGACTTCAGCTATATCCACGGGCGAATCCGCGGTAAATACCGCCTGGGGATCTATCACCGCTTTTTCCGGGTATTGTTTACAATATACCGTGTAACACAAAGCGGTTATGCCTCCCGCGGAATATCCTCCGATCACAAATTTGTCCCTGGGAATTTTATAATTTTCCATCACTTCCATCAGCACCATATTCATTTTATGGAGTACGCTATCGGTAAGGTAGATAGTGTTTTTTCCGTAATCGAGGGCCACTACCATGATATTATGCAAATAGGCTACATTGTGTAATTTGGTTTCCGGAAATATACTTTCCGGATTAAGGCTTCCTCCCGGCAACAAAACCATAACTCCTAGGATCTCATCTTTGGGCTCTACTATGAAATAGGGAGCGATGGAATGATGTTTTGATTTTATTTCTTTGATCACTTGTCCAGATAATCCGGGTGCGAAACAAGCCAATAGAAAGAGATTACATATTTTCTTCATCATGATACGGGTTATTGAAATCCAACGAGATGTTTCCAACAAATAACACGGGATTCATTGTCGGAATCTTATATCCTATTTAAAATTTACGATAATAAGCAAAATGAAAAATCCCCCGGATAAAGCGTTGATAAAGCTTCTTTATTTTATGGTGAATCCTACCGGTGCTTTTAATTCGCCATAATCATACATATTGATATAGATAGAAACCGTATCCAATGTATTTTCCCATGTTACCCGGTATCTATCTAAAAGAGCGCTTCCCATGAATACGTTTTTACTTTTCACGGGACAGCAGCTCCCGGCCCGGTAATAACTGACTTTTTCTCCGTTTGGTCCTGCCAGTGCATTCAGGAACCTTCTTTCATTTAAGGGACCTTCACTTTTATCAACACCTCCTACTTTAACCGGATTTTTTTCTGTAAATCCATAAGTTTTATCCGTAGATATTGCCGCCAGTCGGAATGTTTGGTGGTCACGCAGTTGTACTCTTGAGGATTGTTGTAATGTGGAGCAGGAACAGAATAGGATTAATATTCCAATAAGTATTAATTTTTTCATGTAGTGTTTTGACAGGCTAATACATTTATATTTTTAATCAAATCCAACTATCCACAATTCTTTCTATTTTTTGATTTTATCAATCATACGTTCAATTTCTTCATCCGAAAAATTTCCACTGATACTGATTTTTCCTCCGGATATGGGTATACGGGCTATAGGCATGGCAATAATATGGTTATTGATGACAATGGGTATGGGTTTTGAAAGGTTATTTTTAGTAAGTCTATAAAATATTCCAGCTCCTTTTTCCGTAAAGGTTATGTCAATTTCCGGATAATTATTAGTGCCTTTTTTGATTTCCAGTATATCATCTTTTGTTATGGATGGTTTTGCCTCAAGTATAATATCTTCATTTCTTTTATTCGGATCATAATCTATGGTTACATAAAAACCATCTTCCCTGTCAACTGGTATAGGTATAAATCCGGCATCGGGTTTATACTGGTCTTCGTCACTATGGATATTGGTATAAATCCGATCAAGTTCGGTTAAAATATCTTCGAATTTATTTTGTATGTAATTACTTAATGCGGGGCTATTGAGTTTCGTAAATGCCGAAGAATTTATAAAATTAAATAATTCATCAATTTCATTCTCGGTATACATATCCATAAAACCCTGGGCTATTCTGTCATAAATTTCTTTATCATTTAAAAGCTTCTCTAACTGAAGAAGTTTGACACTATCTTCCCCCTCCGCTTCATATTTTAGAGGTTTTAATTTAGAATCAACCAACATGAATTTATAGTTTTCTCCAAGTTTCAAACTGTCTATAATGGTATATATATTATTCTTTTTTTCTTGTCCGTAGTTTGGTGTTATACAAGAAAAAAAAATAAGAATTAAAAAAAAATTCTTTCTATTTATTGTCTTTATTTTCATATTATCAGTTTATATCAAAAAAACGGCAAATCATTCCAGGGTAACACCGGAATTCAGATGCAATGCCTGAAAATATCCCATCAGGCTGAAAGCACATATAATGAGTACGATAATAATAAACAGGATGTTAAGCCATTTTTTCTCGTACCGGTAAGATACCCACATCATAAACACCAATAAGACGATATATAGAAGACCTTCGATATAACCGAGCGCCTGGTAAGCCGCCGGTATAGTGGTGTAAATATATCCTTCGAAAGAACCGGAAGTCGGACCGATGGTAGAAAGCAGGGATAATCCCAGTATCAGCCATCCCATAATAAAGAATCCGTTTTTTTGTTCAGTAATTACTTTGCGGATAGGGAGCAGTATCAAAGCGATAAGGATTCCACGGAAAAATTGCAGAAGAGGTCCTAGCGCCACGATCGGATCACTGACGGGGCGCATCAGCAGCGCTAACTTTTCGGTAGCAAATAGCTCTTTATAATCCAGGAAGGTTAAGGCGAATATACCTGCCAGGAAATAAGCGGTAAAATGGGAATACGTAATTCTCCATATAAACTTAAGAATGTCGTTTCTTTTCGTCATGGTCATTGTTTTAAAAAATCTTTTCTGCGAAGATCGGAGAATTTATCCACCGGCAAATATAAAAAAACTGGCTAAATATTCCACTATTATATAAATTTCCTAAATATATATAGACCGGAGACTATATCATTCTCTTGCTTTCTACCACCCACTATATTTTCTGTATTGTTATTTTACGGTTTTATTTTGTGTTCCATGATTTAATCATAAAGTATAACAAAGGAATGATGACGATTGCCAGTACCAGCGGCAGGAACCATGTACCAAGTTCCTGTGTATTATTATGAACGTTGGCAATAGTTTTAAATTCAATAAAGCCAAGTATAGCCACAAGAATTAATTTCAGGTACCTTACCATTCTGGTCATATTCCGATATTGCCCGGAAGCGTTTTCTTCAGTGATACGGACAGGATAATTGAAAATATGCGGAAATTGATTCAGCAGGGTAAATCCCGCGGATAATACCGTGGCTACGGCAGGTAAAATCAAAATGTTTCCTTTTGAACCAAATCCGTCGGCTTCTCCGGCTCCGTTATAATGAATCGGGATAATGTCCGGTAAACCCGAATAATGGACAAGAATCCATATCCACATCAGTAACAAAACCGCTCCGCTGGCGAGCTCCACTATTTTATCAGCGGTACTTAGAGACACTTTGATCCTGGGTCTTTTTTTCATAATTATATTCCTCTTTTTAATTCTCAGGTATTTGTTGATAAGAATCTTCCGATTTAACGGTCATTATTTTATTAGCCCGTAATCAAACTTAAATATTTCCTTCATTCGTAAAAAAAGAAACAATTTCCGGTTTTTTCAGAAGCTCTTCAATGAATTGATCGAGATCTTCCGAGGAAAGAAGAGGAAAATCCACCTGCCGGGACCTGAATGTTTTATCTTTTTGCGGTGCGATTAACACCATTTTACCGATGCTTAAATCAAACAACCGCATATTTACTATCGCGTAGGAATTCCTGTCGGCAGTGAGGAAAGACACATATTCGACCGGAGTAGAGGTCTTGGTATAAATGGCTCCCTGTCCGATATAATCGGGATGATTCCTCGAAACAACCTGACTGGCGAAGTGTGAATAATCTACGGTATCGATGGTGTCGGTGAGCGATACTATCACAAAAAAGACTTCATCATTCCGGCCGTTTTCCAAATATTGGTCATTTACAGGACTCCGCCTTACGAAGAAACTGTTATAAAAAATGGTTTTATTTTGAATTTTTCCATATCCGGAATGATTGCCGAGTCCTTTAAAAGAATTTATTCCCACCAGATCGTAATAAGGTGTGGGGAAAACCCCGTCCCGGATAGGTTTACTAAAATGATCCATGTATTTTTTATCGGTTTCGAACATTTTCATATCCCACTTTAAGGAATCATTCCTGTAAGAATTCTGTAACTCCTTTTTTTCTTTATTCCAGATAAAGTTAGTATCGGATCCATTTTTCTGGGAATGGATATTCTTCGTGATCATCATGACCAGAAACCCTAAAAATAATGTTCTTGGTAATCTCATATTCGGTAATTATAAGTTTTTTATATTGACTATGGATTATTATTCTATTCCAGAGATATTCATCATTTTCCAGTGTTCTTTTTACTGTGGTAAAATTCTCTTTTTAGTTATACCTTTGATGGCTATCGGCAAAAATATAAAAATATGATCATTCTATGATTATGCTACCTCTATCTTAGTCTCGGTTATAGAACGTAAACTATTGCATTAAATGACTGTTAATAAATAGAACAAAACAAGATGTTTTATGAAAATACCCGGAGGATTAGATTTTAATTTAAAAGAGATCGAAGGTAGATGGTTCATCAATATGTCCACATTTCCCATGTGGCTGAAAGGTGATAAAATAAACCCGACTTTTAACTATGCTTTACGGAAAGAGAATACTTTGTCGGATACGGTGATGTATGAGAAGAACGGAAAACAAAAGTCGATCAGAGGTATTGATAAACTCCGGAATCAAACATTTACATGGAGAGGAAACGGAATATTGAAAATTGCCAAAAGCGAATGGCAAATTCTTTATTTCGACCGTGAAAACCGGATCGCCATTATCCGTTTTGCCAAAACATTATTTACGCCCGCCGGATATGATGTTATTTCCCGTAAAAAATCTTTGGAACCCGAACTGGAAAAACAAATCCGGGAATTGATTCTCAGTATGGGAATAGATGAATTATTCTCCGTTATCAGGCAGGATTGATCAATCACAATATCAACTTTTCCTGAATCATGGATATAGTTTTGTTCAGCCTAAGCCTAAAGATCATAGTCCATAAATAATGCGATTTTCGTAAGATAACGGTATTTCATTTTCTTGCTTTTTAAAAGATAATTCAGGATGGCTAAATATCCTATGGTTCCGTATTAAAAATAATCAATTTAAGTATACACGGAATACTCAGGTTGCCGGTCCGGAAAATCATCCGGAATTAATATCTTCAATGAATTGAATGTATGTTATTGTTTCCTAATGTTTTAATTATTCCATATTCTAATTTTTGATAGATAATTTTATCCGGAAAAAGATGTAAATTTGTCACGATTGATTTTTAAAATGATTCCCTTAGCGAAAGACACATAATTAATGCTCTATGATGAATAAAATTCTGGTTACAGGTGGTATGGGCTATATCGGTTCCCATACGATCATTGAATTATTAAAAAAAGGAACTTTTAAAGTGATTTCGGTGGATAGCTGTATCCGTTCAACTCCCGGGACCGCCGCCCGGATCGAGGCTATTACGGGTGAACCGGTACAGAATTATCAGATCGATCTCCGGGATAAGGAAGCATTCTTCCGCATTTTTAAAGATCATCCGGATATCAACGGTATTATCCATTTCGCGGCATTGAAATCAGTGCCGGAATCGGTGGAAAAACCTTTGGAATATTACCGTAATAATCTCGAAAGTCTTGAAAATGTGCTGGAAGCTTGCGAACGATTCCACATTAGTAATCTGATATTTTCTTCTTCCTGTTCCATCTACGGGGAAGTAAACGATTTGCCGGTCACGGAGGAAACGCCTGTGGGACAACCATTCTGTCCTTACGCACATACCAAACAGATCGGCGAGGAGATGATCCGTTTTTTTGCGGATGTCCATCCCGGCTTCAATAGTGTGATTCTTCGTTATTTTAATCCGGTGGGATCGGATATGAGCGGATTGAACGGGGAACTCTCTCCCGACAAACCCAATAACCTGATGCCGATCATCACCCAGGTGGGAATCGGAAAATTGCCGGGACTGACGGTTTTCGGAACGGATTATGATACCCGGGACGGTTCCTGTGTACGTGATTATGTGCATGTTACGGATATCGCGGATGCCCATATTAAAGCGCTGGAATTTTTATTGAACGGGAAGAACAAATCCAATTATGAAGTGTTTAATTTAGGAAGCGGTACTGGTGTTACGGTTTTAGAGATGATCGAAACTTTTGAAAAAGTGACGGGCGTCAAATTAAACTATATTGTAGGAGAGAAAAGAGCGGGAGATATTCCGGCTATTTATAGTAATAGTCAGCGGGCACGGCAATTACTCGGATGGTATTGCCGGTATGATCTGGAAGACATGGTCACATCTGCCTGGAAATGGGAAAATCACCTCCATACATAATCAGGAATATTCGGTAGGCTGGATTTAGTACAAAGACTTCAAAATTCAAACCATGAGCTATATTGAATTCGACAAAGAAAAATTAGTTAACCTCACTTATTCGAAAAGCCGCGAAATACTGCGTTGCAGCAGGACAGGCTCTTTTGCCACTACTACATTAGCCGGATTGAATACCCGGAAATATCATGGACTTTTTATTGTTCCCCAGGATAATGTCGATCATGAAAGGCATGTGCTGGTTTCAGGACTTAATGAAACCATTATCATCAATGATATGGAATTCCGCCTTGGAATCCAGCAATATAAAGGCGGTGTTATCGATCCTAAAGGAAATAAATACCTGCAAAAATTTGAAGCGGATCCTTTGCCGACCTACTATTTCCGGGTAGGAAAATTTAATTTTACCAAATCCCTGCTTTTTCTCGATGGTTGCGACAGGCTGATTATAAAATATACGATCCTGGAAGATTTCGAATCCGCCACGATCCGGTTTCAACCGTTGCTTGCTTTTCGCCAGATCCACCGGCTGACCCACCGGAATGAGGTAGCCGATACCGGTTTTGAACTGCTTGATAACGGGGTGCGCTATTGCTTATATCCCGGATATACACCTGTGAATATCCAGTGTTCGGAGGACGATAAGATATTTTACGAACATGATCCCGTATGGTATTATGATGTGGAATATGAAGAAGAGATCAAACGCGGATACGACGGGCATGAAGATCTTTTTAATCCGGGAAAATTGCATGTCAATGTGAATAATAAAGAGATCTATTTCTCTATCGGAACCGAACCTATTGATCCGGCGGAGATCGAAGGGCTATATCATGAGGAACTCAAAAAGCATATCTCGAGGTCCACTTTCTTTAAATGCCTGCAAAATGCTGCAGAGCAATTTATCGTCACCCGGAATAATAAAACCATGATTATGGCGGGTTATCCCTGGTTCGGGCGTTGGGGTCGCGATACTTTTATTTCTTTACCGGGATTGACTTTAGCGTTGGATAAACCTGAACTGTGCAAACAAATTATGGATGATATGCTGGAAGAAATGCAGGACGGACTTTTCCCTAATATCGGGGGAGCGGGTCAGCGGCCGGCATATAATTCCGTGGATGCACCGTTATGGTTTATCAGGGCTCTCCAATATTACACCACATATACGAAAAAACAGAAGACGATCTGGAGCGAATACGGACAAAAAATTAAAGATATACTGAACGCTTACAGGCAGGGTTCATGGTATAATATCAAGATGTTGGATAATGGTTTGATATATGCCGGCGAGGAAGGTGTGGCCCTTACCTGGATGGATGCCGTCGTGGAAGGTGTACCCGTTACGCCGCGTACAGGTTGCCAGGTAGAGATAAACGGCTTGTGGTACAATGCGCTTAGATTTAGTCTGGAAATGGCTGATTGCGCTAAGGATAAAGAATTTATTAAGGAATGGAAAGAAATTGTTCTGGAGTTTCCGGCTGTCTTTAAGGAAACGTTCTGGTCGAAAGAAAAAGGATACCTGGCAGACTATGTGAATGGAGATTACAGAAATTTTCAGGTGAGACCCAATATGATGATTGCGGTATCATTACCCTTTGTGCCTATAAGTGAAAAGATCAGACAACTCGTCCTCAAGAAAACCATGGAAGAATTGCTTACCGATAAAGGAATACGTACCCTTTCTCCCGTGGATCCCGAATACCATGGAAATTATCTGGGTAACCAGGCGCAACGTGACAATGCATATCATCAGGGTACGTCCTGGCCATGGCTTTTAGGTCCGTTTGCGGAAGGGATGCTGGCCGTCTACCAAAAGTCTTCATTGCCTTTCCTTGAAAAAATACTTTACAATTTCGAACCTTGTATGAAAGAGTACGGGATTTCTACCATCGCCGAGATCTATGACGGCGATCCTCCGCATCGTGCGAATGGTTCCATATCTCAAGCCTGGAGCGTGGCCGCTTTATTGCAAATCAAATATCTTTTGGACAACGGCAAATGTTTATAACCATTAACAAAATATAATGACTCTAAATCCATGAAAGTACTAATGTTCGGCTGGGAATTTCCGCCTCATATCACGGGAGGACTGGGAACCGCCTGTTTCGGTATCAGCAAGGGTCTGGCCATGAATAATGTGGAAGTGACCTTCGTGATGCCCAGAGCCAGTGGGGAAGAGGAATGTCCGGACGTGAAGATTGTGGATGCCGGTAAAGTGGAAGTCGATCCCCGTTTTTCTACATTTTATAATGAAGCCCACAATATCTCTTTTATAGAGGTCAATTCCAAACTGGTTCCGTATGTGGGGCTGGACGACTATTTCAATGTCGTCAATCAGATTGAAAGCGAGGTTTTTGAAGAAACGGGAAAAAGAAGGTATTTCTTTACAGGAGGATATGGCCCTCATCTCATGCAGGAGATCGGGTATTATGCGGTGATAGCCGGTGAATTGGCCCGGGAACAGGATTTTGATATTATCCATATGCATGACTGGCATTCCTATAAAGCCGGTATCATGGCGAAAAAAGTCAGTGGAAAGCCATTGGTAGCCCATATCCATGCCACCGAATATGACCGTTCCGGAGAGTATGACCGGAATGAAATCGTATTTTCTATTGAAAAAGAAGGACTGGAAGCTGCCGATCTTGTTATAGCCGTCAGTGACCTGACCCGTAATACCGTCATCCATCATTATGGTATACCGGCTGAAAAAGTGGTTACCATCCATAACGCTCTGGAACCATCCTGTAAAGAGATCCGGAAAGAGAAGGCCGTTCCTGAGAAGATCGTCACTTTTCTGGGACGTGTTACTTTCCAGAAAGGACCCGAATATTTTGTGGAAGTTGCCAAAAAAGTATTGGAGAAAGATGACCATGTACGGTTCGTCATCGCCGGTGACGGCGACAGGATGCCCAGAGTAATCGAACGGGTCGCGGAACTCGGGATTTCCGATAAATTTCATTTTACCGGATTCCTGAAAGGGGAAGATATCAATAAAATGTACGGGATGAGCGATGTGTATGTTATGCCTTCGGTTTCGGAACCTTTCGGCATCTCTCCGCTGGAAGCCATACAGGCAGGAGTTCCAGTGGTAATATCAAGGCAGTCTGGCGTTTCGGAAGTCCTGGAATATGCGATAAAAGTTGATTTCTGGGACATTGATGCCATGGCTGACGCTATATACGGATTGTTACATTATCCTCCGCTGGCTGATTTTCTGGCCGCCAACGGAAGCCGGGAAATAAAAAATCTGAAATGGGAATATGTGGGCGGGAAAATATTGACACTATACCAACAATTAACCAACCTATAAAACAAGATATTATGCGTTCCGTATGTATACATTTTCAATTGAACCAGCCTTCCCGGCTGGTAAACTATCGCTTTTTTGATATTAACAGGAAGCATGATTATTTTGATGAATATCAAAACCGTTACCTTACAACCCGGTTAGCGGAAAGATGTTATTTGCCCGCAAATAATATGTTGATGAGGCTTATTGAAAAATATGGGGAAAAAGTTGCGTTCAGCTTCAGTATATCTGGAAGTTCTCTATCACTCTTCGCTAACAATTATCCTGAGGTACTGGATTCGTTTAAAACCTTAACGGATACCGGCAGAATAGAAATGACCGGCAATACATTTTCGCATAGTATAGCTTCCCTTTATAATAAAAGTACTTTCCTGGAACAGATCAGGTTGCAGGAAGAGGCTCTGGAAAAACATTTTGGTATCCGTCCGCTTACTTTCTGCAATACCGAATTTATCTACTCGGATGAGATCGGGGAGTGGATTTACGAAGCGGGCTATAAAACGGTTCTTACGGAAGGTGCCAAACATATATTAGGCTGGAAAAGTCCCGGATTCCTTTATTGTAATCCTTTCCAGACCGACCTTAAATTACTGCTTAGGAATTACAATATATGTGATGATATCACCTACCGTTTTACGGATAGTTCATGGGACCGGTATCCCTTAACGGCGGAAAAAGTATTGGAAACCCTGGATCAACTTCCGGAAGATGCTCCGATGGTTAATCTTTATTTTGATTACGAAATCATGGGAGAATTTTATACGGAAGAAACAGGGATATTTCAGTTTTTTGAAACACTCTTTTCCTATATCGCCGAATCCGACCGGTATCGTTTTATGCGACCGGATGAGATTCTGCAACAGGATTTACCGGTTTCCACACTGCATGTACCGTGGCCTGTTTCTACTTCCGGCGAAGAAAAAGATACAAGCAGATGGTTGGGAAATGAGCTTCAGGAAGAGGCCTTTTACCAGCTTTTCAAGTTGGAAGATCTGTATCTTGCTTCCCGTAATCCGGTCGCCCGTAATCACTGGGTGCTGATGCAGGAAGCCGATTACTTTAATTTTATGGGAAATAAATGGATCTCCGAACCGGCGGTTTACCGTAATTTTGAGGTTTATTCATCTCCATATCAGGCCTTCATTCATTATATGAATATTGTGAATGATATTAAATTACAACTACAAAATTAACCTTACGAATAATTTAAACCATTACTTATAGGATATATGGATTTTGAAAAATATACCCTGATCAAAGAAGAATTACCTTCTCATGTCAAACTGGTGGCGGTCTCCAAAACCAAGCCCGAAGAGGATATCATGGCCCTCTACCAGGCGGGACAAAGGATCTTCGGGGAAAATAAGGCCCAGGAACTCAAACGGAAATATGAAAACCTTCCTAAGGATATAGAATGGCATTTTATCGGGCATCTCCAAACCAATAAGATCAAATATATCATACCTTTTGTTTCCCTTATTCATAGTGTGGACAGTTATAAATTACTTAAAGAGATCGACAAACTGGCGAAAAAATCCGACCGGATCGTTCCCTGCCTGTTACAGTTCCATATTGCCGCTGAAGAGACCAAGTATGGATTTGATACGGAAGAATGTATATCCATGTTGGAGGATCCGCAGTTTGTTCAACTTGAAAATATCCGTGTAAGCGGTGTGATGGGTATGGCTACTTTTACTTCGGATATGGATATAGTAAGGAATGAGTTTCGCAATCTGTTTGAAATATTTACCCTGTTGAAGGAAAAATATTTTCCCGCGAAAGAATATTTTAAGGAATGCTCCATGGGTATGACGGATGACTATCGCATCGCTGTTGAGGAAGGAAGTACCATGGTGCGTATCGGAAGCGCCATTTTCGGAAGCCGCAATATCAAAACCCAACCGGAACAATAAAATTCCTGATTCAGGGTTATCATCAATAAATATTGAACATGAAGTCTACAGCAATCTGGACTAAAAATTCCCAGTCGGTAGTGGATAACGGGAGAAATCACAGTCTGATCATCGATCTGCCGGAAAGCAAAGGAGGAGAAAATAACGGACCCACTGCCTTGGAACTGTGTGTGATGAGTTTCGGGGGATGTGTAAGTACGATTTTTTCCATGCTGGCCAAAAAGATGAGAATCACATTCGATCATTTGAAGGTTGAAGTATTCGCCGAACAGGAAAGTGGTTCGCCTACTATTACGGATATCCATTGTACCCTTTTTATTACTACGGAATGCCCTGAAGAAAAAGTGGAGTCCTGCCTGGAGAAAACCATCGCTACCTGTCCGGTGGGACAGCTTTTCCATAAAGCGGGAGTAGAAATCACCCATGAGGTTATCACGCAATAAGGTAAGCCGTAAAATCTTTGATGATCGTAATAATACCGGGAAAACTCTCCAAAGTTTTATTTTAAAACCGTTGGCTACGGCTGCCTCATGTTGAATTTGCGAAAGGGTTATAATGTATGACTTTAAATCGTATGTCCTCAACTATTTTTTATATCTTTGCAGCTTATTTTGAAAAATGTTAACACGGGAAGAAATACGCGTCATAGAAGAGAAACATACACAATCCGCGAATATTGTGGTTGTTTCCCATTTTAATCCCGATGGCGATGCGATCGGTTCTTCGCTGGCCCTGATGCATTTTTATAAAAACTGCGGTTTTAATGTACAGGTTGTCCTTCCCAATCCTTTTCCGGATTTCCTCAAATGGATGCCGGGAGCCAAAGATATCGTAATTGCAGAAAAGAACAGTGTTTTAGCAAGAAAAATACTTAAAGACGCGGATATACTTTATATAGTGGATATGAACGCGCCTCACCGGAGCGGCAAGCTACTGGAACAATCCATTATTGATTCAACGGCATTTAAAATATTGATAGACCACCATATCAATCCCGATATAACCTGCGATATCTCATTTTCCACGGTTAATACCAGTTCTACCTGTGAATTAATATACCGCTATCTTTATGATGATCTGAAAGTGGAATCGCCTTTGACATTGGAAATGGCCCAATGCCTTTATGTCGGTATTATCACCGATACCGGGTCGCTGACGTACGCCTGCAATGATCCGCGTACTTATATTATCCTCAGTGAATTGATAAAAACAGGAGTGGACGGAGAGTATTTACACCGGTTGATTTATGATAATTATGGCATAAGTCGTATCAATCTTCTGGGATTGTCGCTCAGCCAGCGTTTGAAAATATTCCCGGAATATGCGACCGCCTATATTTATTTGACTAAAGAAGACCTGCGGGAAAACCATTATAAGATTGGGGATACCGAAGGTTTTGTAAATTACGGATTGTCGGTTAAATCCGTTCAGTTTGCCGCTATTTTTATCCAAAAGGACAATAAAGTAAGGATATCTTTCCGTTCCAAAGGTAATTTTGATGTGAATTTATTCGCCCGTAAGCATTTTAACGGAGGCGGGCATCGCAATGCTTCTGCTGCTTATTGTCATGATAGCCTGGAAAATACCATTAAATATTTTGAAAGTCTGCTACCTCTTTATAAAGAGGAGTTATTACATCCCTATCAAAAATAAATGTAAAATGAAAAAGTGGCTTTTGATCCTTCTCCTAATACCGGGATGTATAGTTTTTTATTCATGTAAGAATCATAATACGGGTGTTGTGGTACTTCCCGCGCAACAGGAAGATAAGATGTCGGAAAATGATCCTTTTGTAGATGGAAACAAGAGGATCGTACAATTGGAAAATGAAGAGATAGCCCTGTTTATTAAACGCTATCAATGGAATATGCGGAATACGGGAACGGGTTTGAGAATCGAAATTACCGAAACTACAAACGGGAAAATTCCCAAAGAGGGAAATACGGTCACGCTGTCATACACTACTTCACTGCTTACCGGAGAAACTGTTTATAGGTCCGGTGAGTCAGGAGATAAGTCCTTTGTGGTGGACCGTACCGAAGAGATCAGCGGTCTTCATGAAGCGGTAAAGCTTATGAAAAAGGGTGAAAGCGCCAGGCTTATCATCCCGTCCCATTTAGCGTACGGTGTATCGGGAGACGGCAACCGGATAAAAGGACTTACCCCGCTTGTTATGCATGTAACATTGGTAGATATCCAGTAATAAATCAAATAGAATATTAATATTAATTTTATGATTGAAAAAATGAAAAAAACGATGACGTTTGCAATGATTCTGGTTGTTGCATTAGCTTTTGCTTCCTGCGGTAAATACAAGGGATTCAAGAAAGATAACAGCGGTTATTACTATAAAGCTCACGAAGTAAATACGGATGCACCTCAACCCCAGGACGGAGACCTTGCGCTGATCAATTTTACGATGCGTACCGCAGACACTACTTTTAATGGAGGGATCACTTATCTGCCCATAGATCCGTCTTTCGGATTCTATGAAGGAGATTTATATACCGCTTTAAAATCCATGCACGAAAAGGACAGTATGACCTTTATTTTTGAGGCAGATTCCTTTGCTAAATATTACCTCAACGGACGTTTTCCTTTCCAGGAAAAAGAGATATATATGGATGTACGATTAATGGAAATCATGACCAAAGCGGAAATTGAGGAGTACGAAGCCGAATTCCAAAGGGAAATGGAGGACAGGCAAAACAGTGAAGAGAGTATGAGGAACAGTTATCTGGAAACCAATAATATTAAGGTGAAACCTAACGAATCGGGTTTGTATTATATCCAGACGCAGGCAGGTAAAGGAAAAAAAGCGACCGAAGGTAAGATCGTAAGCGTACATTATACTGGGAAATTATTGGACGGTACCGTATTCGATTCTTCTCACAGCCGCGGGCAACCCATCGATTTCATTCTTGGTTCCCGCCAGGTTATTCCGGGATGGGATGAAGGTATCGCCATGATGAGGGAAGGTGGTAAAGCTACATTGATCGTGCCATCCGAATTGGGCTATGGCAGTCGCGATGCCGGTATGATTCCTCCATATTCCACCCTTGTTTTCGATGTGGAACTTGTTTCGGTAGCTGATATGGAATAACCAAAGAGAGTTTGTAACTATAGTAAAGATGTGGTTATGAATTATTTATTTTTTCTGATGACCATATAAATGTATACGGAAAAAATAAATAAATCCCGGAATCATGAAAATCAATTTTTACTATATTTGCAACTCAAACCGGGGCGTTAGCTCAGTTGGCTAGAGTGTCAGACTGGCAGTCTGAAGGTCACGGGTTCGACTCCCGTACGCTCCACGAAAGGAAAGTCCGATTTTTATCGGGCTTTTTTATTTTCTTTGGAGATTTATGGTTTATGAATAACTAAAACAAATATTTTTAATTCCAATTAATTTTTAAGTTTGCTAAAATAATATAGAATATCAACCAACCTAAATATATTATGAGGAAAATCTTTATATTAATAACTTTGTCTTTAATGGCAGGTTCTGTATTTGGACAAACAAAAGAGATGGTAAAATGTCAAATCTGGAATACAGAAAGCTTCTGCACACTTCCTGATTCGGTTAATGTACCGGGTGCGGTTCATTATTCTAATACTACCGCATATGGTATTTCGTGTAAAGATTTGGATAAAGGCGATTTTGTCGGAATTTGGGTAACTTTTCAGGGAAAGGATGTAAAAGAACTTAATATGACGGGTCATTATGACAATATAAGTCTCATCAATAAAGAGACCGGGGAAGTTTCGCATCCTGTTGCGTATATGGAAAGACATAAACCCATATTAGAAGAAGGGAATCCGGTTTACTTGAGTAATGAGACAAATATAGGCCAATCCAGATATGTGCTGATCCCAAAAGAAAAATATGATTTATTTATAATTTTTGAAACGGCAGAAATAGGGGATAAGCTTATTATTGAAAATTTTCTTGAAATAGAAATAGAGTAGAATTTAAAGAATTTACAAAGAGTTTACCGCAATGGTAGACAGGGCCGCATACCTAAAGGCATGCGGAAGTATGATCCCGTAATTTAAAAATCTACCGGGGTGGAATCCCTGACGGGATTCAGGAAAAAAATTACATTATCTGGTTGCTGTTTTCTTGTAAGGCTTATTATGTCTCAGGTATGTATCCGGAATTATCTGAAACATCCATTAAAATTGACATTATCTTTCGCGCCAATGTCCGCATACCTAAAGGCATGCGGAAGTATGATCCCGTAATTTAAAAATCTACCGGG
>ERZ809224.1221-NODE-1221-length-19481-cov-13.492433_pt1 | contig 19481 bp, 17 predicted proteins | sample MGYA00520513_ERZ809224 | MGnify/ENA primary metagenome ERZ809224 (study PRJEB31576, sample SAMEA3212658) | Homo sapiens | biome: human-gut; feature: human gut; material: fecal | place: Sweden | collected 2012 ... | reverse complement strand
TTGAACAATTGATGAAAGAATTAAAACCAATTGCTGATGCTGTTGGTAAAGAAATTTAAGGTGACTGAGATGGAAATGATCGTTAATTTAAAGGAACATAGTTATCCTATTTATATAGAAAAAAATATTTTAAAACATGCAAATGAAAAAATAAAAGAAGTCTTTAAAGGAAAGAAAATTATGATCATTTCCGATGATCAAGTTTATCCTTTATATGGCGATGATTTGACTTTAAATCTTGAAAAAGATTTTAAAGTCAATCATATCGTTGTTCCTCATGGAGAAAAATCAAAACGTTTTGATATGTTACCAACGCTTTATAAAGCATGTTTAGATTTTAAACTTACAAGAACGGATTTAATCATTGCTTTAGGTGGTGGTGTGATTGGTGATATGGCAGGATTTGTTGCAAGTAGTTATTTGAGAGGGGTAAAACTTGTTCAAATTCCTACTTCTTTACTTGCACAAGTGGATAGTTCTGTTGGTGGAAAGGTAGCGGTTGATTTACCTGAAGGGAAAAACCTGGTAGGAGCTTTCTATCATCCATCCATGGTTTTGATTGATCCATGTACATTAAAGACATTAGATCCACATTTTATCAGTGATGGCATGGGAGAAGTCATTAAATATGGATGTATTAAAGATAAAAAATTATTTGATCAATTAAATTCTTATCAAAATTTTGAAGAACTCTATGAATTTATTGATGAAATCATATATAATTGTATCAACATCAAAAGAGAAGTTGTTGAAAAAGATCAATTTGATTTTGGTGATCGTTTATTACTTAACTTTGGTCATACCTATGCGCATGCCATAGAACAATATTATCACTATGAAAAATATTCTCATGGGGAAGCCGTAGGTATTGGAATGTATCAAATTACAAAACTTGCTGAAAGTCTAGATTTGACAAAAACAGGATCTTCCATGCAAATTAAAGAAATCTTACAAAAATACAATCTACCATATGAATGTCAAGTTGAAACAAAAAATCTTATTCAAGCTATTTCTTTAGATAAAAAGAATATTAATAATTCATTATCTGTTGTTTTATTAAAAGAAATAGGAGATAGTTATGTTTATCAAACAAATCAAGAATTTTTATTAAAAAAAGAAAGGGTATAAAATGAGTCAAATTAAGTTAATTCCTACAAAACTAAAAGGAAAAGTATCTGTTCCACCTTCAAAATCATTAGCACATCGTGCGATTATTGCAGCCAGTCTTGCTAAAGGTATTTCAAGAATTGATCATATTGAATATTCTCAAGATATCAAAGCAACAATTGGTGCGATGGAAGCACTTGGAACAATTATTGAACAACATGAAGATTATCTTATTATTAATGGTAATTACACATTTACTAAAAATAATACGATGCCAGGAGTCCAAATTGATTGTGAAGAATCAGGATCAACGCTTCGCTTCATGGTTCCTATTTCTCTTGCTAAAGAAAATAAAGTACGTTTTATAGGAAGAGGACAATTAGGGAAAAGACCATTAGATACCTATTATGAAATCTTTGAAAGACAAAATATTGGTTATTTATATCGTGAAAATGTTTTAGATTTAAATGTTGTGGGTGAATTAAAACCTGATTTATATCGTATTCCAGGTAATATTTCATCACAATTTATTACCGGTTTATTATTTGCTTTACCTTTATTATCATTTGATTCAATCATTGAAATTACGACACCACTTGAAAGTAAAGGATATATTGATTTAACATTACAAGTATTAAAACTTTATGGTATTGAAATTGTGAATCATGAATATAAACAATTTATTGTAAGAGGTAGACAAGAATATAAGGCAAGAGATTATCGTGTGGAATCTGATTTTTCTCAAGCTGCTTTCTATTTAGTAGCGGGTGCTTTAGGAAATGATGTTACATTATTAGATTTAAACTTAGATTCTTTACAAGGTGATAAAGCAACAATTGATTTTTTAAAACAAATGAATTGTGAAATCGTGGAAAATGATGAAGGAATTAAAGTGGTGAGTCATGGTTTAAAAGCAACAACTGTGGATGCGAGTCAATGCCCTGATGTTATTCCAGTTGTTTCTCTTGCATTAGTACTTGCAAGTGGACATAGTGAAGTCATCAATGCCGGACGTTTACGTATTAAAGAATGTGATCGTCTTCAAGCGACAGTTGAAGAATTGAATAAACTAAAAGCACATGCAGTTGAACATGAATCTTCTATGGAATTAGATGGTGTAGAAACTTTAACTGGTGGAAATGTATCAAGTCATGATGATCATCGTATGGCGATGATGCTAGCGATTGCTTCAACAGTGTGTAAGGAACCAGTCATTATTGATAATAAAGAATGTGTTAAAAAATCTTATCCAAGTTTTTGGGAAGATTTCGAGATGTTAGGAGGAAAAATCGATGGGGGCAACTTATAAAAATAATATAGAACTTACAATTTTTGGTGAATCCCATGGAAAAGCTATTGGTATTACCATTGGCAATCTTCCTAGCGGTATTCAAATTGATTTAGATGAAGTTTCGCGTGATATGAAAAGAAGAGCACCAGGACAAAATAAAATGTCGACAGCTAGAAAAGAAGCAGATCAAGTAGAAATTTTATCAGGGTTACAAGATGGTATTACCACAGGAGCACCTCTTACAGGAGTTATCTATAATAGTGATCAACATTCTAAAGATTATTCTTTACTTAAAACAAATATGCGACCAGGACATAGTGATTATCCAGCTTATATTAAATATAAAGGATTTAATGATGTCCGTGGGGGTGGTCATTTTTCTGGAAGAATTACAGCCCCAATCGTTTTTGCGGGAAATATTGCTAAACAGATTTTAAAACAAAAAGGAATTATTGTAGGAGCACATATTTTATCAATTGGAAAAATCAAAGATGAAAAGTTCCCTGTAAATGTAGATGATGAAATGCTTTTAAAATTAAGTGAGAAACAATATCCAACAATTAAAGAGGATGTTTTTGAAAAAATGGAAGAAACGATTTTAAAAGCAAAAGAAAATTTAGATAGTGTTGGTGGAAAAATTGAATGTGTTGCTTTACATGTTCCTGCTGGAGTAGGTGAACCTTTCTTTGATTCTTTAGAAAGTCATTTATCTTCATTGATGTTTTCAATTCCAGCCGTTAAAAGTGTTTCTTTTGGCGATGGAGAAAGTATTGATGAAATGTTAGGGAGTGAAGCCAATGATTGTTATTATTATGATGAAGAAGGAAATGTAAGAACTTCTACAAATCATAATGGTGGCATTACTGGTGGTATTACAAATGGTATGCCTGTAAGTTGTACGGTTACTTTTAAACCTACACCTTCGATTGCTAAAAAACAAAAGACGATTAATATTGAAACAAAAGAAAATGTAGAATTAGAAATAAAAGGAAGACATGATCCTTGTATTGTACAAAGAGCAGTTGTTGTTGTAGAAGCAATGATGGCTTTAGGAATACTTGATATGATGAGGGAATAAGTATGAAAGATTTAAAACAATGCCGAATTGAAATAGATGCAATTGATCAACAATTAATGGAACTTTTTGAAAAACGTATGGCTCTTTCAAAAAGTGTCGTTGAATATAAAATTGAAAATCATTTAGAAATTTTCCAACCTGAAAGAGAAAGAGAAGTTATTGAAAAGAACTTAAATCGTTTAAATAATGATCAATTAAAAGAATATGCAAGATGTTTTATTCAAGAAATGATGACAGTTTCTAAATCTTATCAATCAGATTTATTACCACTTGAATTAGATAAAAATATTAAAACAGACTTTAAAAAAGATCCTGTTGTAGGTTATCAAGGAATTGCAGGTGCTTTTTCACAAAGTGCTGTTGAAAATTTCTTTGGTGAAGGAACAAAGAATATTGGTTATAGAGACTTCGAAGATGTTTATGTGGCTTTAGAAAATGGTGAAATTGATTATGGTGTTTTACCAATTGAAAATAGTTTAACAGGTTCAATTAATGATAACTATGATTTAATTAGAAAATATGGTTTCTATATTGTAGGAGAAACTGCAGTTAATGTCAGTCAATGTTTAATGGCACTTCCAGGGACAAAGATTGAGGATATCAGACAAGTTTACTCACATCCACAAGGATTAGCACAATCAAGTGAATTTTTATATCAACATCGTTATATTGAACAAAGACCATTTCAAGATACAGCCATGGCTGCTAAATATGTAATGGATTCAAAAGATCCAACTAAAGCAGCCATTGCATCACCACTTGCATGTAAACTTTATGGTTTAGAAATGTTAAAAGAAAATGTACAAAATAAGAAAAACAATAGAACACGTTTTATGGTGATTTCTAAAGAATTTATTTGTCCAAAAGAAAGTGATAAAGTTTCTGTTATCTTTACATTACCTCATCAAGTTGGAACTTTAGATAACATGTTACAAACAATTAAACAAAGTCAAATTAATATGGATCGTATTGAATCAAGACCAATTGAAACACAATATTGGCAATATTATTTCTATATTGATTTTGAAGGAAATATGCATGAAGAAAGAATTCAACGTGCTATTAATAAAATGAAAGCAAATAGTACAACGTTAAAAGTATTGGGAAATTATAAAAGGGCGTAAGAATGAAAAATATTATATTAGTGGGAATCATGGGGTGTGGTAAAACAACCATCTCCAAATTATTATCAGAAAAATTAAAGATGCCAGTTATTGATATGGATAAATATATTGAAAAAAAATATCAATGTACAATACCTGATATGTTTGCCATCTCTGAGGAATATTTTAGGGACAGAGAAAGTGAAGCATGTTTAGATATGGCAAAGCTTGACGGCTATATTATTTCTACAGGTGGGGGAGTCATCAAAAGAAAAGAAAATAGAGACGTTTTAAAACAAGCGGGTACTGTTTTCTATATTGATCGACCTGTAGATAATATTGTAACAGATGTAGAAACAGCTCATCGACCATTATTAAAAGATGGACCAGAAAAACTTTATCAATTATTTGATGAAAGACATCAACTTTATTTAGATAGTTGCCACTATCATGTAAAAAATGATGGAACACTAACGGATATCGTTAATAAAATAGTAGAAGATATAGACTAAATCGTAAGGTTTAGTTTTTCTTTTTTTATTTAAAATAATGTAGCTTAAAAAGGTTTAAATATTTTAAAAATATCAAAAGATATCGAGATATTACTAAAAAGATACCTCATAAAGGAGTCTAGCATGTGTTGGGAGTTGAATATCAAAGTACAATTGATCAGTGGACGTAAAAAATTGATGCCTAATATTATGATTGTCTTTTATGCAGGTTCTTCTTTTTGGAAGGCACCCCAAAGACTACAAGAGATGATGGATAAATCAAAAAGTATGGAAAATATTATAATGATTGGAAATACTTTTTTGTAGATATTAAAGAAATAGATACAACAAAGATTAAAAATTCACAAGTAAGATATCTTGTAGAAGCAGTGCAGGGATTATATGAAGGAGATTATGAAGAATCTAAAAGAATTAATGATGAAAATCGATAAATTCAATTCTCAACAACTTAATATGCTTGTTGAACATATATTTGATATTAGTAATGAAGATGATATTTTACATCTTATCCATTAGCCAAGACGATGAGAGTCTTGGCTTTTTGTATTAAGATGTTTATTTTTTTAATTGATCTTTAACATAAGTTTTAAATAAAGTATAGAAAATAGATGTTAAAGGAATAAATAAAAACATTCCCATGATACCCATTAAATTTCCACCTATGATTACAGCTACAAAGACCCAAATAGAAGGAAGACCTACAGAATTTCCTACAACATGAGGATAAATAAAGTTACCTTCAATTTGTTGTAGAACTAAAAATAAAACAATAAATTCAATAGCTTGGATTGGATTTACAATACCAATCATAATAATTCCTATAAAACATCCAATAAATGCTCCAAAAACAGGAATCAATGCAGTTATCGCAATAACCACACCCATTAACATAGCATAAGGCATTTTTAAAACACCCATTGTAACAATAAACATACTTCCAAGAATACAAGCTTCTAAGCATTGACATGTAATAAAACTTGAAAAAGTATCACTTGATAACTGAATAATCTTACAAATCTTATCGGTTTTATTTTTTCCAATAAAAGCAATTGTTGTCTTTTTAAGTTGTCTAGATAATGTTTCTTTAGAAAAAAGAAGATAAATTGAAAAGACAAGACCAATAAAGAAAGTATATAAACTACTTAATGTATTTGATAAAATAGAAAATCCAGAATGAAATAAACTTTGCCAATTATTTATAATTGTTTTATATAAAGCAGATAAGTCAAGATCTAAAGAAATAATAGAATCGATGATATTTTTAAAACTTCCATTCATTATATTTCTATTTTCTTTTAAGAAAATAAGTAATTGATCATAAGCATTAGGTGCCAATTTAACAATTTCTTTAAGAGAATGGATTAGTTCGGGTCCAATGATAAAACAAATAAGTAATAAAAAACTAACAAATAAAATAAGAGTTAAAATAAATGAAATCATTCTTTTATTTCTTACATTTTTTAATAAACTTTTTTCTAATTGATTTGTAATAATATTTAAAATAAAAGCAATACAAAAACCAACTATAAAAGGAATAATTAATTGCCAAAGATATTGAATAAAACTAAAAACAGACGATAAATTTAAAATAATAGCTAAGATAATACCTGCATAACTTATTAAATAAAGGTATTTTTTTAATTCATTGTCATTTGAAAACATAAAATCACCTCTTAAAAAGTATATATTTTTTATATGAACAGAAAATGAAAATTTGCATAAGTTTGAGATTGTCCTTATAATAAAAAAGTGGGTGACTATATAAATTTAAAAGGGAGGATTTTTATATGAAAAAAATCATTATAACAATAGGAAAGAATAGTCAGACAATTTTTTTATTGATTGTTTTAGTAATTGGTCTTGTGATTTTATTAAATATGATTGCTTTTTTTTATAAAAAACATAAAAATCCTCGCTTTTCTCAAAAAGAGTTTTTAAATAATATTTTTTATGAAGATCAAAGTCAAGTATATGTCTTAGTTAGAAAGAAAGATTACAAAGTATTATTTTTATCTTCTCACTTTGAAGAAGTATTTCATATTTTACCAAAACGTATACAAGTTGATATAGAAGTTTTAAAAGAAATTGTAGAAGATGATACTTACCGACAATTTTTAAAAGAATATAAGCAATGGAATCAACAAGAACCTTTTAAATATTCTTTTAAAATGAAAGATGAAAATAAATGGTTCATTTTAACAATTACTGCAATAGAACATGGAAAATATCATCTATTTGCTTTTTATGACCATAGTGAAGATGTTTTAAAAGAATTAGATTATTTACAACAAATAGAAACAACTAAAAATGAAAGTGAATATAAAGCTTCATTTTTATCAAGAATGTCACATGAAATTAGAACGCCTATGAATGGAATTATTGGGATGCTGACATTAGCCAGACAATCAAAACAAGATGCTAAACAAGGAAGCTACTATTTACAACAAGCAGAAGATATTTCTAAGTATTTGCTTTCACTCATCAATGAAGTCTTGGATATGTCAAGAATGGAAGCAGGAAAATTAGAATTAGAGAGTAAACCATTTAATATTTATCATTTAAAAGCACAATTAAATAATATTTTTAAAGAAACAATTGAAAAGAAAAATGTTTTATTTAAAATCGACTATTTTGATTTTGATGTAAAATATTTTATGGGAGATGAATTACGTATTATGCAAATACTTGTTAATCTATTATCCAATGCTAGTAAGTTTACTGATAATGGTGAAATTACAGTAACATTTAGACAAATGTATAAAGAAGATAAGGTTGCAAATATTATGATGCGTGTTCATGATACAGGTAAAGGAATGTCAAGAGAGTTTTTAAGTCATATATTCAGACCGTTTGAACAAGAAGGAGTTGAAATTTCTAAAAAGTATGGTGGTAGTGGACTTGGAATGGCTATTACAGATCAGCTTGTTAAATTGATGGGTGGAGAAATAGTTGTTGATAGTCTTGAAGGTAAAGGAAGCAATTTTACAGTCTTTTTAAATTTACCAGTTGCTCCAAGTCAAGAATATGAAGATGAAAAAGAAGTTGTTGTTGAACAATTTAGTTTTGAGAAAAAGCGTATATTGCTTGCTGAAGATAATGAAATTAATGCAGAGATTTGTATGAGTGTATTAAATTCTAAAGGAGCGTTTGTCGACCGTGTAGAAAATGGACAAGAAGCAGTTGATACATTTAAGAAGCATGCTAAAAATTATTATGATTTGATTTTAATGGATATACAAATGCCGCAAATGGATGGCTATGAAGCAACGCAAATTATAAGAACGATGGAATTGGGTAAAGCAATTCCTATCTTTGCTTTATCTGCTGATGCATATGTAGAAAATAAACGCTATTCTAAAGCGATGGGAATGGATGGACATTTTTCAAAGCCTATTGATTTTGATGTAATGGAAAAAGAATTAAGTGAATATTTTTCAAGGAGAGATGCATAATGAAAAAGACATTTAAATTATCAGTACCGTATTTAGGAAAAGCTGTGGTTGTGACGGTTGTTTCTTTTTCATGTGCGATTTCTGCTTATCAACTTTACCAAAACAGTTCAATCTTCTCACCACAATCACAAGCTTTAGATTTGAAAAATAATCAAGTTGTTTTTTCAAATCAAAATCAACAAACAAACACAAATCAAAATCAAGATGAAAGTCAATATCTTAATGAAAATCAACAAGCATTAGATAAAATTTCACAAACAAATCTTAATAATTCTCCTTATTTATTTAAAAATCAAGGAAGAGTGGATCCAACAAAAATTTATGGACAAACAGGTATGGGGACAAATGGTGGCAATACGATAGGTGTTAATCCAAATGAAACAACAAATAATGGAAATGTAACTGTTGTCATTCCCGGAACAGGAATGCCTATTGCTACAGGAGATGCAAGTTCAGGCATCGCTAATGATGAAGTAAATAAAAATACAAATCATGAAACAACACCGATTGTTGATCCAGATCCAGAACCAACGCTACCAGATTTATCGAATAATGAGATTTATAAAGATGCCATTTCTTTGCCAAATACAGGAATTGAACAAAAAGAAAATACAAAATACAATATCCATTTTATGGCTGCAGAAGATTTATATCTTGACAATCTTACAATGCTCTATGATGGTTGTGTGATCACACCATGGAAATTACTTTGTAATATGGTTGTGATGATTTCAGAAAAGAAAGAAGGGGATAGCTATCCAACACTTTATAGAATAGAAAATTATAATGATAATTTTAAAATAGGTTCTTATCCTCAATATGCAACAGAAAACTTTAAAGTATCATTTTATTTTAGACTAAATGGATCAAGTCCATGGCAAGAATATATTTATGAATTTAAAGTTGATTATCAGGCACGTATTTCCTTACAAGACTATAATCAACAAGAAATAAAATATTTTTATTTAAAGAAAGATGAAACAGAAGATTTACGAAAATATTACAATTTAATAATTCCAACATATCAAGATTCTACACAAATGTTTATTGGCTGGAAAGAGGAAGATGGTAGTGTTATTGAAGATCAATCTGACTACACAATCACTCAAAAAGGAAGAATTACACTTGTTCCTCAAGAAATGGTAGATTTACCAGAGGAATATATTGTTCAATTACAAGATAAAACGATTTTTTCACCAATATTTGCGACAATTTATGAATATGCTTTTACCAATTATGTTGGAGATTTAAATGCTGATATTCATGTACCAGATGGTATAAAAAAAGTAGAATTAAATGATATTTTTGGAAAAGAATTTAATGGTGATTTTTATATTTCAGAGATCGTTGATGATATTTCTTTTGGTTATGGCTGGACAGGACCTGATTTATATGGAAAGTATATCGTTGATGAAAATAATCCTAATTTTAGTTCAAATGAAGATGGATTATTAATGGATAAATCTCAAACAGTGATTCTTCAAACACCAATAGCTGATGCTATTTATATTCCTGAAGGAGTTACATCAATTAGTAGTTCTATTTCGTGGTATGTTCATGATATTTATTTTGAAGGTAAGTGTTTGATAGATAGCCATTCTTTTTCTAATATTCCTACAGATTCAACAGTTCACGTACCTGATCAATATTATTTAGACTATTTTAAAAAGAGTTATGGAAGTTTTGTAACAAGTATAGTTAATGAAAATAATGAATCTTATGATTATACAGTAAGTAATAATTTGGTTTTTAGTGATGATGAAAAGATACTAGTAAGTACTTTAGATAGCGCAAGTGGGACAATTGTTATTCCTGAAACAGTAGAAAAAATAGCTGATCAAGCTTTTAGTGGAAATAGTGATATTACACAGATTATTTTAACAGGAGGAAATATTGAATTAGGTCATCAAATTTTTAAAGACAGTGGTGTTGAAGATGTGATGATTTTAACTCAAGATATGCCAAGTGTTTATAAAGATACTTTTAGTGATAGTGATAATCTTAAAGGAATTAGTATTGCTAGAAATTATTATCATTTGTATGAATCTAAATGGAGTGATTTATTAGAACCAACAGAGTTTGCTTTATTGAATGAAACCGATTCATCATTAAATGTAAAAGATGGTTTTGAATATTTAGAAATGTATTATCGAGATCGTGCACATGCAACCATTTTATTAAATGCGCCAAGTGATTTAGTTTATTTTGATGAAGATAGTATTCCAGGAGTGATAATTACTGAAATTGGTAAAAATGCTTTTTCAAATTGTAAACGATTGAAATCTGTAAAATTATCTAAACAAGTGGTACAAATTGATAGCTATGCTTTTTATGGTTGTGATGACTTAGAAGGCATTTTCTCAGCTAATACAGATACGATTACAATTCAAGAAAATGCTTTGGAAATAACGGATGGATCCTTTCCTAATCTTCGTTATATTGCCTTAAATGCTAAAAATGCAAATTTTGAAAATTATTATTTACCATCAACGAATCAAAAAATGTTTGTTCCTTATGATGGCGATGGATATTATGGTGGTAATACATATAGTAGTAGTTATTTTTTAGATGAATCTTATGGTGGAGCTATCTTATATGGTTATGCTAGAGGATCAGATCAAGATGGAAATACAATTACAGTGGATAATGAATTTTATTTAATTAGTGCAACAACAGATATTAGTGGAGCTGTTGCTACGAAAGAAGGTACCTTTGAGATTTGTATGAATGCTTTCGAGAGTGTTCCTATTACATCGATTCAATTAAATATGACAGATGATATGTATTGGATTGATGATTATGCTTTTTATGAAACAAAATTAGAAGGTGAACTTACTTTGCCAGATGGCTTAGGTCCAATAGGAATGGCTGCATTTAGTGGTACGAGTCTTACAAAAGTGACATTTCCAAAAGTTTATGGGAATAATGCAGAGTATCCAGCACGGCTTTGGACAAATAATTTTGGAAGTACTCTAAAGGAAGTTGTTTTCCAAAATGCTACACCTATCTTACTTTATTATTATGGTGATGGAAATGGCTTTGAATTTGGTCAAGATTTAGCAGATGATTTTCATGTTACACTTTCAGGTGATGCGACAGGTTTAGAACAAACATACATAGATAATTGGAAATATAGTTTTGCAGGATATGAAATATCAGATGCTCAAATTCATGAAAATGAAATTAAAGAAGCAGAAAAGAAGGTTGCAGCATTATTAAATTATGTGGTACCTGAAATAAACGAAAATCAAAATTTAGATAATCAAATAGGAGAGCCTGATACTCAAACAAAAGATGATCCACAAGAAATACAGCCAGAGAATAATCAAGAACAAGATGATTCAAATAACAATCAACAAGAAGCTTTAGAAAACGAGGGAGAAGAAAATGATAATTGAGCAATCACAACATATTATTGATGAAATATCAAAAGTATTCATTGGTAAGGATGAAATCATTAAAAAAGTATTAATGACAATTTATGCTGGAGGACATATTTTATTAAATGATACTCCTGGTACGGGGAAAACAACATTGGCGTTAGCTTTTTCTAAAGCTTTAGGTTTGGATTATAAAAGAATTCAGTTTACAACAGATACCTTACCTTCTGATATTGTTGGTTTTACAATGTTAAATAATGAAACTCAAAAATTTGAATTTAGACCGGGGGCTGTTTTTAGTAATTTACTTTTAGCAGATGAAATTAACCGTACATCACCAAAAACACAAGCTGCTTTATTAGAAGCTATGGAAGAACATAATGTGACAGTTGATGGTGTTACTTATGATTTACCTCATCCATTTATTTCAATAGCGACACAAAACCCAATTGGTTCAGCAGGGACACAACCTTTACCAGAATCTCAATTAGACCGTTTTATGGTATGTTTATCGATTGGATATCCTGATTTAGATAAACAAATTGAGATTATTAAATCGCGTCGATATGATAATCCAATTGATAAAATTAAAGTAGTTGCTTCAAAAGAAAATGTTATAGAAGTACAAAACTATTTATCATCTGTACGTATCAGTGATGATGTTTTAAAATATATTGTCTTATTATGTGAAAAAACAAGAGAAGTGCCCCTTATTGAATTAGGAGTTTCTCCTCGTGGGGTTTTAGCACTTGTACAAATGGCTAAAGCACATGCCGTATTAGAAGATCGTATCTATGTTATTCCAGAAGATGTACAAGATGTTTTTTTAGATGTTTGTGCACATCGTTTGATTTTACGTCCACAAGCAAGGGTAGAAGGATTAGATGCCAGAGATATTTTAAAAGAAATTTTAGTGGAAGTGAAACCACCATTGGCTGATTAGATTATGAAAAATAAATATTTTGTTTATGCAGTTATCAATATTCTCATTTTTATTGCATATATTTATTCGACTTATTTCTACTTTTTAGTTATTTGGGCAATAAGTATTTTATTTCCTCTTATGCTTTTCATTTTGTTGAAATTAGAAGCACGTTATATTCAACTTGATCTTCATGGACAAAAACAAGGAGAAGTAGGAAAACGTTTATCTTTTGTATCTGAAATAACAAGTCAATATAGATTACTTGTTTCTGGAAGAATAGAGTATGATTTTGTTTATGAAAATAATACGTTACAAAGTCAAATTAGAAAAAGAATATTTATTCCTTTAGGAATGAAATATTCGAAGAAAGAACATCAATATACAGCAACATATTGTGGAGAAGTAACATTTTCTTATGAAAATATTTATTTATATGATGTATTTGGTTTTTGTCGTGTCTCTTTTCCACAAGATAAAAAACATCATGTTGTGATTTATCCTCATAAGATTTCTATGGAATTGCTTTATAATGAACTTTCAAAACCTTATGAAAATGGTCTTTTACAATATCAATATAAAAAAGGTCCTGATATGTCTGAAATCTTTGATTTAAAACAATATTATCAAGGAGATGATATTCGTCATGTTCATTGGAAATTAACAGCTAAAACTAGACAGATGCTTCTTAAAGAAGGAACACACAATAGTAGTTTTGAAACAGTTTTATTAGTTGATATTGGTTTAAATGATCAAAATGAAGAAGTTGATAAAAAGGTTTTATCAAAAGCATTATCTTTTGCAATGAGTATGTCAGAAGAATTATTACTTAAAAATATAGGTCATTATGTAGCACTTTATGATCATGGAAGTTTTTATTGGTTAGAAATGAATAATGTTCAAGATTACTATACGACATTAGAACAATGGTTTTATAAAGGTGTTTCTTTACAAAACGGAGATGCATTACATCTTTTTATGAGTGAACAGTTAGATTTGATTTTTACAAAAATGATTTATGTTACAGCAGGAAATTTCAATGAAGAAATTTCAAAATTAAATGATTTTTTAAGTGTTAGTGCAATCACTGTAAAAGATCATCTTGAAAAAGTACAAACAACAAAACATCATCAAAATCAATTATATGAATTACCTGTTGATTTAATTGATGAAAATACATATCGTTTTGAAATATAAGGAGGTCAAAAATGGAAAAAAATAAAATTATTTCTTTAAGTACGACCCTCCTTTATTCATTTGTATTAGTGATTAGTTTTTTGTGCTTTTATCATAGTATCGTAGAAAGTTCATGGTTGTTAGAAATTATTGTCAGTTTATTTGTTTTAATAGGAGTAAATCTTTTATCTTATAAAACAAAAACAAAAGAAATTATTTTTCCTATAGTGATGACTTTTATTATTGGGATTATTTATTCATTTCAAAGTTTTTATTATGGCTTTTGGGGAATTATAAATTATTGTATTCAATGGTATAATGTTCAATTTGATGATGCTAGAAATCTGATGATGACTAAAGCTATTACAACAAGTCATATACAAGCTTTTAGTTTGGTTGTTATTCTATTTATTACTTATTTTATTTATCGTTCGATAAAAAAAGAAAAAATGATGGGTATTATTCTTATCTTTTCTATTATTTTTGCCTTTACTTTATGGATTGATCGTTTTTCTTTTATTGGGGGATCACTTTGTATCATCACTCTTTTGATGATTTGGATGTATTACCAAAATAAAGTGATCAATTCAAAAACAGTTCAATGGCTTGTGATTATTTCAATTATTTTTGTGGCTGTAGCGTTACCTGGTTATCAAGATAATTTATCTTTACAACAAATAAAAAAAGAAGTCTTACAACAAGTAGAAGATCTTCGTTATGGTAAAGATAATCTTCCACAAGGTAATTTAAAGCAAGCATCTATAATTCATGAAAATGAAGAAGAACGTCTACAATTAGCTGTTTCACAAAGAAAGAATTTGTATTTAAAGGGGTTTGTAGGGAGTACTTTACAAAATAATCAATGGCAAGATTTAAAAAGAGCAAGTTATAATGGAAAACATGAAGGAATGTTGAAATGGTTAGAAAACAAGAATTTTTCTTCATCTTATCAATATAGTCTTTATGAAAAATTATCTCAATTAGATGATACATCTCAAAAAGTAGAAATTAATAATACAGGAGCTAATAAAAAATATCTCTATACACCTTATTCTGTTTCTAAAAAAGATGTTTCATCATCATTGATTCAAAAAGATCTTAATTTAAAGTCAAATGCTCTCTTTGGAACAAAGAATTATAGTTATACAGAAACATCTTCTGTCTCACCAAGTGAATTGATGACAGGAAGTGACTGGCTTAACCAACCAAATAAATCTCAAAAGAAATATTTAGATACAGAAGCTGTTTATCGACAATTTGTTTATGAAAATTATCAGACAGTTGATCAGGGATTAGAAAAAACGATTGCTCATTTATTTGATCAAGATGAATTTGAAAATACAGGTATTTATTCAATTTCACAACATATTAGAGATACACTTACTAAATATATGAAATATGATGAAAAAACAAATACTCAAAGTGAAAATGTTCTTGAAGATTTTTTAAATCAAAAGATTTCAGGAAATGATGTTTTATTTGCTTCAGCAGCAGTAGAAGCTTTTCGCTATTATAATATTCCAGCAAGATATGTTGAAGGATATTTATTAAAAAGTGACGCTATTGATGAAGAAGGGAATGCTACTCTTACATCAAAAGATGGTCATGCTTGGGTAGAAGTTTATTTTGATGGTATGGGATGGTTACCAATAGATGTAACACCGGGATATTATTATGATGTTTATACACTGATGAATATGGTTGCTACTCCACAAGGAGATAATAGTCAAGTAAATATTGAAAAGGGACATAAGGATTCTCAAGGTGTTAATGATGGTCAAAATGGTGGAATGATTTATAACATTGTTAGTGGTCTTGAAAGTATGGAATCACTTGTAATGGGTGTTTTTACAATTGGATGTGTTATTTTATTTATTGTTTGGATCTACTTAGAAATTAGAAGATTATTCTTAAATATTGGAATTAAACATGCTTATCATCGAGCTTCGGTTACTCGAAAAGTGAAGTATTTATATGGATTGATGGAGATGTATTTAAAATCTTATGGAATTGATTATCGTTTAGGTTTAGATTCTTTAAAAGTGGATGATACTTTAGAAAAGATGGGAATCATTTATGAAGGAGAATTTTTAAGAGTTTGTGAGTTATTTGAAAAGAGTTTTTATGGTGAAATAGAGTTAGAAGAATTTGAACTTAATATTATTACTCACTTTATTAGTTTATTATATCAAAATCAAAAGGGATTAAAGTGGTATAATAAATTAAGTAGAAGATATGCGATTTTATCTGGGAAAAATATTTATTTAAAATTAATAAGGTGTAATGAGGGTGATTAGGATGGATAAAAATGGGAAAATACTGATTGTTGATGATTCAAAATTTAATCGTGAAATATTATCAGAAATATTAAATCAATATACAGTTATAGAAGCAAAAAATGGCTATGAAGCTTTAGAGTATATGAAAGCTGATAAGAATATTGCGCTTGTTTTATTAGATCTTGTTATGCCTGAAATGGATGGTTTTGAGGTTTTAAAATATATGAATCAAAATCATTTAATTGATGAAATAGCAGTGATGATTATTTCTATCAATAAAGATGATCAAAGTATTGAAAAAGCCTATGAATTAGGGATATCAGGTTATATTACAAGACCGTTTTCATCTGCTGTTGTCTTAAAAAAAGTTAATAATATTATTTCTCATTATAAAAGACAAAAAAAACTTACAACCATCATTAATAAACAAATCTATGAAAAATATAAAAATAACGATATGATGATTATGATCTTAAGTCATATCGTTGAATCACGTAATGGAGAAAGTGGTTTACATGTATTACACATTAAAAAACTTACAAAATTGTTATTAAATATTTTAGTTAAGAAAACAAATCAATATTCCTTAACTTTAGATGATATGATTTCAATTGAAGTGGCTTCTTCTTTACATGATATAGGAAAGATTGCTATTCCAGAAGAAATCTTAAATAAACCATCATCTCTTACTAAAGAAGAGATGGAAGTTATGAAATCACATGTTATCATCGGTGCAAAGATGTTAAATAGTTTACCATTTTATAATGATGAACCAATTGTAAAATATGGTTATCAAATATGTCGATGGCATCATGAAAGATATGATGGAAATGGTTATCCAGATGGTTTAAAAGGAGAAGAAATTCCTATTGCGGCACAAGTTGTTTCAATTGTTGATGCATATGATGCTTTAACAAGTAAACGTGTTTATAAAGAGGCTTATAGTCATGAAGAAGCTTTAAAAATGATTCAAAAAGGCAAATGTGGTGTTTTTAATCCTTTACTTATAGAATGTTTAATGGATATTGAATCATACATTCAAAATGATTTAAAAATTAATGAATTTTATGAAGATAATGAATATTTTGAAGAACGTACACAAGAACATTTAAAAGATGAAGGTCTTAATTTATCTAATTTACTTTATCAAGATTTATATTTTGAAAAATCAAAATATAAATTTTACAGTGAATTATCTAATAATATTCAATTTGAATATTCAGTTGTACCACCATTACTTACATTATCTAAAAAAGATGCATTATTATTAAATATAGAACCTAAAATTATAGATCCATTAAGTAATGAAAAAGTTACAAAACTATTTATTAATAATGATTTTAATGTATTCATACAACAAGCTATTGATTTAGAAAAAGAAAAAGATAAGTTTTCGATGAATACAAAACTTAAAATCAATAATACAATTAAAGATGTTAAAATAACTGTACAAGTTATTTATGATGGTGAAGAAGCTTTAGGGGTATTAGGAGATATAGAAATATTATAGGAGAGTTGTTTATGGAGTTAGAAGAATTTTACAAACAAGTTGGTGGGAACTTTGAAGATGTTAAAAGAAGATTACTTAATGAAGAATTTATTAGAAAATTTGTATTGAAATTTAAAGATGATGAAACATTTGATAATCTTATTGAGGCTTTTAATAAATCTGATTATAAAGAAGCCTTCCGTTTTATTCATACCTTGAAAGGAACAAGTGTTAATTTGGGATTTGATGATTTATATCAAGCAAGTTGTAATTTAACAGAATGTTTAAGAGAAAAAGAAAACTTAAATGATGAAGAACTTGAAGAAGCAGGTAAACTTCTACAAATAGTTAAAAATAGCTATCAAAAAATAATAGAATTGATTGTTCAATTATAAAAATATGTGAAAAAAGGTCGAATTTAAAGGGAATTTGTTGCAAATTCCCTTTAAAGATATTATTATATATTTGTAAAGAAAAGAAAAAGGCAAAGCTGTTGAAAAACAGTGACGCAAAGCCCTAGGGTCTAAAGTACGTAAGTGCTATGATCGCCGGTTGCCCTAACCTATCAAGATATGTTTTCGTATGTCTATAAGTTATAGCAACCACCAAAATAATAGGTGGTTTTTAACTTTCTGGGATTTCTTTAAATATCAAGACGAGGGAGAAGGAAAAAAGAAATGATGAAAGATTTATTAAAAAAATTACAAAAAAAATCTAACAAAAAAGGTTTCACATTAGTTGAAATCATCGTAGTATTAGTAATCTTAGCTATCTTAGCTGCAATTGCTGTACCATCAGTATTAGGATATGTAAACGAAGCTAAAGATGAAAGATACATTCAAGAAGCTAGATCAATCTATACAGTAATCCAAACTGAAACTGCTAAATATGAAGCTTTAGATGATACTGCTAATCATTATGCTGATATTGCTGATAAAGCAGAAGAAATGACAAAATTAACAAATATTACAATTAAAGATACAAGCTCACAAGATAAACCAAAGAGCAAGTTTGAAGTTACTTGGACAAGTGATGATACTCATGCAAAAACAGCTGTTATTGAAAAAAATAAAGATGTAAAAATTCAATAAGATTAGAATTTGAATTATTATTAAAAGCCACAGTAGTAGTGGCTTTTAATATATACGAGGTGATTTAAATGATTAAGCGAAGTAACAAAAAAGGTTTTACATTAGTAGAAATTATTGTTGTATTAGTTATTCTTGCAATACTTGCAGCAATTGCTGTTCCTTCTGTTTTAGGATATGTCGAAGAAGCTAAAAAAGAAAAATATATTGCAGAAGCTAAAGCTATTTACACTGTTATTCAGGTTGAAGAAACAAAACTTGCAAATGAAATAGATTATACAGATAAACCATCGGGTTATAATAGAGCGGAAGAGTATATGTATGCTAAAATTTGTGATAAATCAAAGTTTAATACAGTGGGTGAAGGAATTGTTTCTCAAAAAACCGGAATACCTAAAGTAAGTAATATCCATTCATCTAATGATTAAAAGATGTATATTTTAAATTGGACAAGTGAAGATGGTAAAATAATAGACGCACAAATAACAAAAAATAAGAAAGTAGATATTCTTTCTGTTAATAATAATTAGAATATTAAAATGACTTATATTGGCGCTCTAAATAATCGAGTGCTTTAGCGAAATTCGCTCTAAATTATTAGGGG
>ERZ809224.1219-NODE-1219-length-19531-cov-6.095451_pt1 | contig 19531 bp, 22 predicted proteins | sample MGYA00520513_ERZ809224 | MGnify/ENA primary metagenome ERZ809224 (study PRJEB31576, sample SAMEA3212658) | Homo sapiens | biome: human-gut; feature: human gut; material: fecal | place: Sweden | collected 2012 ... | reverse complement strand
GATAATTCAAGCGAGCGAACCCTAGCCCTGCCCCCATATCCGCTGCCTGCTCCGTTCCTTTCTGCAGAATCAATAAACCTCCTTCAACAATTTAGGTTGAATAGTTACGTCCTCTTCACTTAAAAGAAACAAAACCTTGCCGCAACAACCAGATTATAGTATGATGATGAAAAAAACAGGAGGAATTTATGATATATATAGGAAGTCATATCTCATCTTCAAAAGGCTACGAGGCAATGGGGAAGCAGGCAAATAAACTGGGAGCGGATACGTTTGCTTTCTTTACGCGCAATCCCCGCGGGGGAAATGCGAAAGCTATTAAAAAGGAGGATGTGGACAAATTTCTGAAAATTGCAAAAGACGGTGGATTCGGAAAGCTGGTAGCGCATGCGCCTTATACGCTGAATGCCTGTGCTGCAAAGGAGGATGTACGCAGATTCGCCAATGAAGCTTTTGCGGAGGATTTGGAGAGAATGGAGTATATTCCCGGCAATTATTATAATTTCCACCCCGGAAGTCATGTAGGTCAGGGCGTGGAAAAGGGGATCGAACTGATTGCGAAAATGCTGAATGATCATCTGCGCGAGGATCATCACACGATAGTTTTGCTGGAAACTATGGCCGGTAAGGGTAGCGAGGTGGGCCGAAGCTTTGAAGAGCTTGCCGAAATTCTTGCGCGGGTGAAATGCTCCGATAAAATAGGGGTTTGTCTGGATACATGCCATGTATGGGATGCAGGATACGACATTGTGGATGATCTGGATGGCGTACTGGGAGAGTTTGATCGCATTATCGGACTTGAAAAATTGAAAGCCATTCATGTGAATGACAGCCAAAATGAAAGAGGCAGTCACAAGGACCGTCATGCAAAAATCGGAGAGGGAAAAATAGGCTTGGAGGCTTTTGAAAAAATTGTGCGTCATCCCGCACTGCAGGGGCTTCCATTTATTTTGGAAACCCCTAATGATGATGCAGGATGGGCACAGGAGATTGCAGTATTGCGGGAAGCCTCCGCAAATTAGCATTTCTCTGGTTCCGGATAAGTGACACCAAAGGTCTCTGCGGTCATGCTGCGGATGATCTGAGCCTCCATCGGGCGGTCATTCCAGTCCGTGTCAGTCTCTGCAATCTTATTTACCACGTCCATACCTTCGATGATCTTTCCGAAAGCGGCATATGCGCCATCCAGGTGCGGTGCCGCTTTGTGCATAATGAAAAACTGAGAGCCGGCAGAATCCGGGTGCATGGCGCGTGCCATAGAGAGGACACCTGCCTCATGTCTAAGCTGGTTATCAAAGCCGTTCTGAGCAAATTCACCTTTAATGGAATAGCCTGGGCCGCCGGTACCGTTTCCCTGAGGACATCCGCCCTGGATCATAAAGCCTTCAATCACTCTGTGGAACGTCAATCCATCGTAAAATCCTTTTTTTATCAGACTGATGAAATTGTTGACGCTGTTAGGTGCAACTTCAGGATAAAGCTCTGCTTTCATCTCATCTCCATTTTCCATAGTAATTGTAATAACAGGATTTTGTGCCATAGTGTATACTTCCTTTCTAAAATACATTATAATGAAATAGACGAGAAACTATTCAACAGTGCGGAGTTTTTCGAATCCGCGCTATTAAAAGATCAGGTATGAGTATAGCATGTAATTTTGCAGGGGACAAGCAGATTTTCCAACCTCCGGCGAAGCCATAAGAAAGGATATAAGGCGATATGAAGATGGTAGTGTTTCATTTGAATAACAAATCTTGTGCGGATGACATCATGCGGGTTAAAAGAGCGCTTGTGCAGTATGGTATAAAAGTAACCAGCGCAGGGCTTGCAGGAATATCTGAACATCCAAAAGGGATATTGGTGGTTACGGACAGTGCAGAAGAAGCGGAGCTTGCAAAAAAGAAGAATATTGCTGTGATTTTTTTTGAAGAATCAGGGAGAGACAGTCAGGTTTCAGGCGTAGATATGGTAGTGCAGGGCTTTGAGGAAGTTGATGTTCAATTTCTGCAGCTTGTTTATAAACGCCATCACGGGCTGCCCTGGATTATCGCGGAGACGGAGCATCTCTACATTCGTGAGAGTGTAGAAGAAGACCTGGAGGCGTTTTGCAGCATGTACAGGGAAAAGGGGATAACGGACTACATACCTGAACCCGAGCTGGAAGGAGAGGAAGGACGGCTGCGTTTTTGTCAGTATATCCGCAATATGTATCGGTTTTACAATTATGGCATCTGGACAGTGATTGAAAAAAGGACAGGAGAGATTATCGGCAGAGCCGGGATTGAGAACGGGGAATACCAGGGAAAAAGTATATTGGAGCTCGGATATATGATAGGAAAAAAGTGGCAGAGGAGAGGATTTGGAAGGGAGGCCGCCTTGGCTTCTGCGAAATTTGCAAAGGAGGTATTGGGGACACACAGCCTTTATGCTTTTATTTATCCTCAAAATACAGCGTCTATCCGCCTGATCAGGCAGATAGGATTTGAGAGAATGCAGGGACTGACAGAGAATGGATTGTCTGTATGGAAAAAAAGCATGACAGATTAAACAGGCTCATATAGGAATATTCCCGAGGATTATATATGCATGTATCAAATTATTGACAAACAATAATTTTAATGTTATTCTAAAGAAAAAATTATTGATTAACGATAATTTGGAAGGGGATATGTAGAATGAAAGGAAAAGCAAAAGAAGAAAAAGAAGCGGACAGAGAGCAGGGTACGGATGATGTGTATGAAGTATCGTTGACAGAGGTATGCCCCAGAGTATATTTTGGTAAAGCGCTTACAGCGGAGGCGGTGATTTTGGCCGTTGCTGCGCTGCTGTTCTACTGTGTATTTGGCATGAAAAATGCACTCTTGATTCTTGCAGTGCCGTTCCAGGCGGCAGGCGCCATTCTTCGATGGCTCTCGCTGTCTTCTTCTGTCGGAAATCTGGCAGCATTGGCATTGTTTGCAATTTTAGGCGGCTGGCCATTCGTTTTTTTTGTAAAAGCTAAAAGCGGTCTGACACCGGACGGAAGGAGCTGTGTCTTTTTGATTTTGACCAGTCTGATGTTGTGGATGAATTTATACTTCGGCGTTAATCCGGCAGCGCTGGCAAAGATTATGCCGATGGCGGCTGGCGATGCGGAGATTATAAAAATTGCCCAGGTGATTATAGGCGGCGGGTTTTACAGCACAGTTATAGCGTGGATTTTGAGTGTACAGCTACATGCGCTGGAGACACAGCAGGAAGCGGCTGCAGTAGAGGATAAAGACAGTGTTTTTGAGAGAAAAAGACTTGTACGAAAGGTGAGACTGCTTCTTGAAGCTGCATCGGTGCTTGAGGTCGGCCAGGTGGCTTACGGAGGCACTTATCAGGTTTGCAGAAGTGTTTTGGGAGCCTGGAAGGGAGGAGCGGATATTCCGGGAGTCTTGCTGAAACAGATTTTTCTGATTATACCGGAAATTTATATGGTTTTACTGCTGCTCGCCGGGATTGCGCTGTTGTCTGAGCTGGAAAAGGATACGTTTTCCCAGGCAGTGCAGGAGGCATTTGAAAGGTTGGGTGATATCAGCAGTCGTACGGCAAAGGCTTCCATTTATTGCGGTGTTCTTTATAATCTGACAGCTTTGGGATTTGCAGCGGCATCTGCAGATACAAATTTGAGATTGGAGATTCCGGTGCTGCCGCTTCTGCTGGCATTCGCCAGTCTGTTGCTTGTACAGTATTTTAAGGCCGGAAAAGTATTGCAGGAGGAAAATGACAGCTTTATCTGAATACTATTTGAGAATGCGCAAAGTCAAAGATGAGAGGATAAAGCCGGAAGGAGCGAAAACATGGCAATCAAAGTGCATCTGGATGAAATATTGAAGGATCGTCATATGACTGCAAAGGAGCTGTGCCGCCTGATCGGGATTACGGAGGCAAATCTCTCTATTTTGCGAAGTGGAAAGGCGAAGGGTGTGCGATTTGGGACAATCAATAAAATATGCTACTATTTGCAGTGTAATGTAGGGGATATTTTGGATTTTGACGGAGAATTGGGGGAAGATGTAGATGAAAAATAGAATCGCAAGATATGGATTGGCAGCCGTGTTGGCGCTGGCAGCAGTATTAGCAGCAGGCAGCGGCGGTCTGGCGAAAGAAGGCCTTGGAAGCAGGGAGGCAGCCGCGCATTTCTGCGGAGTACTGCTTGTGGAAGGGGAAAAGGATTCACAGGAGAATTTGGGGCAAAAAAGTAACAGTTCAACGACTGCCGGGGTGAAAAACAAAATAGAAGGAGAAAAAGCTGGTGATCAGTGGAATTTTCCGGGGCTTGAGGGTAAGGTGCTGATGTGCTATACAGAAGGTGAATATGGTTCCGAGGATTCGACGACGGCATGTGTCAGTGATCCGGACATCAGCAGTATTGCTCTGAATGTTAATGTGAATTACGAGGGAAAAGCGTTTCCGACGGAAGGAGCATCCGATTCCCGGGAACGGGATGTGAGCGGTACGCTGTATGTATCGCCGGATTATGACAAAATTTTGTGGATGCATCCCGTGTATGAGAGGACGGATGGAAGTGTTTATACGGCAGTTGATGAGGCGGAAGCATTGCGCCCGGATTCTTTGCATTTTACGACGACGGAGGAAGCCATATCCGGCTCGATGGAGCAAAAAAACAGTGTGGCCTGGGATGGAAATACAAAAGAAGAAAAGACAAAAATCACAGTATCCGCAAAGGCTGCGGAAGAAATACGGAAGGTTTTGATAAAAGAATACAGAGAAGATGGCGCTAAGATAAACGAGACGGAGATTTCCGGCGAAGATTTGCGCAGCGGCGAACAGGACCGGGAGTTCACTCTGCAGAAGGATACGGTCTACGTGATTGTGGAGGAGCAGAAAACAGCGATCTCCGGCGAAGAGAGGACGGTACGGTCAATTTACACCTGGGGAGATGAGTACAACAACTATTATCGGGCGATTCAGCCTTCAAAAAACAGCATTGCGAGACAGACAGTATTTACATGGGTGAAAGACCCCTGCTGTCCTTGAATGGCTCTTATAAGGGGGCGTGTTTGGGAGGCGGAAGCATGAAACTGTTTCAGAAACAGAACTTGAAAGGGGAGATAGCATGAAAATGAATGCGGCAATTCTTACCTGTAGTTCTCTGAGAACGTATGTGGACATTGCACAACAGAAGATGAATACAGATTATCCTGTTATTATGATTGACCGGATTCATCATGTGGATCCGGATAGGATGAAAAAAATTATTCAGGAAGAGCTTGAAGAGAATAACCTTCGTATAGATACGCTGCTTGTTGCGATGGGATTCTGCGGCGGCGTGTGGAATCAGGTAAGGGCAGTTGTGAGAACAGTTATTCCCAGGGTAGATGACTGTGTATCTATGCTGCTTGCTACAGACAGCAAATATATTCCAAACCGCAAACAAGCAGGACATCTCTATTTATATGAAGAAGATCCGAAAGATTTCTCGGCATTCTCGCTGCTGCGTGATTATGTAAAAGCGTCGGATGAATTTAAGGGAATAGACAAAGAATATTTATTTCACATGTGGTTTGACCAGTATTATTTTCTGGATATTATAGATACAGGGTACAACAATTGTTATGAAGAAAAATATGCTGAACAGGCGCAGGAAAATGCAGACATGATACACGCAGCACTGGATTATGTGCCAGGAAGCAATATAATACTGGAAAAACTGGTATCGGGAAACTGGGATGAACAATTTCTGGTTGCGAAAGAAGGAGATATGATACAGCATGGCGACTTTTTTTAAAATATTAAAAGAAGTGAAATAGCAGAAGCTCATGGCGTAAAGCAGTCAAGGGCGGGATTCTGGTAAATGAACTTGTAAAATCAGGCAGGATAGAATATGATAATGATTGATTATTATACAACAGAAAGGGGCATTTTCTATGGGAGATACCTCAAATAGTATACAAGATTCAAACAATACACAAAAGAAAGTGCAAAAACATATTTGCATGGGGATTGTCGCCCATGTGGATGCGGGAAAAACAACGCTTTCCGAGGCCATGCTGTATTTGGGCGGAAGTCTGAGAAAGCTTGGAAGAGTAGATAAAAAGGATGCTTTTTTAGACACTTATGAGTTGGAGAGGGAGCGAGGGATCACGATTTTTTCCAAGCAGGCGGTTTTTATGCTTGGGGACATGCAGGTGACATTGATGGACACGCCGGGGCACGTGGATTTCTCAGCGGAGATGGAACGGACACTGCAGGTACTGGATTACGCAGTGCTTGTCATAAATGGGGCTGACGGTGTGCAGAGTCATACGCGTACGCTGTGGCGGCTGCTCGAACGTTACAGGATACCGGTTTTTCTGTTCATCAATAAAATGGATCAGGCAGGTACGGACAGGGAGGCTTTGTTTGCGGAGGTCAGGGAAAAGCTGGACGGCGCATGCGTAGATTTTGATGAGGAACAGGATAAAGAGGTATTTTATGAAAATCTGGCCGTGTGTGATGAGAAAATCCTGGATCGGTATCTGGAGCAGGGCGAGGTTGAGCTTTGGGACATTGAGGATTTGATTGCACAGCGGAAGGTGTTTCCATGCTATTTTGGATCGGCTCTGAAGCTTGACGGTGTAGAGGCATTTTTGCGGGGACTGGAAACTTTTACCGTAAGTTACGGGTATCCAAAGAGCTTTGGGGCAAAGGTTTATAAGATTGCGCGGGATGCACAGGGAAACCGCCTGACCTATATGAAAATTACGGGCGGAAGTCTGAAGGTCAAGACTTTACTCACGAATAGAGAGCAGTGTCCGGAGGGCGATGAACTGTGGGAGCAGAAGGTAGATCAGATAAGGATTTATTCGGGGGCGCATTATGAAAGCGTAGCCGAGGCGGAAGCAGGTACCGTGTGTGCTGTGACAGGTCTTGGAAAAACTTATGCAGGGCAGGGGCTGGGAGCAGAAAGCGCTTCGGATATGCCCGTATTGGAGCCGGTACTTTCTTATCAGATACAGATCCCGGAGGATTGTGACGCGCATCAGATGCTCATAAAGCTGCGTCAGTTGGAGGAGGAAGAGCCTGAGCTCCATATTGTGTGGGATGAAAAGCTGGGGGAAATTCATGCGAAGCTCATGGGCGAGGTGCAGACGGAAGTGCTGCGCAGTATGGTGAAGGAGCGTTTTGGTGTCTCGGTTGCTTTTGGGGCGGGAAGCATTGTCTACAAAGAGACGATTGCGAAGCCTGTGGAGGGGGTCGGGCATTTTGAGCCTCTTCGTCATTACGCGGAAGTACATCTTCTGCTGGAGCCATTGGAGGCCGGCAGCGGGCTGGTTTTTGATGCCAACTGCAGTGAGGATGTACTGGATCGGAATTGGCAGCGGTTGATTCTGACTCATTTGGAGGAAAAAGAGCACCCGGGAGTATTGACAGGTTCTGCGATTACCGACATGAAGATTACCCTTGTCAGTGGGCGGGCTCATCAAAAGCATACGGAAGGCGGTGATTTCCGTCAGGCTACTTATCGGGCTGTGCGCCAGGGGCTGAAGCGGGCGCAGAGTATACTGCTGGAGCCGTATTATGAATTTCGTCTGGAAGTTCCTTCGGTGAATGTGGGCAGAGCGATGGCGGATATTCAGAAAATGTGCGGAAGCTTTGAACAGCCTCAGATAGAGGGAGATATGTCTGTGATTACAGGGAAAGCTCCCGTTGTGACTATGCGGGATTATCAGACGGAGGTGGTTTCCTACACGAAAGGATCGGGCAGGCTGTCCTGTATCTTTGGAGGGTATGCGCCCTGTCACAATGCAGCGGAAGTGGTAATGCAGATTGGCTATGATTCTGAGCGCGATCTCGAAAATCCGACGAGTTCTGTATTTTGTGCCCACGGAGCCGGTTTTTTAGTGCCCTGGTATCAGGTGGAGGATTACATGCATCTGGAAGGGCTGCCCAAGAGCGCATGGGCGGATGCGGCAGATACAGAGGGGGAAGCGCCGGCACACGGTGTCTTCGGGCATGAGGCTTCGCACAGCAGCCAAGAGGAGCCTTCCGTGATATCGTCTGCGGAATATAAAAAGAGGCAGGCGGATTACTGGAAAGGTGAAAAAGAGCTGGAGGAGATTTTTGCCCGGACCTACGGGTCGGTGAAACGGGAACTTCCGGTGACAAGGAAAACGGTGACAGCATCGTCTTATGAGCCTGTATATGTGTCCGGAAAAAAGAAGACCAGCGATAAAGAATATCTTCTGGTGGACGGGTACAATATTATTTTTGCGTGGGATGAGCTTAAAGAGCTGGCGGACATAAACATAGACAGTGCCAGAGACAGACTGAAGGATATTCTCTGCAATTACCAGGGCTATAAAAAATGCACAGTAATTCTGGTGTTTGATGCCTATCGTGTGCAGGGACATCGGGAGGAAATTGTGGATTATCACAATATACACGTGGTTTATACAAAGGAAGCGGAGACAGCGGACATGTTTATTGAGAAAACAGTCCATGCGATCGGTAAAAAATATCAGGTAACGGTGGCAACCTCGGACGGTTTGGAACAGGTGATTATTCTGGGACAGGGCGGAAGGAGGCTTTCAGCTCTGGGATTAAAGGAAGAGATAGAGCTTGCGGATGCACAGATGCGGGAGCATTATGATACGGCAGGGCAGGGTGCACGCAATTATCTGGGAGAATATATTCCCAAGGAGGCCAGAGAGCGGAGAGACGGGAAGTAGGCAGTGAAAATACAAACAAAAATGAGAGGATGATATATTATGCAGACATCAGCAGAATTACAGAGAGAGCTTCGCGGTATGCACAGGAAAAGCTATCCTGCGTACAAGGGTTTGAAGGGGGTTTATCAGTTTCGCGGATATCAGTTGTCGATTGACCATGTGCAGGGAGATCCCTTTGCATCACCTTCGGCACTTGGCATATTCGTATCGCATAAGCAGGCAGGTTTTCCGGCCGCCTGCTATCAGAGGGATTACAGCAGGATTGCATTGCAGGATGATCTGACCAGGCGATTTGGCAGACAGGCGGGGAAATTCTGTTATCAGGCGAAGGGATCCGGAAAGAGCGGTGTGATTTCGGTAAGCTCCTGCGGACAGGAAATTCTGGAACGGACGGCCTGCGAGATTACAAAGGATGGGATACGTGTACGGTTTTTTGTGGGATTTCCGGCAAATGGACGTACTATAAATGCAGTGGAGCTGGAGAAGATTTTGTTTGAGTATCTGCCGAAATGTGTGGAAAGCGCTCTTTATTATAAAAATCTGCCTGCAAAAGAGGTAGAACAGGTGTTATTTTTGGCGGAGGATCAGCAGGCCGTGCGAGAGGAACTGAAGAAACAGGGACTTCTGGCATTTGTGGCAAACGGCGCGGTGCTCCCAAGAGAGAGCGGCACCTCAGACAGACCGATGAAGGGAGCAGTACCGTTTGTCTCTCCGAAAACGCTGGAGACTGAACTGAGACTGCCGCACCGTGGAAAAATAAAAGGGATGGGGATCAAAAAAGGCATTACGCTGATTGCCGGAGGCGGTTACCATGGGAAATCTACTCTGCTGCAGGCATTGGAGCGGGGCGTTTACAATCATATCGAGGGAGATGGCAGGGAATTTGTGATCACTGACGACACGGCGCTGAAGCTTCGCGCGGAGGATGGACGCAAAATTACCAATGTGGACATTTCCCTGTTTATCAATCATCTTCCCAATGGACGCAATACGAAAGAGTTTTCGACGCTGGATGCCAGCGGAAGTACCTCGCAGGCGGCCAATATCATGGAGGGAATCGAGGCGGGCAGCCGTCTGCTTTTGATTGATGAGGATACCTCAGCGACTAATTTTATGGTCAGAGATGAGTTGATGCAGCGGGTCATTACACGATCTAAGGAACCTATTACGCCGTTTTTGGAGAGAGCGAGGGATTTGTATGAAAAAGCGGATGTCTCCACAATTCTTGTTGTAGGAAGCTGCGGTTCTTATTTTTATATTGCAGATACAATTTTACAGATGGATAATTACCGTCCGATTGATATTACGGTACAGACAAAAACACTGCTGAAAGAATATAAGGCTCCGATTACCCAGGCGCCGGATTTTGCACTGCCGGAAAAGAAACGCAAAATTCAATTTGGAAGTGCTGTGGCAAAGCGGAAGAACTATCGCGGTACGGGTATGGTGGAAGAACGATTGAAGCTGAAAGTTTTGAGTAAGGATGCGTTTGTGCTGGGAAAAGAGGCGCTGGATCTGCGGTATGTGGAGCAATTGGCGGACAGGGAGCAGACTACGACCCTGGGCTGCCTTTTGAAATATGCAAAAGAGCAGCATCAGGGTGAGTCGGTAGAACTGACAGTACTGGTTGACCGGCTTATGGAGAAAATCAGGTGCGAGGGTCTTGAATCTGTCAGCGGATCCGCCTATGTTCCGGCGGGTATGGCGATGCCGAGAAGACAGGAAATTTTTGCGTGCCTGAATCGATATTAAGCCGGATTCCGATTCATAACAACAATCGAAAGTTTGCCAATCGAAAACTCGCAGAAGGTATTTTTTATTGTTTTACAGTTTTTTCAGGCGCTGTCCGAAATATCTGAAATTTTATCAGACGGCGTTTGAGCTGCCGTTCGGAGATAACATTCTGATAACGGTAAATGCTCAGCATGATGCCAAGAAGCGTGTAGTTTACGACTATCCATGAGCCGCCGAGGGTAAAAAACGGGCAGGATGACGAACCCATAGGCATAAGTCCCAGATTTATCAGAATATAAAATAGCATCTGAAGAAGGAGTACGATGGAGCATCCGGCGCCCATGATCATCCCCATTTGGCTGCGCTGTTTAAGAGCAAGGCCAAGAAAGCGCAGGAACAGAAAGGCCATAATTCCGAAAATCAGAACGGTAGCGAGAATCCCATAGCTTGCAATCAGGTAGAGGAGCATATAATCTTTTCCCATGTATGTCAGAAAATCATGAAGTATGGCTGAATGTGCTCCCGAGCCTGCCAAACGGCTTTCGGAAATGATACTTCGAATGGAAGAGTGAAGGAAGCTTTCCTGTTCCCCCGTGAAAATAGACAGCAGTCTTGCCTGCTGGTACTCCGCACCGAAATGAATCCCGAGAAGGAAAAGCAGGATTGGCAGCAGAAGGAGAGACGACCAAAGGAGAGCGAGGGTCTTGCTTCTGGATACCTGAAACCAGTTTTTCATCACCGCTATGGATAAAATCAGAACAATTGCAGCCAGAAAAATAAGGGTTGTCAGAGTGCCGGAGCAGAAAATAGAGATACAGGGGACAGGGAGCATCCAAAGTGCACTTTTCGCAATACCAGAATAGCCCTGTCCGCGATATTGGAACAGAATGCCTCCGTAGAGAGGAATAAACAGGTAACACAAAATTTCCGCATTGAAAGAAAAATTTCCGGGAAGGGAAATCCATGCAGGGGAGCCATTAATAGATACACCGAAAAATATAAGGCCCAGAAATAAGGCGGCGGCTAATAAAAGTGTGAGCTCTTTTGCATGGCAGCCGATACGGCTGTAATCGCAGAAGCAAATAGCGGTCATAATGGCAAGTCCCACTGCAAGCATAATAAGATGACGCACAAACTGTCCGCTTTTCAATCCGTTTGCAAACAGAGCGTCCGGTATGGAAATCTCCAGAAGGTATTGAAAAACAAAGCCTGCCAGGGTCAGGAGGCCGATGAGAAAAATCATGCCCCACGCCATTTTGGGGCGATGTATCCGATCCAGCAGCATACCGGTTTCCACCGGATCTCCCATTTCTGCAATGGCTGCATTTTCTGCCTGTTCCTGTGTCATCCCTTCTCTCATAAAAGCGGCCGTCTGGTCCTCAATATGGCTTTTCATCTCGTCCCGAATATCCTTCCGGGCCATTTTACAGCGTATCTGGTTTGTCAGTGAGGTCAAGTATTCCTCTGTCTTCATAAAATTCCCCCTAAATTTAATACCTGGATCACCGCCTTGGAATAGCGTTCCCATTCATCCTGTTTCTGTGACAGAAGTTGTTTTCCTTTTTTTGTGATACAGTAATATTTGCGGATTTTTCCGGTTACTTCTTTCTCGTAGACGGAGAGAGCGCCTTTCTCTTCCAGACTGTGCAGCAGAGGGTAGAGTGTACCTGCCTTCAGTTCGAACACATTCTGGGACTTCTGGCGAAGTGTTTCAATCATTTCATATCCGTACATATCCTTTTCGGACAGAAGCTTCAGCAAAAGCATTGCTGTACTGCCGGATACCAGACTTTTTTCAATTGCCATAAAAAACCTCCTTTTCAGTTAAAAATTTAATATTTTACAGTGGGCACTTTTATATAGATGATCTATATAAATATTATATATAGATTATCTATATATGTCAAGAAAAAATCTGCAGATCATCCATAGAGGAAATCTGCAGGTTTATGACAATGGGAAGCCCCCATAGTATGTTTTTCTTATGTATATTTTTTGCTTAATAAAAACAACGGGTACTGCTGCGATTTGCTTTTGCAAAATGTGCTGCAGCAAAAAATGACGCAGCAAATAGCGTTGCTGTACCCGAGACTTTTTATAAAAAGGTGTCTCAGGCATTGGCGTTGTTATGAAAGAGAATACGGTGATAATTTTTCAGCGCACCAAGCACTGCCATACCTATTACACCGCAGGAAAGCACTTCTCCTGCACCTACTGTCAGCATCATAAACGGAATCGGAAGGTTGATTCCATATCCATAATAAAGAACGCATGGCACAATCAATGTATTTGTCACGATCGGCGGAATCGGGGCGAAATACTTGCTTCTTTTCCGCAATGCCCATGTCCCAAGCGCTCCGAGCAGGGTTGCCATACTGCCGAATACAATATCCGCCGGAATTGCTCCGCCAAACAGGTTTGCAATGACGCATCCCACAAACAAACCTGGGATGGCTGCCGGTGTAAAGTAGGGAGGGATGGTCAGCGCATCAGAAATACGTACCTGCACCTCACCAAAGCCGATCGGCGCAAAAATAAGAGTGAGCACTACGTAGATGGCCGCGATGACGGCCGCCTGAACCAGAAAGGTTACCTTTGTTCTTTTCTCCATGTTTAATTCTCCTTTAGTTTTGTTTTACGAGTGGAAGGTCTCGAACACTCGATTCATTTAACGCCGGGAATCGGCGGCAAGCCCGGAAAGACAAGGGCACTGAAAAAGTCTGATTCTAAAAAAAGAATTGGGCTTTTTTTAGTGTCTCTATTATAATAGAATCATGAGGAAGGGGGTTCTGCCATGTTGAAAGATCATTCACAGCTGCAACTATCATTGTCGCCCTATCAGGGAATTTACGATGCAATCATTCCAGCGAATCATCTTTTGCGTAGAATTAAAGAAAACATAGATTTCAGCTTTGTAAATCCAATGCTTCGTAAACAGTATTGTGAAAATTTTGGACGTCCGGCAAAGGAACCGGAGATGATGTTTAAACTGCTTTTCCTGAAAAAGCTGTACGATCTGTCCGATGAAGCTCTGATCAGTAGTGCTCAGACAGATATGGCATATAAATTTTTTCTTAATCTGGAGCCGGAAGCAAAAATGATAGACCCCAGTCTTCTGACAAAATTCAGAAAGACCCGCATCACGGAAGATATTCTGGAGGAAATGCTGAAAGAAACAATCCAGCAGGCTCTGGACAAGGGGCTGATCAAATCAGGGACTATTATCGTGGATTCCACCCACACAACGGCATCCGTCCGGGCGAAATCTCCCGCACAAATCCTACGGGATATGAGTAAACAACTTCGCAAAGAGATTTATAAAAATGCTTTTGGATTATCAGAAAGATTTCCAGAGAAACCATCTTTGGAAGCAGGGTTGGACGAAGAGATCGCCTATACAAAGGAACTGCTTCAGGTTCTGGAGGAAGGGATAGAATCCTGTGGAAATCAAAAGATACAGGAGATTTCTAAAAAGATGAAAGAGCTGCTTGAAAACGAACAGATTAGAGAGATTCGCTCCAAAGATGATAAAGATGCACGGTTTGGGCACAAAACAGCGTCCAGTACGTTTTATGGGTATAAGAATCATCTCGCAATGACAGAAGAACGTCTGATTGCCGGGATAAGTGTAACAGATGGAGGAGCACCAGATGGTCAGGAATTGCCGAAATTGATAGAGAAAGTCCAAAAAAATGGAATAAAAATAACAGAAGTTATAGGAGATATGGCATATGTCAGCGATGATAATCTGGAAGCCTGCGGAAAAGAGATTGCACTGATTGCCCGAACGAATACAGCGGTAGCGGCCGCCGCAAATGGGAAACTTGAGGAAGGTTTTTGTTTCAATAAAGATGCAGGGATGCTGCAATGTCCTGCCGGAGAGCTTTCCACACGTGTAGAAAAGAGGGCAGCCAAAAACGGAAACACCTATTTAAAATATATATTTAGCAAGGTTAAGTGCCGGAAATGTCCGCAAAGAGAAAATTGCCATGTAGGGAAATCAAACGCAAAAGAACGAAGTTACAGTATCACGCAGGCAAGCGAGAAGAACTTGGAAAGGCTTAAATTTGAAGAAAATGAATATTTCCAAGAGAGAATAAAGATCCGGCATAGGATAGAAGAAAAGAATGGAGAATTAAAAGAAGCCCACGGTTTGCGCAGAGCAGATTCAAGAGGGTTATTTGCTATGCACCTTCAAATGTATTTTACCGCATTTGCAGCAAATGTAAAACGAATAGTAAGATTAGAGGAATTGGCTGTGGGGTAAACCATAGCGTTTTTTTGAAATCTAATTGAAAATCATAAAAAATATCATAAAAGAAAAACTCCCACTTAAAAAAATGGAAGTTTTTCAGTGCCCTTGAAAGACCTTGGTTTTATGGGCTTTGTAACGGTTTTGAGTATAACACAGGGAGAGGAGGAAAGCAAGCTAAGTACCAAAAAAGTACCAAATTGGTTTAGGCAGAATAGAAAGCATGGAGCTTGTAGACATCCCGGAACTGCTGCATCTAGTATTGAATTTGTAAAAATTAGGAAGAGCGACAGCATCTCCTGACATTCTATTATCTTTCCTTTTGGCATAGTTGCGTTTGTAGGCTTTTTCGTATTCTTTTAAAATAGGGTTATTCTTGACCTTATTCTTTCTTGCAAAGCAGCAAGTCTTTTGCAGGAATGTTTTTCGCCCTCTGCAATTCGGTCACAATATTCAGTTGCGTAATTTCCCTTTGTAATGAAATATTTTCCACACCTGGCACATTTTTTACACGTACATTTAATTGAATTAGTGCATAGAGTTCTTCTAAAAGGTATTCATAAAAACTATTGTGCTGATAACGCAGGGTGATTGATACAGGTGCTTTTTGTAAAGACGTTATCAAGCTTTTAGGGAGAATAGGTTTTTCGGTAAGTGGCTTAGAACCTTTAATAGCTCGATATTTTTTGTTTGAATTATCCATACGTTTCATTTCATTTAATGATTCTTGCGTTGATGTTTCAAAAAAGATGGAAGTAGTTCTTGCCAATTTTTTTATATTGGTGTGTACATTGACATTGTATAATTCACTATATATAAAATATCTGTCTAAGGCACTTAAGGAATGCAGCTCCGGCGTAAAACTATCATTACAACAAAAATTTAAGGCAAAATCAAATTCCTTCTGCATGTGAATTTGTAAAGGACAGTGATCGGGCAACAGTTTCTTTCTCACAGGGGCGGTATATAACCAGGATCAGGAAGTTGGCAGCAGAACGGCCGGAGAAATGTGAAATCATGACAGAGAATAGGGATGGGAGTATATGCGCACATGTTCCGGTTGCCTGGGTGAAGATTATTCCTACAAGGCAATTAACAGATGAGCAACGCCAACATATCACAGCAGCTTCACAGAAAATAGTTGAAATACCTTGTGCTGCTTGTGTGAAAACGGGTAATTTACGCTTTTGGAGAGTTTGACGGGGAAATCTTTGCCTAGAGATGAAAAGGGCGAAAATACGGTTTAAAAATGCAGTATACAGTTGATGTGGAATAAAGAACTGAGGATGCACCACGCAGAAATATTTTTGACAATGGAACTACAAGGCATGAATCGGAGCGAATTTCGATTGTAACGGTTTCAGGGTACAAATTATAGGTAAAGGATTTAAAGGCGAAAATCGGTGCTGAAAATCAAATATTGAGATTGTAGAACTTTGAAGCGTGTGCTATACTGATTGCACGGAAAGTCAGAGCACATAAAAGGCGGCCTACCCTCCATTTTCGGAGGGGCTAACCCTCCAGACGAAAGAAAGGAGGGCGATGCCAATGTATGTTACATATTCGGATTTAATCCAGATAGGTATATTCATTGTCGCTCTTGTTGGTTTGTGTTATACAATCTTCAAGAGAAGAAAATAGCCGCCCACTACTCGCAATAGTGAACGGCTGTGTAAAACAGTTGTCATAATTATTTGAGGGTAGGCCGTGTGTTTCTGGCTTTCCCTTTTTCTATTCTCAATATATCACATCTGGCACTAGGATTCAATATTTTTCTGGGATTTTTCATCTACTCCTAAAGTTGAGGAACTGTTCGAAATTCGGACGATAGGCAGCAGGAGCTATTTGGTGGAATCACGCTCCATAGTTTCATTTATGGCTCGAATAACGAACTGATTCATAGATTCCCCTTGTTGATCAGCGTGAGCCTTTATGACGGCTTTCTGTCCTTTGGGGACGCGGATGCGGACATCTTCAACAGATTCCTTGAGGTATTTTGCACTAGCTTTTCGTCTTGCATCTGTTTGACCTGTATACGTGCTTTTCTTTTCTTCTGGCATAGTAGCACCTTCTTTCTTGGTTAGTATAGGCTTGTGGGGTTATTCAGATTCACGAGCCATTCGCTCATCAATGGCTTTTTTAATGTATCCGTTGACTTTCTCCCCTGCTGCGTCCGCTGCTGCTTTGATTTGCTCATATTTTTCTTTCTGGACATCCAGAGGAATACGCTTTAATTTTGTTTTTGCATAATTAATGTTATATGCGGTTTTATTCTCACTATTACTCAAGACTTGCGGCACCTTCTTTCTTTTGAAACAATGGGGTGACAGAATAAAGATTCTTCTTTTCCATTTTGTGCAGATATTATATCATAAAACAATAACTACGTACATAGTAAAAATAAACAAAATATAGGAGGATACCACGTACATAATTTGTCAAGTCTGTCAATAGACAAAATACCACGTACGATGTATAGCAAAGACAGTTAAAGGAACAGCAAACGGAAGTTAAAAGCTTCATAACTGTAGAGCGAGTCTTGAGTGAGCGATAGGGCAAAACCAATAGCAGACAGCAGCCCAGCGGAGCGTTCCAAACAAACACAAAAGGCAACCGAACATCCCGAAAAGGTGTGAAGCTGAAAACCATATACTTGTGAGGGGGCAGAGGACGAACAATAGTCAGGAAGATGATTCAGCCGGTTGAATGAAAGGAGAAAAACCATGAAGTACAATCTTGGAAAAATCATGCTGAGAGCATGGAAGAATTACCGTAAGAACAGCGAACTTTCCTTTTGCGGATAATGCAGCTTACACAGTTGACTGATCTGGCAAAGAAAGCGGATATGTTTTGTTGTTAGGCATTCCGTTGTCTTTGTACAAAAATTGTGCAAATTCATTTTTTTGTTTAGGCGTATTTTACGAAAATCTGGTGGACAAATATGAAAAAATAATATAAACTAAAAAGTATGATGCAATTGAAGAAAAGGCATAATGCCAGAGCAAAAATAAGTGAAAAGTATAAATGCAGCCGCATAGAAGGCGGCATCAGGAGGCAGAGATGAAGTTTAACAAAGAAGTGATGCAGAATCTTGCGATGATTACGCAGCTTGGGATTTCTATGCTCGCTCCGGTGGTTCTCTGCGTTTTTATCGGATACTGGCTGGATAACCGATATGGTTTAAGCACAGTGATTCCGATGCTGATTCTGGGCATTGCAGCGGGCGTAAGGAACTGCTATCTTCTGCTGAAACAGCTTATACAGGAAAAAGGAGAGAAAAAGCATGACAGATAATGCATTAAAAAATCTGATTTCCGGTATCCTATTGTGTGGAGTGTTGTTTCAGGCGGTTTTTATGTGGTTTTTTGATTCCAGGCTTTTTTTTACAGTAGGACTGTGGATTGGAATTGCGATTGCGGTCTTTATGGCATGGCATATCCATTACAGCCTGGATATCGCGCTTGATATGCCGGGAGAGGGCGATGCGTCCAAGTATATGTACCGCATGTATGCGGTTCGTATGGCAGTTGTTCTTGTTGTTTTTTTTGTGACTGCATACTTTAAGCTTGGCAACATGATCGGCGTACTTTTCGGCATGTTTTCCCTGAAGCTCGGGGCATATTTGCAGCCTTTACTTCAGAAAATCAAAAAGAAAAGAAGGTGAATAAGTGAGGGCAGGTTTTTTGCTGGCTGCTGGCAGTGATGTGGATTTTATGATTCACGGGCTATACAAATATACGTTGTTCGGCCATGAATTCTGGATCACAACAACACATGTCAGTATTCTGGTGGTGATGCTGGTGCTGCTTGTGTTTGCTGTTGCGGCAAACAGGACGATGCGCCATCCGCAGGAGGTTCCGGGATTCTTCCAGAATATTGTAGAACTGATTGTGGAGATGCTGGACAAGATGGTGGAGAGCAGCATGGGAAGCTATGCGAAGAAGTACCGGAATTATATCGGTTCCATCTTCGTTTTCATTTTTGTCAGCAATATTTCGGGTCTGTTCGGACTGCGTCCGCCCACGGCTGATTATGGAGTGACGCTTCCGCTTGGTGTGATCACATTCTGCATCATTCAGTACAATAATGTGAAATACAACAAATTCGGAGCATTTACGGATCTGTTTAAGCCGATACCGCTGCTGTTCCCGATTAATTTGATAGGTGAAATCGCAGTACCGTTTTCCCTGTCACTGCGTCTTTTCGGAAATGTGCTTTCCGGTACCGTTATGATGGCGCTGATTTATTCGCTGCTGTCAAAGATTGCGATAGGCTGGCCGGGATTTCTACACATTTATTTTGATGTATTTTCGGGAGCCATCCAGACGTATGTTTTCTGTATGCTGACGATGGTATTTACCGCACAGAAAATGCCGCAGGAGGATTAAGGCAGGTTCGGCGTGTGATATGAAAAAGGCAATCATTAAATATTTTATTAATTAGGAGGTAATTTTATGAACGGGATCACAAACGAAGGTTTAATTTTGGCATGCTCCGCCATTGGCGCTGGTCTTGCAATGATCGCAGGTATCGGACCTGGTGTCGGCCAGGGTATTGCAGCCGGATATGGTGCAAACGCAGTGGGAAGAAATCCGGGCGCTAAGGGCGATATCATGTCAACGATGCTTTTGGGACAGGCCGTTGCTGAGACTACCGGTCTGTATGGTCTTGCGATTGCATTTATTCTGCTGTTTGCAAATCCGCTGCTTGGAAAACTGTAAAAAGGGGGCAGAACGTTGGAACGACTGTTTAATCTGGATCCCCAGCTGATTCACGATGCCGTTCTGCTGGCCATTGCCGTGTTTGTTATGTTCACCTTTCTCTCGTATCTGCTGTTTAATCCGGC
>ERZ809224.1214-NODE-1214-length-19627-cov-5.047568_pt1 | contig 19627 bp, 19 predicted proteins | sample MGYA00520513_ERZ809224 | MGnify/ENA primary metagenome ERZ809224 (study PRJEB31576, sample SAMEA3212658) | Homo sapiens | biome: human-gut; feature: human gut; material: fecal | place: Sweden | collected 2012 ... | reverse complement strand
GATGATCGGCCACAAAGGTGCCGCCGTAGCTGATCTCTGTCCCTGCCTGAATCTCTTTTATATACACAATGCGGCTGTGCAGCGACATAGCAGGTATAAGTTTCATGCGTTCCCTTGAAACCTCATCCGAAGGATAAATGCCGTATATGCTGATGCCTGCACGAACAAGATCCAGATTCATCTCAGGCAGCTCCATAAGCGCCGCGCTGTTTGAAACATGCTTCAGCGGTATGGAGATTCCTGCTGCCTGAAGCTTATCTGCAAAGGTCATGTATCGTGAAAACTGCTTTTTTGCAGCAGATTTGTCAAGCTCATCCGCTTTTGCAAAATGTGTAAACATTCCTTCAATCGAAAGACCGGGCAGCGCTGCAATTTCCTGAATGACTTGAACACTTTCATCGGTATCTGCAAAACCGATACGGCTCATGCCTGTGTCCAGGCCGATATGTATGTAAAGTGTTTTGTTTAAACGCACAGCAGCATCTGACATTTGTTTTGCCATATCAAGCTTAAAAACCACAGGACGGATCTCATACCGGATGAGATATTCATAATCCTCCTCAAAGGTATAGCCGAGAATCAAAATGGGCTTTGTAATACCGTGTTTTCGAAGAATCAGTGCTTCTGAAACCGTGGCGACGGCAAATCCCCAAATATAGCCTTCTTTTTCCATCATCTGAGCGATAGGAACAGCACCATGCCCATAACCGTCCGTTTTTATTACGGCAATCATCCTGGTCTGCGGACGTATAGCTGCCTGCATCATACGGAAATTTTCTGCGATGGCATCCATGTTAATCTCTGCGTAAACTCTGCTGTATTTACTGCTCATGTTTTTCTCCTGTCCTTTCTGTGCCGAAAGCACATTTGTTTTTTAAAATCTCTGATATTCCTTCTGCGATATCTCCGGCAAGCATACTGCACTTCCCGAGCTTTTTCGCTGCTGCGTCTCCGGCACAGCCATGTAGATAGACGCCAATCCTTCCTGCATCAAAAAGAGACATTTCCTGCGCTGCAAGCCCTGACAGAATACCGGTCAGTACATCGCCGGAGCCTCCCGTAGCCATACCGCTGTTGCCGGATGTATTGATGTAGATATCTTTTCCGTCACTTACCACGGTTCCGGCATCTTTCAGCACACAGACGACATGATTTTCTCTGGCAAAATTTTCTGCATAAAGCGGCAGATTTTCTGAAATCTCCGGTATCGTTTTTTTACAAAGTCTTGCCATCTCTCCGAGATGAGGAGTAACCATAAGCTCGCTCTGATATCGCAAGAGCGGTAAATCGTATGCTGCTGTCAGATTCAGGGCATCGGCATCAAGAATCACCGGTATTTTCCCGTGCTCCAAAACGTACGAAAGGATTTCTCTTTTTGGGGAATCCATGCCGATGCCGGGACCGATAGCCGCTGCATCCGCCCAGTTAAGAAGATCCTGGAGCTGCTCAGTCCAGACATCACTTATGCAGTTTACTACTGCCTCCGGAAGAGACTGCTGAATTACCGGTTTATTGCAAAGATCTGTATAGACACGCACAAGCCCGGCTCCGGTTCGATAGGCAGCCTTTGCAGCCAGTATAGCAGCTCCGCACATGTCCCTGCTTCCGGCGATCAAAAGTACTTTGCCGCAGGAACCTTTGTTTTCCGTATTAAGCCGTCTGGGCAGTCTTTTAAAATCCGTTTGGTCATAGCAATGAAAAACCGGCTTCTGACCGCAGAAGCTTTCCTTGGTAATACCTATTTGACGCAGCACGGTTTTTCCTGTGTAATCCCGCCCTTTTCCGATATAATGGCCCGGCTGCTCAAAAGCAAATGTCACTGTAAGATCTGCACACACAGCAATACCCCTCACAGCTCCGGTATCACCGTCTATGCCGGAAGGAATATCAACGGCAAGCACAAAAGCCGGACTTTCATTTATACCTGCAATTAATTCAGCATAATCACCGGTGATATTTCTTGAAAGGCCAACGCCAAACAGTGCATCTACTATAACAGTATATTCATTCATCTGTAAGTTACCACAAAAAGTTATGCCATATTTTTCACATATCCTTTTTTGCGCGGATGTTTCCGGCGTGCAATAGTTTTCTCTTCCGGCAAAATATATATCCACATCAAAGCCCTCAAGAAACAAAAGTCTTGCAATGGCGAAGCCGTCACCGCCGTTATTTCCGGAGCCGCACACAACCAGAATTTTTCTGAGATCGGCTCCGCTTTTGTGCAGCTCTTCTACACAGACGAGAGCTGCACGCTCCATCAAAACAACAGACGGCATACCAAATTTTTCTATGGTGATACGGTCACAGGCTTTCATTTCTTCCTTTGACAGAAGTATTCTCATAGTTACCTCCCAAAAAGCAAACGGCGCGCTACAGTTCGCAGCCTGATGGCTGCTGTCGGTAACACGCTTGGTGCTGCACAGAGCATGTGAACTCACCGCACGACTGTGCGGGAATCAAAATTTATTCAGAATGTTCTTTATTATAACGACTGATATTATAAGACAACTGCATCAGACTTTCTGAAAGATGAACGTTTTCAATGATGATATCTTTAGGAAGATGAAGATCGGTGTGCGCAAAATTCCAGATGGCGTGAACACCGTTTTCCACAAGAATATCGGCCATTTTTTTTGCGTTCTGCTTTGGAAGAGTCAATGCTGCGATCTGTATGTCATTATTCTGTAAAAATTCGGGGAGCTCGTCAATCATACGGATTTCAATTCCACGGATAGCGACACCTTTCAGCGCAGGATTTACATCAAAAAGCCCCTTTACCAGAAAACCATTTTTTTCAAATTTCACATAATTGGCAAGCGCCTGACCTAAATTGCCGGCTCCGACAATAATGACATTATAATCCCGATCCAGTCCCAGGATTTTCCCTATTTCTGTATGGAGATGTTTTACATTGTAGCCATACCCCTGCTGACCAAAGCCGCCAAAATTGTTTAAATCCTGCCGTATCTGGGATGCCGTCACCTGCATACGCTCACTCAGCTCATTGGACGAGATGCGCTCTGTTCCGGATTCCAGAAGCTCGCCCAAGTATCGGTAATATCTCGGCAGTCTTTTGATGACAGCTCTTGAAATCTCCTTTTCCTCCACTTATATACCTCCTGTTGTAAAAAGACAGATATATCAAACAGCAAATATCAGACTGGAAATGATTTGCGTTTGATGTACCGGTCTCCGTAAATGTCTTAGCAGTAACTGAGCCGCCCGGTATAGATGGATAATCCCGTCGTCCCTTATAACTGCACTGTCACAAAAATATCATAAATAGCTTTGATAGCCGTTTCAAAATCCTGATTGCTGACGCCGATGATAATATTCATCTCGCTGGAACCCTGATCAATCATCTTGACATTGACATTTGCGTGAGCCAGCGCTGAGAAAATCCGGCCTGCGGTACCCCGCTGTGATTTCATGCCGCGTCCAACAACAGCGATCAACGCCAGGTCAGACTCCAAATAAACGGAATCCGGGTTTACTGCACGGTGAATACCTGCAAGAACCTTCTGCTCCATCTCTTCAAATTCGGACTGATGAACAAATACGGACATGGTGTCAATGCCGGATGGCATATGCTCAATAGAAATCCCGTTGTCTTCAAATACGGATAATATTTTTCGGCAGAAACCAATTTCAGCGTTCATCATATCTTTTTCAATATTGATAGCTGCAAAACCTTTCTTGCCGGCGATACCAGTGATAGTATAGCGTGGTTTTCTGCATGTATTTTCCACGATAAGAGTACCGGGATCCTCCGGACGGTTGGTGTTGCGGATATTGATAGGGATACCCTCCTGTCTGACGGGGAAAATGGCTTCCTCATGCAGCACAGTAGCACCCATATAAGCCAGCTCGCGAAGCTCAACATAAGTGATAGTGTTGATAACCTTTGGATTATTGATAATATGCGGGTCTGTAATCAGAAAGCCGGATACATCCGTCCAGTTCTCATACAGATCTGCGTGAATAGCCTTTGCAACCAGTGATCCGGTCACATCTGAGCCTCCTCTTGAAAAGGTTTTTACAACACCGTCCGTTGTTGCGCCGTAAAAGCCCGGCACTACTGCATTCTTACAATCCGCAAGACGCAAGGACAGCTTTTCATTTGTAGTGTCCGCATCAAAACTGCCGTCATCATGGAATACGATAACGTCCGCCGCGTCAATAAATTCATATCCCAGATAATTTGACATAATAATACCATTTAAATATTCACCGCGTGATGCCGCGTAATCTGTGCCTGCCTGATTTTTGAAATTTTCCGCAATTTTTTCAAATTCGCCGTCCAGCGACAGGGTAAGTGACAGACCGTCGATAATCTCCATATATCTGGATCGAATCGCTGCTATATCAGCAGTGAAATCTTCTCCTGCTTCAGCCTTTGCATAACACGCATACAGCATATCCGTGACTTTAATATCTCCGTCAAATCTTTTGCCCGGTGCAGACGGAACTACATATCTTCTTTCCTTGTCTGAACGGATGATATCACCAACTTTTTTAAACTGTTCTGCACTTGCAAGAGAACTTCCGCCAAATTTTACTACTTTTCGCATGCCCTTTTCCTCCTGAAATTCTGTAACTGCTTCTGATACAGTTATACGCTGTCTTTTATCATACCGCAAAACATCTGGTTCGTCCAGAGCATTTTTCGAAAATTGCTGGTGTAAAATGCAGAAATATGTTATTATGGCTTATCAGAGGCTGTAAGCAGCCTGTGCAGAAAAAATGATACACGCAAAGAAATTTGGAGGAAAATATGATTTTAGCCTGTCAGAATATCAATAAGGCATTCGGCGCGAAAGTGATTCTAAAAGATGCCTCTTTTCATATAGAAGAAAAAGAAAAAGCCGCTATCGTCGGCATCAACGGTGCGGGTAAATCCACACTCCTGAAGATTATTATGAAAGAACTGTCTGCTGATTCCGGTGAGGTGATCCTTGCACGTGACCGTACCATTGGTTATCTGGCACAGCATGAGGCAGTTTCCACGGGTAATACTATTTATGAGGAACTCCTGGAAGTCAAAAAAGATGTTTTCGAGCTGGAGCGCCGGATACGCGCTCTGGAGCATCAGATGAAAATTCAAAAGGGGGAAGAGCTTGCGCAGGTGCTTGAGCTTTATAATCGTCTGAATACCGAGTTTGAACAAAAAAACGGATATGCCTGCCGCAGTGAGATTACGGGCGTCTTAAAGGGACTGGGATTTGAGGAAGAATCGTTCTCCAAAAAAGTCGATACACTCTCAGGAGGTCAGAAAACCAGAGTGGCTCTCGGAAAACTCCTGCTGGCAAAGCCGGATATCATTCTCCTGGATGAGCCGACCAACCACCTGGACATTCATTCAATCGCCTGGTTGGAAAATTTCCTGATGAATTACGATGGCGCTGTCATTATTGTGGCCCATGACCGTTATTTTCTGAATCGGGTAGTCACAAAAGTAGTTGAAATTGACGGCGGAAAGGTGACAACTTTTCTGGGTAACTATTCCGCCTATTCCCAAAAAAAAGCGCAGCTTCGGGAGGCAGCGCTCAAGGCATGGATGAATCAGCAGAAGGAAATCAGGCATCAGCAGGAAGTTATTGACAAACTGAAGTCCTTCAATCGGGAAAAATCTGTCAAGCGTGCCGAGAGCCGGGAAAAAATGTTAGAAAAAATAGAGGTGCTGGAAAAACCGAACACGGAAACCCAGGAACTGAAACTTACGCTTGAGCCCCGCATTTTGAGCGGAAATGATGTGCTCACGGTTACGGGACTTGCAAAATCCTTCGGCAGCAATCATCTCTTTTCAGATTTAAATTTTGAAATCAAGCGCGGCGAGAAAGTTGCTGTCATAGGCAATAACGGAACGGGTAAGACCACGATCCTCAAGATCATAAATCAGGTTATTGAGGCGGATCAGGGTTCCTTTACGCTGGGCAGTAAGGTACATATCGGCTATTATGACCAGGAGCACCACGTACTTCACATGGAAAAGACGCTGTTTGAGGAAATTTCGGATGCTTATCCCTCTCTCACCAACACAGAAATAAGAAATGTGCTCGCGGCATTTTTATTTACGGGAGACGATGTGTTTAAACGAATCCAGGATTTAAGCGGCGGTGAACGGGGACGTGTTTCTCTTGCCAAGCTCATGCTGTCCGAAGCCAATTTCCTGATTCTGGACGAGCCGACCAACCACCTGGACATTCTTTCGAAAGAGATTTTGGAGCAGGCTCTTAACCGTTATACAGGAACTGTACTCTATGTTTCCCATGATCGATATTTTATCAACCAGACAGCCACCAGGATTCTTGAGCTGACGGGAAATACACTGGTCAATTATATTGGAAATTACGACTATTATATGGAGAAAAAAGAGGAGCTGACAAAAATTTATGCACCTTCTGCAGTCCAAAACCAGGAGGACACGCATAGTATATCTGACAGTACAGGAAAACTTACCTGGCAGCAGCAGAAAGAGGAGCAGGCGAGGCTGCGCAAGAAACAAAATGATTTGAAAAAAACGGAAGATCGTATCCATGAGCTTGAAGTGAGAGATAGTGAGATTGACGAGCTTATGACTCGTGAAGAAGTATTCACGGATGTGGCAAAATGCATGGAGCTGAATAACGAGAAAACAGCCGTCACGGAGGAATTAGAAACACTCTATGAGATCTGGGAGACGCTGGCGGAATAAAACCTACAGAACCTGCCACCGGCAGCTTCCTTCGAATGCTTGGCAACATAAAGATAACCGGACCGACGTGGAAAACTCCTGTCAGTCCGGTTATTTATGATACATGCTTCGTTTGGCCGAGCTGTCATATACTCTGAGGCACTGCCAACGGCAGGCTATATAAGCAGCCTGTGTATAAAGATACGGTGTCCGCGTACCGGGCAGTCAAATTACAGATTTTTCTCCAGCTCTTCCTTGATGGCCTGGATAAATTCCTGGCTGTTCAGCACAGTCGGATTTTCCAGCGTGGTAATCAGAGCCAGATCCTTTGTCATTTTTCCGCTTTCAATGGTAGAAAGGGTAGCCTTTTCCAGCTTGTCCGCAAAAGTGCACAGTTCTGAAATGCCGTCCAGCTCGCCTCGTTTTCTAAGTGCTCCGGTCCATGCAAAAATAGTAGCAACAGAATTTGTAGATGTTTCTTCACCCTTCAGATATTTATAGTAGTGACGCTGCACGGTACCGTGTGCTGCCTCATACTCAAAGTTGCCCTCCGGTGACACCAGAACAGATGTCATCATGGCAAGTGAACCAAATGCAGAAGAAACCATATCACTCATAACATCACCGTCATAATTCTTACATGCCCAGATAAATCCGCCCTCTGCTTTCATGACACGTGCTACAGCATCGTCAATCAGTGTATAAAAATAAGTGATACCGGCTTTCTCAAATTTTTCCTTGTACTCCTCATCGAAAATTTCCTGGAAAATGTCTTTGAAGGTGTGATCGTATTTCTTGGAAATCGTGTCCTTTGTTGCAAACCACAGATCCTGTTTTGTATCCAGTGCATAGTTAAAGCAGCTTTTTGCAAAACTGCGGATAGATTTTTCGGTGTTGTGCATACCCTGCAGAACGCCAGGACCCTCAAATACATGGATCAGCTCTTTTGTCTCTGTACCATCTTCTGCAGTAAATACAAGCTCTGCCTTGCCGGCACCGGGAACCTTGATTTCAGATGCTTTATAGACATCGCCATACGCATGTCTTGCCAGCGTAATGGGCTTTTTCCAGTTGCGGACACATGGCTCAATGCCCTTTACCACGATAGGAGTGCGGAATACGGTACCGTCCAGGATAGCACGAATCGTACCGTTCGGACTTTTCCACATCTCTTTTAAATTGTACTCTGTCATACGGGCTGCGTTTGGAGTGATGGTCGCACATTTTACGGCAACTCCGTATTTTTTGTTCGCATTCGCACTGTCGATGGTAACCTGATCATTTGTTTCGTTGCGGTGCTCAAGCCCCAGGTCATAATACTCTGTTTTCAGATCAATGTACGGCAGAAGAAGCTCTTCCTTGATGATTTTCCAGAGAATACGAGTCATCTCGTCTCCGTCCATCTCAACCAGCGGCGTCGTCATTTTAATTTTTTCCATAATGTCCTCCTTTGATACTGCGCTTACTCTTCCAGCAGCTTTTCGATTTGCGTGTAATGGTTGTTTTTGATTGAATTTAAAATGTGCAGTGTTGCAAGACGGTCAGCCTCGTCAGAATCGTGCATTTTGATGGCCTGCAGTACCGCCTCGTGTTCTTTTGTAGACTGTTCCGCTCTTGGCCCTTTTTGCAGAGCGTTTTTTCGAACCTGCTGCACATACTGATGAAAAACCTTCAGTTCATGCTCCAGAATTTTACTTTTACAGGCTTCGTAGAGAAGATTGTGAAAACGGCTGTCCAGTTTAAAAACCTGATCATAGTGTCCGCTTTTTTCATGGAATTTCGTGAGCATGATCGTCTCCTCCATCTCCTCCAGCGTGGACTGACTTATGCGCTCTGCAGCCATCCTGGCGCACAGTCCCTCCAGTCTTGCACGAATCAGGTAAATATCCTGCACATCCTTCTCGGAAATGCCATTTACATAGGCTCCTTTATTTGGAACCATCCTGACCAGTCCTTCGAGCTCAAGCTGTCGAAGTGCCTCTCTTACCGGAGTACGGCTGACTCCAAGCTCTCTTCCGATAGCCGTCTCGCGCAGCTCATCTCCATGCTGGTAGCGTCCATTCAGAATATCTTCCCGGAGCTTCTGAAAAACTACCTCATAACTGCTCAAGCTTACCCTCCTGTCATACTAACGCAAATAGAAGCTTTTTCTGTTTTCCGTTTTCTTACGAAAGCAATGCTTTCACAAAAGCATTGCCGATCTGCCGTTTACAGCAGCCGCAATGTGAATAGCATATACTTTCCGTCAACATTTTAGTATGATTGTATACAATTATACCATCTATGTCAAGAGCGAATTAATGTCAATGGCTCCCCAACCCTGGCGCTGTTTCGGCATACGCATATCCTTTGCACAGTTTTTTAACCGCATTTTGATCTCCACATTGGTAAGATGGGGTTCCCGCTGCAGCAGAAGAGCTATAGCGCCCGAAACCACGGGAGCTGCCATGGAAGTACCGCTTTTTTGACAATAACGTTTTCCATTCAGGAAATATTCACTGCTGCAGGAACGTATATTTGAACCTGGCGCTGTAATTTCCGGTTTACAGATACAGTCGTCGGTGGGGCCTCTGCCGGAATAGCAGCCATTCGGAAATGTGCAGTCATCGTAGGCGCCCACCGTGATAACCTTTCGGCTGTTTCCGGGCACAGTGACGCTTCCGGACTCCGGTCCCATATTTCCGGCAGCCACCACCACTACAAGTCCGGCATCCCAGGCTTCCTCCATACAGGCAACCAGTTCTGTATTTTTATCCTCGATTTTATTGACGGCTCCTACAGAAACATTCAGTATGCGGATGCCCCACTTTTTCTGATTTTCCAGTATCCAGTGTACACTCTCCACAACATGCTCTCTGGAACCGTTTCCGCCGCGGTCAAGTACCTTGGCAGACACGATACGCGCCCTCGGGGCAATTCCCGTATAACGTCCGCCGGAAAGCTTACCGTTTCCGCAGCATATACCGACCACATGAGTTCCGTGTCCGCTGTCGTCATAGGGCAATGTTTTACCTTCTCTGAAATCCCGAAATGCTGAAATCCTGCCCTGCAAATCCGGATGCGGGAAAATACCGGTATCCAAAAATGCTATTGCAACGCCCTCTCCTGTAATATTTTTTCGATGTGCAGCCGCAGCACCTGTAATCATCCTTACCCGATACATAAATCCATACCGTTTTTTATTACTATATGCCATCCTGTTTTCATAGGATAATCAAAAAGAGGAGTTCCCACATTATGCCTTCATCTTCCATGCGGGAAATGATTCTCTCAGATGATTATTTTGATATAATAACTCCAATTACAGGATCGGAGGAAATATTTGAAAAAGTATATCAGCGATTCAGCGCGCAGGCTTTAAGTTCCCTATACGGAGTCCTGCATGTAGAGAACACGCTTGCACAGGCAGCGCTGCTGAATATTATCAAATACTCAAACATACCGAAACTATATGGTCTCATGGATACGACAGCACTGGAAAAGTCAGGAATTTTGTCTGTACAGACACAACCTGCGCTTGGATACAAAGGAGAAGGGGTTTTAATCGGATTTATAGATACAGGAATTGATTTTACACATCCGGCATTTAGAACTTCTGACGGCAGAAGCAGGATTTATCGTATCTGGGATCAGACCGTTCAGACAGGAGATACTCCGGAGGGTTTTTATTACGGCTCAGAATATACGAATCAGAATATCAACGAAGCGCTGTCCCTGGAGGATCCATATACTGTTGTGCCGAGCCGAGATGAAAACGGCCATGGCACTTTCATGGCCGGCGTTGCCGCCGGAAGCGCGATTCCCGGCGAAAATTTCAGCGGGGCAGCACCAGAATGTGAAATCATATCGGTAAAGCTGAAACCTGCCAAGCAAAATTTAAGAGATTTTTTCCTGATCCGTGAATCAGCCATAGCTTTTCAGGAAACGGACATCATGCTGGCTATTCGTTATCTGATAAAGACGGCGGGTGCTTATGGAAAACCCATTGTAATCTGTCTGGGAATCGGAACAAACCAGGGAGATCACTCAGGATATATGCCTCTGTCTGAAATGATAAATGTCAACAGCAGAACAACTGGAATTACGTTTACCGGAGCAGCCGGAAATGAGGCAGGTAAAGGACATCATTTTTATGGAAAGCTGGAAAACACCTCTGAACACCTGAATGTAGAAGTACTTGTCCCTGAAAATGAATCTGGCTTTACTATGGAGCTGTGGGCTTCTCCTCCTGATCTTTTTTCCATCGGGATAATATCGCCTCTGGGACAACATATTGCGCCAATTCCTCCGCGCAGCGGTTCACCCACACGCATTTCTTTTGTACTTGAGCAGACTGTGATAGAAGTTTCCTATGAACCAGTGGAGATTGTTTCCGGCGGTCAGCTTATTTTTCTGCGTGTAATGGCTCCCACTCCCGGTATCTGGAGTTTTCAGGTTTTTTCCGGGCAGTTTTCAAGCGGTATTTTTAACATATGGCTTCCTATTACAGGGTTTTTAGAGGATGATACCGTATTTTTGAATTCCAATCCGGATACTACGCTGGTTTGCCCTGCCAATTCAGAAGGTATCATAACTGTGAGTACCTACAATGCAGCCAATGACAGCCTTTTTATCAATTCGAGCAGAGGATATACAAGAACGGGTGCCATCAAACCGGATATTACTGCTCCGGGAGTCAATGTTTACGGCCCTCTTTCTTCCCAGGCCGAATCAGGAAGGATGCTTTTTGGAAGAAGAACAGGCTCAAGTGTGGCATCTGCCCTCACCGCAGGCGCTGCGGCTCTTCTGATAAACTGGGGATTATCCAGTAATCCGCCCCGCTATTTTACCGATCGCGAAATCAAAAGTCTGATGATACGAGGTGCTTCCCGCTCTCCAAATCTTCTCTATCCGAACCGCGAGTGGGGATACGGTACTTTAAATCTTTATCAGATTTTCCGCTCACTGCTGTAACCACTTTCCTCCGAATGACATATTATGAAGTGTAAATCAATTCCGGAGGAATGATATATGAGTGATGTAGCAGCTACAAATTGTGGATGCGGATGTGAAAACAATGGTTGTGGTACAGGAAACAGCGGATGCGGATGTAACTCCATTCTTTGGATTATTATCCTGCTTTGCTTCTGCGGTAATGGCAATGGCTGTGGTAACGGCTGTGGCAACGGTTTCGGCGGCGATAGCTGCTGTATTCTGATTATCCTGCTGCTTCTGTGCGGCGGCTGTGGCAACGGCATTGGCTGCGGCAACGGCTGTGGATGCTCCCTCTGCTAAGAGTTAGTGTCTTCCAAGACAGAAACGCCCGGCGTGACTTACGTCACGCCGGGTCTGTCATAAATATTCCTGTATTACATATGCAGAAGCTTCTTCGGCTTTTGCAAATCATATGAAACAGGCTGTGAAATCGGATCAACCTTTTGCACAGCCTGTTTTTTTACACATCTGTCTTTAGTGAATGACCTGATCTGGCCGGGCAAATTTTCATCCGCCTTATTTTTTGCCGTTTTCCAGGCTTATCTGTCTTTTCTGCAATGTCTGTTCTTTTTTCTCCTGCAGCTCTTTTTTTCTTATGCATTCATCATCTATTTCGTAGAAGGCGTTGCCCTCCATCACCACTTTTTTTTGCATGTTTGCTCCTTTCTTTGCATTCCCTTACATAAAATATAAAAACCACACTCTAATATATGAATTTTGCAGACTTATGAACAATTGATCTAACTGCCAGGGAATCCTCAAAACGTTTTAACGATTATCTCTGCAAAAATTTAATATTTACCGTTCATAAAGCACTCTCTTTGGCATATCATACAAAGAGAGCATTTACAGGCGGAGTTTATGGAAAATATGGAAGATATGGAAGAGGAAACTTATCCTCTGACGGAAATTGACCAGATTGCAAATGGCAGGGAACTTCTGATGCTTAAGGCAATGCTGCCCTATCTTCCATATGGCGGCAGCCCAACCTTTGCCGTACTCATTAAACTTATGGAAATCCAGAATATACGCAGCTATTACCAGAACAGACCGCAGGCAGAGCTTTGCGCAATGTCCGCCGCAAACTTTTCCATGACAGATATGCTGCAGAATATGATACGGTTTTGTCCAAAAGAACAAAGAGAAATGTTCCGGCAATTTCACAATGTGATGGAAATGGCACAGATGTTTGGCACGATGCAGGATATGTTTGGAGGTGAATTTTCTTATGGAGAATCAGAACAGCGAACAGATTCATACACAGAACAGCCAACCACAGAACAATCAACCGCAGAACAATCAACCGCAGAACAACGATCAATCGCAGAACCATCGACAGAATCAAAATGGATGGATGAATGACAGCCGTCTTGCCGGTATTGATCCGTCAAAGCTGCAGATGCTTATGTCTATGTCAGGGCAGGGAGCCGGTAAGAGTCAAAGCGAGCTTATGCCGTTTTTGATGGCAGCGGCTTCCAAATCGAGAGAAAATGGCATGACATTTTCTCCGCAGGAAACAGATTTGATCATTGAGGTTATGAAGCAGGGAAAATCAAAGGAAGAAATTGCAAGAATAGATAAGATACGCATGATGATGCGTCTGTTGAAATAAAATCACACTTTGCAGACTTTCTGTTCCGCAAACAAAAGGATGCTGTCATCCGGAAGCGGCCGGAAGATTTTTGTATTCTGTCCGGCCGCAAAAGCTCTTTTACTTTTCTTTTTCCGATTTTTCTTTTTCAAACGATTTTTCTTTTGCACTGTCACTGTTCGCCAGAATACATTCCCGCAAAAGTGTAAGAGCATTGACAGTTGCGAGCTCTCTGATCTTACTTCGCTGGCCTTTGAAATGGAATTCCTTTACCGTAATGCTGTTGTTGAAGCTGCAGGCAATATAGACAAGGCCGACCGGCTTCTCTTCCGTCCCGCCGTTTGGACCTGCAAGCCCTGTAATGGATACACATACATCAGAACCCGTAACAAAAGCACCGTTTTTTGCCATTTCTTTCGCCGTTTTTTCGCTGACTGCTCCGAATATTTTCAACGTATTTTTCTTGACATCAAGAAGCTTACGTTTTGCACGGTTCGAGTAGGTCACAAATCCCTGCTTGAATACTTCAGAAACACCGGATACATTTGTAAGTCTTGCAGCAAGCAAACCTCCCGTACAAGACTCCGCAGTGGTCAAAGTGAGATTTTTTTCTTTTAAAAGCTCCACGATGGTCTCTTCCAACGTAGAATTTTCATCCGTAGAATAAATATGATTGCCAAATCTTACTTTCAGCTCTTTTACCATAGGTTTCACCAGTTTTTTGGCTTCTTTTTCATCGGTAGCCCTTGCTGTGACGCGCAGATGGACCTCCCCTGTCTTTGCGTAGGTAGCAATGGTCGGATTGGTCTGATTTTCAATCAGATCTACAATCTGCGTCTCCACATAGCTTTCACCAAGGCCGCAGAGCTTCACTATCACAGAATAAATGATTTCCGGCTGAAGCCTGTTCAAATAAGGAAAAATGTCATTTTTAAACATGGGAATCAGCTCATTGGGCGGTCCCGGAAGAAGGATAACGGACTTGCCGTTTTTTTCCATAATAATACCCGGCGCAGTGCCGTTTTTATTATCTACGACAATGCATCCTTCCGGAACCTGTGCCTGCTTCCAGTTATTATCCGTGATAATCTTGAACTGACTGTTCCTGAAATATTCTTCAATGCGCTCTCTGCTGTGCGGATCCTCGACAAGGGGCATCTCCATGACCCTGGCAGCAGTTTCCTTTGTAATGTCATCCTGTGTGGGACCAAGACCTCCGGAAAGAATAACGATGTCAGAGCGGTCAAGAGCCGTCCGGATAGTCTCTGATAAACGTTCTTCGTTGTCACCGACAACCGACTGGTGATACATGGAAAGCCCAAGCAGTGCACACTGCTCAGCCAGAAAAGATGCATTTGTGTTAACGATATTTCCAAGAAGAAGCTCTGTTCCTACGGATATCAACTCTACAACCATTTTTCTACCTCCCACTAATTCTGCATTTTAAGCACCTGTCTGTTCTTTGCAATGTAATCTACAAGAGATACAACCGTAAGAACAAGTGCAAGATAAATAATAACCTGATTAATCATGTCAAATATACCGCCGAAATCAGCAATCAGCAGAATAATCATAATCATCTGTGAAATAGTCTTTGCTTTTCCCCACCAGCTTGCAGCGATCACAATGCCATTGTCTGCGGCAATCAGGCGGAAACCACTGATAATAAACTCACGGCTGATAATGATAATGACAATCCAGCTTGGAAGCTTTTCGATGTCCATAAGGCATATAAGAGCCGCACACACGAGAAGTTTATCGGCGAGCGGATCCATAAACTTACCAAAGTTAGTCACCTGGTTATTCTTTCTCGCCAGATAGCCGTCCAGAGTGTCAGTCAGACTTGCTGCGATAAAAATAGCGAGTGCTATATAATTGTCCGCATTTGTGATATCACCGATCATAAAAAGCACAAAAAAGGGAATCATAATCACTCTTAGAATCGTCAGTGTGTTGGGTACGTTCATTTTGTTTTCTCCTGTTCCGTTTGCGTTTTTATTGTAAGCAAACTTAAGATAGATTATAAAGCAAGAACGGTATTTTGTCCACAGTTCTTTTTCAGGCAGAATCGTTATGGCTGCAAAAATCCGGGAACCTTTTACATTGCTTTTTGTGCCGGCATATAGTAGAATATATGATAAACAGCGCAAAACCGTTGAGAAAGGGTGCTGCCGTGCCAGATATGGCGGCAGGTGTACGAAATGAAAAAAAATAACAGAAAAGTCTACGAAAAAATGTATCGGGATGATAAAAAGAAAAAGGTCAAAAAAGAAAAAGTTAAATTCAACAAAAAATGGGTTCTTTATTTTGTGATAGCCGCTATCGCAGTAGTCGCCATCTCCATGGCGGGCTCTGAGCTGGGATTTATAAATCAGGGAGGGCTTCAAAGTGCGGTAAAACGAAATGCATCGGATGCGCCAGTGGCTTACGGTGAGGTTCTCGAACAGACAGAAAAGATGGAAAATGGAGAAAATATCTGCACCCTGAAGGTCAAGATTCAGGCAAATGTCACAAAAACCATGACTGTAAATCAAAATTACCACAATGTGATACAGTTTGTTAAAAACAACAAGGATACCTACGACAGAATTGATTACACAGCCGTGGCGGATAATAGCCTGGGAGATCAGGTCGAAGCAGTTACCTTTACAGTTCCGGGGGATACCATTTGGAAAATCATTTCCGGAGAAGCGGATGCAGACAATCTGGAAGAGCTGGTTGACAATCTGTACATTCTTCCGAATCTAAAAGAAAATTAGCTGAAAATGCTGCATTTGGAGTTGAAATTATTCCAAATGCAGCATTATTAGTTGCCAGGCATCCGAAGGACGCGCCGGTGGCAGGTTCTGCAGGTTTTGACTATAGAACGAGTCGGTTAATTCGGGAGCGATGCACTAGTCCTCAATAAGCTCTCCGATCAGGTCATACTCTGCTGAACCGGTAATCTGAACTTTCACAAAATCACCAGACATGAGCGTTTCACCAGTATTGATAAACAGATAGCCGTCGATATCGGGTGCGTCCCCGTAAGTCCTTGCCACATAAGCCGGTTCGTCTGCAACCTTGCCTTCCACCATGGCATACAGCCTTTGCCCCACCATATCTGCGGCTTTCTCAAAAGCAATTTCCTGCTGAAGCTCAAGAATCTCATCTCTGCGGGCTTCCTTTACTTCCTCCGAAATCTGATCCGGCATATCTGCAGCGGGGGTATTTTCCTCCGGTGAATATGCAAATACGCCAAGGCGGTCAAACTCCATCTCATCTACAAATTCCATAAGCTCTTCATGCTGTTCGTCCGTCTCTCCCGGAAAACCGGAAATCAGTGTGGTACGCAGCATAATATCGGGGATCTCTCTGCGCAGAAGTGAGATTTTCTCTTTAAGCTGCGCCTTTGTGGTGCGCCGCCCCATACGCTTTAAGATCTCGTCGTTTGCATGCTGAATCGGCATATCCAGATAATGACAGACCTTTGGCTCGTTTTTAATAGTCTGTATCAGCTCATCGTAAAGCTCCTCGGGATAACAGTAGAGAATCCTTATCCAGCGTATGCCTTTCACTCTGCAAAGCTTCTCTAAAAGCAGATGAAGTGACTTTTTACCATAGAGATCTATACCATAAAGGGTAGTCTCCTGCGCTACAAGAATCAGCTCTTTGACACCCAAAGCCGCCAGTGACTCGGCTTCTTTTACAAGCTGCTCCATGGGAACACTGCGGTAATTTCCTCTGATTTTCGGGATAATACAATAGGTACAATGTTTGTTGCAGCCCTCTGCAATTTTCAGGTGAGCATAATGTCCGCCTGTAGTCAGCACTCTGCCGCTCTTCACTGCCGGCACCCTGTCAAGGTCGGCAAAATCCAGAAACTGCTTTCCCTCAAGCGCCTGATCCACAGCATTCAGAATTTCATCGTAACGGGTGGTGCCGATAACAGCATCCACCTCAGGAATCTCATCTACAATTTCTTTCTGGTAGCGCTGTGCAAGACAGCCGGTTACAATCAGAGCAGCGCAGCTCCCTGATTTTTTATACTCCGCCATAGAAAGAATGGTATTAATACTCTCTTCTTTGGCGTCATTGATAAAACAGCAGGTATTGATAATGATAATATCCGCTTCTTCTTCCAGATCTGTCAATTCAAAACCGCGCTCAGAAAGAATCCCCAGCATAACCTCGGAATCTACCAGGTTTTTGTCGCAGCCAAGAGAGATAAATAAAATTTTATTCTTATTCTTCATCATCAGTCTCGTCTTCTGCCAGAATTTTGATCTTGCCCTTATTCAGCTCTTCAACTGCGATAGACAGAGCTTTTTTTCCGTTGTTGTAGACAAGTGCCGGTGCACCGTCAATCAAACTGCGCGCGCGCTTTGCGGTTGCCATAACGATAGAATAACGGCTGTTGACTACCGGGGTTTCACCCTCATTTACCTCACTGTTTACTACCTGCATTAAATCTGTGTAAGATGGATGTAACATAGATCATTCTCCTTTCAAAAAACAATTCATTTCCTGCTGCATTTCTTTTATATAATCTGCATTGCGCGAAATCCTGCAATGCTCGCTCTCGATCAGCGCATGCACCTGGGCAACGCAGGTATCCAAGTTGTCATTGACAACCAGATAGTCATAATCTTCAATACCCTCTGCCTCTTCTGCCGCTCTTTTTAAACGGTCATGAATTACATCAGGACTTTCTGTGCCGCGCCCTGTCAGGCGCTCCTTTAAAGTGGCTGCATCCGGAGTCACCACAAAAAGCATCAGAGTATCCGGATACTGTGCTTTTACTTTTCTTGCCCCCTGTATCTCAATCTCCAGTATGACATCCCGCCCGGCATCAAGCTGCCGCTGAACATACTCCTTCGGTGTCCCATAATAGTTGTCCACGTATCTGGCGTATTCGATAAAAGCATCTTTCGCTATCATATCTTCAAATTCCTGTTTTGTTTTAAAAAAATAAGCTATCCCATCTTCCTCTCCGGGCCTGGGCGATCTGGTAGTAGCGGAGACGGACAGAGCGTACTGATCATAATCTGAAAGCAGACGTTTTACAATCGAACCCTTTCCCGCACCGGAAAAGCCGGATAATACAATTAAAATTCCTTTTCTATTCATCGCTTACTCCTCTTTCCAAAAAATCATCCTTCTGAGAAAAGCGTCGGGCAATGGTATCCGGCTGCAGAGCCGAAAGAACTATGTGATCCTCCTGTGTCACGATAACTGCCTTGGTACGCCTCCCCTGCGTGGCATCTATCACACGCCCCTCTTCTTTTGCATGCTGGATAAGGCGTTTGACAGGTGCTGCATCCGGACTGACCACTGCCACGATCTTGGCAGTATTAACTGCATTTCCAAATCCAATATTAATCAATCCTGACACTCTTTCGCCTCCTACTCGATATTTTGTATCTGTTCCCGAACTTTCTCAATCTCTGTTTTTAAGTCAATAGCCAAATTAGAGGTTTCCAGATCATTTGCCTTTGACAAGATCGTGTTGGCCTCTCTGTTCATCTCCTGTGCGATGAAATCAAGCTTTCTTCCGATGCTGCCGCCGGAAAGCAACGCCGCCTTCATGTTCTCAATGTGACTGCGCAGACGCACAGTCTCCTCATCTGTGCAGATTTTGTCCGCATACAGGATCACCTCTGTGGCAATCCGGCTCTCCTCAATCTGCGTATCGCCCAGAAGCTCCTGTACTTTCTCTGTCAGTTTATTGCGATAGGCGCTGATGATCTCCGGTGACCGCTCCTCCACTGCATCTACATTTTTCTGCATACTGTCCAGTTTCTCCAATAGATCCTGCTTCAGATTTTCACCTTCACGTATACGGGATTCTACAAACTGTGTGCAGGCGCCGCGAAGAGCTGTCTCAAGCACCGCCCATATTTCATGCTCATCTATCGGCTGCTCTTCCATCGTAAAAACCTCGGGACTTTTACCGATGGTTGACGCTCTCACATCATTTTCCAGTTCAAATTTCTCGGAGATTTGTTTGTAATACTTAACATACTCTGCTGCTATATTTTCATTATATTTTAAAGAAACATTTGTTTCGGCAAAATCTTCATAAGTGATAAAAATATCAACTTTTCCGCGCTGTATATATTCTTTCAGAATATTTCGTATCCCCGACTCAAAAATGCCTAGTTTTTTAGGCATTTTGATGTTAGAATCAAAATATCTGTGATTGACGGACTTCATCTCAACCGTAAACTTACGGTCGCCCTGGTGATTTTCAAATCTTCCAAAGCCTGTCATACTCTTAATCATAATTTTCTCGCTCTTTTCTTTCATAATTGTGGCACAAAATGCCATATTATTTTTATTATAGAACAAAGCGCCCGAACCGTCAACCAAAAAAAGAAAAACCAGCGATTGTGCCATTGTTCTTG
>ERZ809224.1213-NODE-1213-length-19635-cov-15.050102_pt1 | contig 19635 bp, 20 predicted proteins | sample MGYA00520513_ERZ809224 | MGnify/ENA primary metagenome ERZ809224 (study PRJEB31576, sample SAMEA3212658) | Homo sapiens | biome: human-gut; feature: human gut; material: fecal | place: Sweden | collected 2012 ... | reverse complement strand
GCATCAGGAGCAGTAAGAAACCATAATCCAGAAATAATGGTAAAAGCATTTGAAATTGCAGGATATCAAGAAGAAGATATAAAAAATAGATTTGGAGCATTATATACAGCATTCCAATATGGAGCACCACCACATGCTGGAGCAGCACCTGGATTAGATAGAATGGTAATGCTTGTTGCAGACTCAAACAATATTAGAGAAGTAATAGCATTCCCTAAAAATAAAAAAGCAAGAGACTTACTTATGAGAGCTCCAAGTAAAGTAACAGAAGAACAATTAAGAGATGTTCATATAAAAATAGACACAGATAAAGAGTAATTACAAAATCCAATCTATCAACTCAATTAAAAATTATATAGGATGAAAATATGAAAAAGATACTAATTACAGAGAAACCATCTGTTGCGATGGAATTTGCAAAAGCTTTAAAAATTAATACAAATAGAAAAAATGGATATTTAGAATCAGAAGAGTGGATAATCACTTGGTGTGTTGGGCATTTAGTTACTATGTCATACCCAGAAAAATATGATGAAAAACTAAAACAATGGAGATTAGACACTCTTCCATTTGTGCCTAAAGAATGGAAATATGAGATAATACCACAAGTCGCAAATCAGTTTAATATAATCCAGAGTTTATTGCAAAGAGACGATATAAGCGAAATATATAATGCAGGTGACTCGGGACGAGAAGGAGAGTATATACAAAGACTTGTGTTAATGATGGCAAAACCAAATCCAAGCATAAAAATAAAACGTGTTTGGATAGATTCGCAAACAGAAGAGGAAATTTTAAGAGGAATAAGAGAAGCAAAAGATGCTTCAGAATATGATAGTTTATCTGATTCTGCATATTTAAGAGCAAAAGAAGATTATCTAATAGGAATAAATTTTTCTAGATTGCTTTCAATTACACAAGGAAGAATGGTAGCAAAACAAGTAAATGAAGAAAGAACTTCTATTGCAATAGGACGAGTTATGACATGCGTTTTAGGAATGGTAGTTGCAAGAGAGCGAGAAATAAGAAACTTTGTTAAAACCAAATACTATAAAATTACAGGGAAATTTGGCGAAGAGCAGAGCTTTTGCGAGGCGGAATGGAAGGTAAACGAAAAATCAATAGAATACAATTCTGCAAAGCTATATAATGAAACGGGATTTAAGAAAAAACAAGATGCAGAAGAATTTATAAATAAAATAAAAGATAAAGTGGCAGTAGTAACAGAAATAAAAAAATCAAAACAAAAAGAAAATCCTCCACTTTTATTTAACTTGGCAGAAATTCAAAATGAATGCTCTAAAAAGTTTAAAATAAAACCAGATGAAACACTTGCAGTAATTCAGGAATTGTATGAGAAAAAATTAGTTACATACCCAAGAACAGATGCAAGAGTGCTTTCAACAGCAGTTGCAAAAGAGATTACTAAAAATTTAAATGGAATAGCAAAGGGATTTAAGGATGACGAAGTTCAAAAATACATTAATAAAATGAAAGAAGAAAAATATTCTACAAATTTAGTAAAGACAAAGTATGTAAATGATAGCAAAATAACAGACCATTATGCAATAATACCAACAGGTCAGGGCTATGAAAATCATGAAAAATTAAATCAATTGCAAAAAGATATTTATAAAATAATAGTAAAAAGATTTCTGGCTATATTTTATCCACCAGCAGAATTTAATAAGTTAAATATAACAATAAATATAGAAAACGAAATATTTACAGCAAGCCAAAAAGTTTGTATAAAACAAGGATATTTAGAGATATTAAAACCAAATGTAGGTACTGATAATCAAAAAAATGATACAGATGTAGAGAGCACGCCCCAGGGTGACCAACAAGCCAGTACGTTTCTAAACACACTAAAAAAAGGACAAGAAATAAAAATACTAGAATTAACAACAAAAGAAGCTGAGACATCTCCACCAACAAGATATAACTCAGGTTCTATGATTTTAGCAATGGAAAATGCAGGGAAATTAATAGAAAATGAAGAGTTAAGAGAGCAAATAAAAGGAGCAGGGATAGGAACAAGTGCAACAAGAGCAGAAATAATAAAAAAACTAGAAAAAATAAATTATATTGCAATAAACAATAAAACACAAATAATTACACCAACACCAAAAGGTGAAGCAATATATGATGTAGTAAATAAAACTATGCCGGATATGCTTAATCCAAAGCTAACAGCAAGTTGGGAAAAAGGACTAGACATGGTAGCAAAAAAAGAAATACCACCAAATGAATTTATGACCAAGCTAGAAACATACATAAATTCTAAATTTGATAAATTAGTAATGAGGTAGACTAATAACAACTTTATGATATAATATAGAAAAAAATTAAAAATAAGGGGAAAAAAGTAATGGTAGGATTTATTATTTTTATAATTATACTATGTATTGTAATTCCTAAAAAAGAAATGTACAAGTATAATGAGGGAGTTAGTGTAACTAGATTAATGAATTTATTAAAAAAACAAAGATTTTCAGAGATAAAAACTAAACAACTTAATGGAAACATTACGATTATTACTGCAAATAATTTAGGAGAGAATTTTTTATATGCAATGAGAAACGATATGACTTCAATAAATCCAAGCAATATAGAAACTATTTATGAGTATTCAAAAAAAGCACATATTCATAATACTATAGTAGTGGTAAAATCTTTAAAAGGTGGAATAACCGACAATGCAGAAAGTAAGGCGAAAGAATACGATTTAGATGTAGTAGAAGGGAATGAACTAATAAAAATGCTAGATCAAGAAAAAGCTTCGATATTAAAAACAAGCGATACATCTGATGATACTTGTGAGATAGATTATTCTCAAAATGAGGATCCGATATCTGAAAAATCAAGTATATTAAAAGAGTTATTCAAAGGTCCGGATAGATTATAACTACTTGACATATTATGTAAATCATGATATAATAATAATACAACTAGGATATGCTAGATGTAGCAATCTAGTTGATTATATAGATTCTCTTCTATAAGTAATAAAAAGAAACAAGGAGGTTTTGATGGAAGAGTGTAATTAGAAAAGGAGCATTTGTTAAGAGTAATAAATGTTCCTTTTCATTTGGCTAAAAAACGATTTAATTTATTATTTATTACTAGATTCTTTAAAACTAATATGCTAATATATTAGTGTAAACAAAGGAGGTTACTATGCCAAATATAATTGATTATATAGAATGGAGAGGCGATTTAAGTTTTGAAAACTCTCCAATAAACGAAATAGATGATATAATTTTTGCTAGATTTTCGTATTTACCATTTAAATGTATAGAACTAAAAGATATTGATACAATAGAAAATATTGCACTAAAAATGAAAGACCTAGATATAGAAAACTATTTATGGAACGATGATAAAGTTTTCTTACAAAAAATAGGTAATTGCCAAAGATTTAAAGATATAAAAGTATCTGATTACGTAGAAATTTTTGATGAAGCTGCAGAGAAACAGTTTGCAGCTATTACGCTATGGATTCAAAAAAATCAAAAATATATATCTTTTAGAGGAACAGATTCATCTCTTGTTGGATGGAAAGAAGATATAAATATGGGATTTAAAAAAGATGTTCCATCACAAAAAGAAGCTGTTAAATACTTAAATTCAATGGCAGAAAAATATAAAGAAAAACTTATTGTAGGAGGACATTCTAAAGGGGGAAATTTAGCAGTTTATTCAGCAGTATTTTGTAAAGATAGTGTTAAAAATAGAATAGAAAGAGTTATAAATGCTGATGGGCCTGGATTTGATAAAAGCGTAATTTTAACAGATAATTACAAAAAAATATTGAACAAAATTCAAACATATATACCACAATCTTCAATAGTTGGAAGACTATTAGAGCATGAAGAAGAATATCAAGTAGTAAAAAGCATTCAAAAAGGCGTTATGCAACATGATATATATTCATGGGAAATTGAACCTACAAAGCTAATTAGAATACCAACAGTTACAAATAATAGCGAGATTTTTAATGGTATTGTAAGTGATTGGCTAAAAAACACAACTCCTGAGCAAAGAGAGAATTTTATAAACATAATATATGAAATAATATTGGAAACACAAGCTCAAAAAACTAGCGATTTTAGAGTAGAAACAGCCAAAAAAATAGGAATAATCTTAAACGGATATATAAATATAGATTCAGAAGATAAAAAAGAAATTGAACACATGGTAAAGCTAATATTAGAAAGTGCATTTAAAGTATTAAAAGAGAATAGAAATGCAAATAAACTTATGGAAAAAGAAAAAAAACAAAAAAATAAATAAGGGAGAAAAGTCTTATGAATGTTAGCTTGGATTGGTATAAGATATTTTATGAAGTAGCAAAAAAACAGAATATAACAGTAGCAGCGGAAAACTTGTGCATTTCTCAACCAGCAGTTAGTCAAACAATAAAACAACTAGAAGAAAGTCTAAATGCGGAATTGTTTTTAAGGACAAAAAAAGGTGTAACTTTAACTAAAGAAGGAGAAGTACTATATTCATATATCTCAGAAGCAATGGAAAAAATTAAGTTGGGAGAGGCAAAAGTTTTAGAGCAAGTTAATTTGGAAAGTGGAGAGATAAGAATAGGCTCAAGCGATATGTGCTTGCAATTTTTCTTGCTTCAATATTTAGAAGAGTTTCAAAAAATATATCCTAAAATTAAGATAAGTATTACCAATGGACCAACGCCAGAAACTATAAAACTTTTAAAAGAAGACAAAATAGACTTTGGTTTGGTAAGTGAACCATTTGAACTAGAGGAAAAATTTACAGCTATAGAAGTATGCAAAATTAAAGACATATTTGTTTGTGGGGAAAAATATAAAGATTTATCAAAACAAAAAGTGAGATTGAAAGAACTAGAGAAATATCCATTAATATGTTTAGAAGAACATACAAGTACAAGAAAATACATAGACGAAAAATTTAAAGAGAATAATGCAGAATGCAATCCAAAATATGAGCTTGCAACAAGCAATTTAATAGTAGATTTTGCTAAAAGAAATTTTGGAATTGGAGTTGTAGTTGATAAATTTGCAGAAGAAAAATTAAAGAATAAAGAAATATATCAGATTAATATAAAAGAAAAAATAGAACCAAGAAATATATGTATAATAAAGAAAGATAAATTAATATCAAAAGCTTCAAACGAATTACTTAAATTTATTATCAATAAGTAAAACTTATCGATACCATAAATAATATATATTTTACTTATATAGAGAAAGACGTTAAAATAGATAATGTAGTAGGAATTCTACATTATCTATTTTTTAATTTAAAAGTGTGACAAAACCACTTTTAGGGGAGGTAATATTTATGGTAAGTGCAATTGTTGGAGGAAACTGGGGAGACGAAGGAAAAGGAAAGATGTGTGATATCTTATCAAAAGATGCAGATGTAGTTATTAGATTTCAAGGAGGAGCAAATGCAGGACATACAATAGTAAATGAATATGGAAAAACTGCTTTACACATGTTACCATCAGGAATTTTTAGAGAAGATGTTATAAATGTAATTGGACAAGGAGTTGCTTTTGATATTAATGCATTCTTTGAAGAGCTAGAGTCTGTTAAAGAAAAAGGAATGAAAAATCCAAACATAGTTATTTCAGATAGAGTTCAAATATTAATGCCATATCATATTAAATTAGATGAGTTAGAAGAGCAAAGATTAGGAAAAGCAAGTTTTGGTTCAACAAAATCAGGAATTGCACCATTCTATTCTGATAAATACGCAAAAATAGGAATACAAATTTCAGAGATATATGATGATGAGCACTTAAAAAACAGACTAACAAATATTTTAACTGCAAAAAATAAAATAATATCAGCTTTATATGGAGAAGAAAATCAAGTAGATATTGAAGAGATGTATGAATTTTTGGTAAACTCAAGAGATAAACTAAAACCATATTTATGCAATGTAGTTAAATTAGTAAATGAAAAAATAAAAGAAAATAAAAATATAATAATAGAAGGACAATTAGGAACATTAAGAGATATAGACAATGGAATATATCCATTTACAACTTCATCTTCACCACTTGCAGGATTTGGAGCAGTAGGAGCAGGTATTCCACCTTATGAAATTAAAAAGATATATACAATAGTAAAAGCATATTCTACATGTGTTGGAGCAGGAGCATTTACAACAGAAATATCTGGAGATGAAGCAAAAGAATTAAGAGATAGAGGTGGAGAATACGGAGCAAAAACAGGTAGACCAAGAAGAGTAGGTTGGTTTGATACAGTTGCAACAAGATATGGATGTATGGTACAAGGAGCAACAGATGTTGTTTTGTCATTAGTAGATGTATTAGGATATCTTGACAAAATACCAGTATGTACAGCATACGAAATTGATGGAAAAATAGTAAAAGACTTTCCAACTACAATAGAATTAAATAAAGCAAAACCAGTATATGAATATTTGGATGGTTGGAAATGTGATATAAGCAATATTAAAAAATATGAAGACTTACCAGAGAATACAAAAAAATATATTGAATTTATAGAAAAGAAAATAGAACGCCCAATAAAAATAATAGGAAACGGACCTAGAAGAGAAGATATAATTGTGTGCTTTTAAAATATTGATACACTCAAATGCGTATGATATAATGCACCAAAAGGAGTTGAAAGACTTTGGGCAGAAACAAAAGAAATAAAAATATAAGTACAAAAAAGGCAATATATGTTTTAGTTATTTTTGCAATTATAACTGTATTTACATATTGGAATGAAAAAAACTATTATAATTCGAAAAACATACAAAATAGTGAAAATACCTTTGGAAAAGCTACATATTCTACCTTACAAGACATACCAGAATATAATGGGGAAATATGTGTAATGATAAATGAAAACAAACCATATTTTACTGAGGCGGATTATACTACAGAAGTTTTCGAGAATTACAGCGATTTAGATTATTTACAAAGGTGTGGGGTAGCTTATGCAAATATATGTAAAGAAATAATGCCACCAGAAGGAGACGAAAGAGGAGATATTAGCTCTATTCATCCAACAGGATGGAAACAAGCAAAATTTAATGGAGAATATTTATATAATAGGTGCCATTTAATAGCTCATAGCCTTTCAGATGAGGATGCAAATAAACAGAACTTAATTACAGGGACAAGATATTTTAATGTGCAAGGAATGTTGCCAATTGAAAGATTAGTGCTTGAATATATAAATAAAAATCAAAACAATCATGTTCTTTATAGAGTTACTCCTATTTTTAAAGGAGAAAATCTTTTAGCAACTGGAGTAGAAATGGAAGCATATTCTGTAGAAGACAATGGAAAGCTGTCCTTTAATGTGTTTATCTACAACATACAACCAGGAGCAAATATTAACTATGCAACAGGAGAATTGATAAACAATTAGTTGACAAATTATGTAAAAAAATATATAATCGCTCTAAATTTAAGTCTTTTTACTATATTTCTATAGCAAATTTCCCAAAAAAACAAAAACTTAAATAGGAGAGTGATGCTTATTGAGATTAGATTTAATTAATAACATAGTTAATAATGAAAAAAATAATAAATTTTTTCTAGAGGAGTTACAAAATAGCATAACAAAAAACAAATATTTTAATAGTGAAAAGGAGGATATACCTTTGACTAACCCTACTTATAGTGAAAATAGAATAATTACAAAATATAGAGACAAAATGCTTATTGAGAGAGCTAATATCTTAAATAATTATGCAAAACAAACATTAAATAAAGGAGAAATGTATTACATATATAGTAAAAATTCTAAAATTATAGATGGCTATAACTTATGCATCTGTAAAGAAGGAATGAGTCACACTATTATAGAGATAAATAAAGCTAACCTACCAAACGAAGCTAAAATAGGAAGTGTGCTAAGGAAAATTGGTAATAGCTACATACTGGATGAAGAAGCAACCAAAGAGATTGAAGAAAAAATATATAACATGAAAGCTGAATTATTAAAAGAACAAACAGAATATTTAAAAAGTAAAAGAATTGAAGGACATATTTATGAAATGTCAGAAAATAATGGAGACAGAGCATGGCTATTTGATATTACAAGTGGTAGTAATGAAGGAGTAGAAGAAATAGATTTTGATATAGATTTGTTGCAAACTAGTAAAGAAGGAGATTTATTTATATACAAAAATGGAAAATATCAAAAATACCAATAGGTGCCAATGCCAAAAGGGACGGAGAATTTTGACACAATGAAACAGCAATAAAATAAAATTCATAAACACACCTCTGTGCGAATACAATTAAACAAATGTATTCGTATGGAGGTTTTGCTTTTATGAGAGGAGTTTCAATAGAGGAAAGAGCAGTAGCTCTAGCACAATATATAATAGATTCAAAAGATACAGTACGTGGAGCAGCTAAAAAATTTGGAATCTCAAAATCAACAGTACACAAAGACGTAAGTGAAAGGCTAATACATATAAATCATGCATTAGCAATAGAAGTTAGAAAAGTATTAGACGAGAATAAGGCGGAAAGGCACATAAGAGGAGGAATGGCTACTAAATTAAAATATAGCCATGAAAAAGATAAAGCAGGATAATAATGTATTCTAATAAGAATAATACACATTTCGCCCCAAAACGACATAAGATATACTAGCCAAAATATTTTTTGAGGTGATAAATGTGAATATAAAAAAAGGAGATATAGTAGGAAGAAAATCATATGGAAAGGATATATATTTTATAGTAAATCAAATTTTGACTACTACTAGAAATCATAAATTTGCAATATTAAAAGGATTAAATATTAGAATTGAGGCAGACAGCCCAATTGAAGATTTAGAAATAATAGGGAAAGATGAAATAATAAGTAGTATAAAAAAATACGATAGTTTTTTAGAAGAAAGAATAAAAAAAAATAGAATCTATGAAAGCAATGAAAAAAACTTTACTAGGCAAAAAATATATTTAGGCAAAATATTGCATCTAGATGGTGACAGAAGATATAGTGATAAATCCGCAAAATACTATAATAAAGCAGGTTTAAATGCGATAGTAAAAAATGTACCAGAAAATAGGCAAGCAAGTATTGTAGTACCACTTTTAAAAAAATATAATCCAGATATATTAATAGTTACAGGGCATGATGCAATGCTAAAAAAAGGAACTAATTACAATAATATATATAATTATAGAAATTCGAGGCATTTTATAAATACAGTAAAAGAAGCAAGAAGATGGGGATCTTCTTCAGATAAACTTGTAATATTTGCAGGCGCGTGTCAAAGCTTTTACGAAGCAATAATAGCATCTGGAGCAGACTTTGCATCATCACCGGGAAGGATTTTAATAGACTTTGTTGATCCATTAATTGTAGCAGAAAAAATAGCTATTGCAGATGAATGTAGATTTGTTACAAGCAATGAAATTTCAAGAGAAATAAAAGAAGGTGTAAAAGGAGTAAGTGGCGTTGGAGCCAGGGGAAAAAAGAAAATTATAGGTTAGTAATAGCAATGTAACAATAATGTAACATAAATGTAATAAAACAAAACCAAAGCACAAAAACACTTACAGTACCAACAATTACAAAAGATAAACAAACTCCATTCTTTTTTGACATTTTTCATACCCGATGATATAATAACGCTAACCAAAATAGTGAAGGTGCGTGATTATATGATCTACAAAAATGATATTTCTTCATTAAAAGAAGAAATAGGAGAAAAAATTGGACAAAAGATAATTGTTAAAGGATCACTTGGGAGAAACAAACCTTTTGAAGAGGAAGCTGTTATTAAAGAAACATACCCTAACATTTTTGTGGTAAAGTATGAAGAACATGACACGAATGTAAGTTACAGATATACAGACATACTTACAAGAGATTTAGAGGTTTCTGTTTTTGATGGAGAAGGATATTGTCCTTTAATTCCACCAATACAAAAGGAAAAAAATATATAGAGTTAAAAATTCCTAATTTATTAGGAATTTTTTTTGTCCTTCTTAATATAATATATATTATTAAACTTTTAAGGAGGGATTTTATATGCCAGTAGAAACAGAAAAAGAGAATGTATGTATAAACCAAATAATTGGACAAAAGAGAGCAGAAACATTGGTAGAGGGAGATGTTATTGTAAATGATGTTAAACCAGATGTCTTAAATATAATAAGCGCAAATGGAATAGCATGCGTATATAAAAAAGAAGTAATGGATGGAAAGATAAGAATAGATGGTAGTGTAAATACATACATTATATACCTAGCAGACAGTGAAAACGGCAATATTAGAAGTCTAAATACAGTATTAGACTTTACTCAAATAATCGATATTGATAATTGTAGACCAGATATGATTTTAAATGAAAGTGTTTCAGTTAAGAATATTGATTGCAGAATTATAAACGAAAGGAAAATAAGTATAAAAGCAAGTTTGGATGTAGAAGCAAAACTATACTCTAATGAACAAACAGATATTATTACTGGCATAACAAATTTTGATGATATGCAAACATTAAGTAACAATAAATGCATTAGTTCATTGGTAGGAGAAGGAAATACAAGAGTATATGCAAAAGATACACTTTCAGTAGACAGCGTAGACGATTTAGCAGAAATAATGAATGCAAGTTTAAAAATAGTTAATAAAGAAGTTAAGTTAAGTTATAATAAAGTATTGGCAAAGGCAGAGGCAGAAATTTGGATAATGTATTTAACAGAGGACAATAGGATAAATAATGTTAGTACAAAAATACCTATAATGGGATTTATAGATATAGAAAATATAAATGATAATAATATTTGTGATGTTGATTACAAATTAAAAAATTTAATAATAAAGCCAAACAATGGGGAAACTCATTCAATTTATGTGGAAGCGGAAATGGAATTAAGTTGCTTTGCGTATGAAAGTAAAGAAATTAATTTAATAGAAGATATGTATAGCATATCACAGGATGTTGAATTTAATAAGAAGAATATAACAACAATAGCAGGAAAACAAAATATCAGACAAGATTGCAATATAAGAGAGCAAATTTCAATGCCAGAAGTAGGCTCAAATAAAATATATTGTGCAAATACAAAACCAATTATAAATGACATGAAAATAATAAATGGCAAAATATTATATAGTGGAGAATTAAATATAGAAATTTTATATGAAGTTATCAATGGAATGGAATCTAAAAAAATAAACTTACCATTTAACTTTGAAGTGCAATCAGAACTAATAGAAGCAAATAATAATGTAGATACAGATTTAGAAATAGAGCAAGATGACTTTATTATAGTATCTGACGGTAATATAGAAGCAAATATAAATATGCAATTTAATATAGGAATTTCTAGAACAGAAAAAATTAGCATAATTGATGATTTAGAAGTTAAAGAATGTAGACAAAACAACATATATAGTATGATAATTTACTTTGTAAAACAGGGAGATACTTTATGGAAAATTGCTAAGAAGTTTAGGAGTACAGTAGCAGATATTGCAAGAGTAAATGGAATAGAGGATGAAAATAAAATTTATGTAGGACAGCAACTATATATACCAAAATATATAAAAAAAAGAATAGCTGTGTAAAAAATGGATAGCATCTATTCACGCAAACGAATAAACATTCCTAAAATAAAAGGATTTTATACAAAAAACAATAATAAAAATAAAAAAATCTTAACAGTGTTTGTAATAGTTTGTGTAGGGGTATTGACTTTTTATAATATATTAAAATCAATTGATCCAATATTTGATGGATTGTGTATACAAAAAGCAAAAACAATTGCAACAGAGATTATAAATGAAGAAAGTAATGTAGTGCTAAATGATATAAATTACAAAGATATTGTATCAATAGTAAAAGACGAAGCAAACAATACAAATATATTAAAAACAGATGTAGTAGTTATAAACAAAATTGCCTCTGATATAGCTTTAAAAGTCGAAAGAAGATTACAAAATAATAAAGATGAAGAAATAAGTGTACCAGTTGGTGCTTTGACAGGAAATAAATATTTAGCAGGGATGGGACCTGGCATGAAAATAAAAGTCATACCAACAGGGAATGTAATAACAGAACTAAAAACAGAATTTGAAGCACAAGGAATAAATCAAACAATGTATAGAATATACTTAGAGTTAAAATGCGAAACAAATATTTTAACTCCATACAAAACAATAGAACAAGAAATAATAAATCAAGTTTTGTTAGTAGAAACATTAATAGTAGGAGATGTGCCACAGACTTACTATAATTTAGAAGGGTTAGAGAAGAAAAATACAATAGATATAATAGAATAAAAATATATTGCGAATTTTGTAGGGGTCGCCGTCCTCGGCGACCCGAAGACATCATGAGAAATGCCCTAACAAATCCCAATTTGTTTAACAAAATAAAATTTTAAATTTTGCTTGCTTTTAATTCTAGTATGTGATAATTTATAAATTGTAAGAATAGAATTTAGGAGGAATGTAAAATGGAAGATTTAAAAGGAACAAAAACAGAAAAAAATTTAATGGAGGCTTTTGCAGGAGAATCACAAGCAAGAAATAAATATACATATTTTGCTAGCAAAGCAAAAAAAGAAGGGTATGAACAAATAGCAGCAATATTCCAGGAAACAGCAGATAATGAAAAAGAACATGCAAAAATCTGGTTTAAATTATTACATAATGGAATATCGTCAACAGCAGAGAATTTAAAAGCAGCAGCAGAAGGAGAAAACTATGAATGGACAGATATGTATGATAGAATGGCAAAAGAAGCAAGAGAAGAAGGATTTGACCACATAGCAGATTTATTTGAAGGTGTGGCAAAAATAGAAAAAGAACATGAAGAAAGATATAAAAAATTACTAGAAAATCTAGAAAACGGATTAGTATTTAGCAAAGATGGAGATAAGATTTGGAAATGTAGAAATTGCGGACATATATGTGTTGGAAAAGAAGCACCAGAGGTATGCCCAGTATGTGCACATCCAAAAGCATATTTTGAAATTAAAGCAGAAAATTATTAAAAACAATAAAAAGAAGTGAACTCTATACGGTTCACTTCTTTTGTTTTAATATAACTTTACAATAGCATGCAATTTGCCATCTATTTTATCTTTAATAGAAATTATATATTCATTATTACTTGTGTGAGCACAGAAAAGACTAAGAGTATCACCAAGAGTAGCTTGATGCTTATACATAATTTCTACATTTGAAAATTTGTTATTTTTAAATACTTCTAAAGGTAATGCTTCATAAGCATAATCTAAATAATATAAATTATTTACATGATGATTTGTGTCGATATCCCTTCTTTGAACAGCGTAATCCAAAACAAATTCAGAGTTTAGAGGCTCTTTTATTTTTTCTTCAAATTTTTCAGGGAAAACTTCTTTATTAACTTGAATGTACTTTTCATTTACTCCATCTGTAACTCTACTAATAGATTTATTATTTACATTAAATAAAACCCATTTAGAACTTGCAATTGCAACAAGATTATAAGCGTTATCATAAATTTCAAAATCTCTATATACAAATAGAGGAGTTTTCTTTCTAGTCCAAGTTTTAATTAAAAGATTAGTATTAGTTTTTGGACGAGCAAAAACTTTAAGTTTCCAATTTAAAAGAATCCATGCAAGACCTGTTTTAGGAGTGTCATTTACACCATAACCTAAAAGCCCACAGTGAATACCTGCAACTTCTTGCAATAAACGCAATAATCCTTTATTAGTTACTTGGTTATTTTCATCAACATCAGAATAATTAATTGTTAAATTGTGAGAGTAAATATCAAGATTCATAAAAGCCCTTCTTTCTTTATATAAAAATATATCATAAATCATAATTCTTTTCAAACAAATATAATAAAATAGAATTATTAAATTTGTGTGAACTGTAAGCTAATAATTGACATTAGCTTATATAAAATATAAAATTAGTTAATAATAGAAATAAACAGGAGGAAAAAGTTGAAAGTAAAGTTTAATGTAATTGGCATGTCATGCAGTGCATGTAGCAATCATATAGAAAAAATAGTCTCAAAACAAAAGGGTGTAAACAGTGTAAATGTTAGTTTAATAAATAACAATATGATAGTAGATTTTGACAAGAAGATAATTACAGAACAAGAGATTATAAAAGCAGTGCAAAGTATAGGATATGATGCAAATACTAAAGGTGGACAAAATAAAAGTAATTTAGATAAAATGAAACATAGAGTAATAATATCTTTTGTATTTCTAATACCTCTTATGTATGTAGCAATGGGACATATGGTAAATTTACCATTATCACATATACTTCATAACAATCTACTTTTATTTAGTATATCACAATTAATATTGGTTGCACCAATAGTGTTTGTAAATAGAAAATATTACATGTCTGGTTTTAAAGCATTAATAAAAAAAACACCAAATATGGACTCACTAATTGCAATAGGTTCATTTGCTTCAATTATATATGGAATTTTTGCAATATATAAAATATGGCAGGGAGAAAGTAGCTATGCAATGAATTTATATTTTGAATCTGCAGGAATGATATTAACATTGATAACTTTTGGAAAATATCTAGAAACAAAAGCAAAAGATAAAACTTCAAATGCAATTAATAAATTATTAGATTTAACGCCTAAAAAAGTTACAATTTTAAGAGAGCAAAAAGAAATAGAAATACCAATAGAACAGGTAAAAGTAGGAGATATAATTGTTGTAAAACCAGGGGAAACTATTGCAGTAGATGGAGTAATAATAAAAGGTCAAACATATATAGATGAGTCAACAATTACAGGAGAGCATATACCAGTAAAAAAAGAAATAGGAAGTAAAGTAATCTCTGGAAGTATTAACAAAAATGGAGCAATAGAATTTAGAGCAGAAAAAGTAGGAGAAGATACAACAATATCACAAATAATAAAACTAGTAGAAGAGGCAAGTGCTTCAAAAGCACCAATTGGAAGATTAGCAGATAAAGTAAGCCGGAGTGTTTGTACCAATTGTAATTACAATTGCAGTAATTGCTACAATTATTTGGCTACTATTAGGATATCCATTTGAATTTGCACTTTCTATTGGAATATCAGTTTTAGTAATATCTTGCCCTTGTGCTTTAGGACTTGCTACGCCTGTTTCTATTATGGTTGGCACAGGAAAAGCTGCTGAAAATGGAATATTAATAAAATCAGCAGAAAGCTTAGAGCTTGCGCATTCAATAAATGCAATAGTTTTAGATAAAACAGGAACAATAACAGTAGGAAAACCACAAGTAAATGACATATTTGTATTTAACAATATGCAAGAAGGCGAACTACTAAAAATAGTAGGAGCAATAGAATCAAAATCTGAACACCCAATAGCAAAAGCTATATTAGAAAAAACAAAAGAAGTTGAGGCCTTAGAAGCACAAAATTTTGAAGCAATTGAAGGAAAAGGAATAAAAGCAAGCATAAATAACAATACCTATTTTGCTGGGAATGAAAGTTTGATGAAAGAAAACAATATTAAACTATCAAAGGCAGAAGGTATATATCAAAAATTATATGAACAAGCTAAAACAGTAATATTTGTATCAGATGATGAAAAATTGCTAGGAATTATTGCAATATCAGATACTGTAAAACAAACAAGCATAGAAGCAATAAATGGCTTTAAAGATATGAAAATAGAAACATATATGCTAACAGGAGATAATAAAACATCAGCACAAGCAATTGGAAAAATGGTAGGAATAGATAATATTATTTCGGAAGTTTTACCACAAGAAAAAGAAAGTAAAGTGCGTAGTTTACAAGAACAAGGAAAAATTGTTGGAATGATAGGTGACCGGAATAAACGATTCACCAGCACTTTCAAGAGCAAACGTAGGAATTGCAATTGGTGCAGGAACAGATATTGCAATAGAATCAGCAGATGTTGTTCTAATAAAAAGCAATTTGACAGATGTAGTATACTTATTAAGGTTAAGTAAAGCAGTTATAAAAAATATAAAAATGAATTTGTTTTGGGCATTTTTCTATAACACTATTGGAATTCCACTTGCATGTGGTGTGCTATATAAATCATTTGGAATATTGCTAAACCCAATGATAGCAGCATTAGCAATGAGTTTAAGTTCAATATGTGTTGTAACAAATGCACTAACATTAAGAAAATTTAAAATAAAAAAAGAGGTGAAAAATATGACAAAAACAATATATGTAAAAGGAATGCAATGTGAACATTGTTCAAATGCGGTAAAAAAAGAATTACTAACATTAGAAGAAGTAAATAATGTAGAGGTAGACTTAAAAACAGGAAGAGTAGATTTAGAGTTATCGAAGGATATAGATAATGAAGTATTAAAGAAAAAAATAGAAGAAGTAGGATACGAAATAAATGAGTAATATAGAGTTATTATCACCAGCAGGGGACTTTGAGTGCTTGGTTTCAGCAGTACAAAATGGAGCAAATGCAGTATATTTTGGGCTAGATAAATTTAATGCAAGAGTTAATGGCAGAAATTTTGAAGATGAAGAGTTAGTAAAGGCAATTAAATATGCAAAACTTCGCAATGTAAAAACACACTTAACATTAAATATATTAATAAAAAACAAGGAATTTGAAGAAGCCTTAAAACTAGTAGAATTTGCATACAATAGTGGAATAGATGCAGTAATTGTGCAAGATTTAGGTCTAGCTAAAAAAATAATGGAACTATTTCCAAAGCTTGAGGTTCATAGCAGTACTCAAATGACAATATACAATTTAGACGGAGTAAAAGAGATAGAAAAACTAGGTTATTCAAGATGTGTGCTTGCTCGTGAACTTTCAATAGAAGAAATAAAAAATATATGTAAAAATACCAATATAGAAATAGAGGTATTTATTCATGGTGCGCTTTGTATTTGCTATTCAGGACAATGCCTAATGAGCAGTTTAATTGGTGGAAGAAGTGGCAACAGAGGCAAATGTGCAGGAACTTGTAGATTACCATATTCATTATTAAAAGATGGACAAGAGAAAGAAAAAGGATATCTTTTAAGCTCGAAAGATGTATGTACATTAGATATTTTACCAGAATTAATAGAAGCAGGAGTAAAATCGTTTAAAATAGAAGGCAGAATGAAATCAAAAGAATATGTTGGAATAGTAACAAGCATTTATAGAAAATATATTGATTTAGCAGAAAGTAACCAAGAATATTTGGTAGACGAAAAAGATAGGGAAATGCTAATGCAAATATTCAATAGAGGTGGATTCAGCACAGGGTATCTTAAAGGCAAGCTTGGCAAAAATATGATGTATACCAAAAGACCAAACCATATAGGAACTCTTTTAGGAGAAGTAATATCATATAATCCAAATAAGGGACATGTAAAAATAAAATTATGCAAAGAGCTGGATTTAGGAGACAGTATAGCAATAGGAGATTCGAGTTGTAAAATTTCAGAGCTTATGCAAAAAAATAATAATATAAAGATGGCAAAAACAAATGATATAGTAACAATAGGTAGAATAAAAGGAAAAATAAAGCCAAAAGATAAAGTGTATAAAACTGTATCTATAAAACTAAACCAAGAAATGGATCAGAAAATAGGTAAAGAAAATATAAAAAGAAAAGTAAATTGCAATATAGAACTAAAACAGGATGAAGTTATAAAACTGGAACTACAAGATATAGATACAAATATAAGTGTAAAACTAGAAGGAGATTCTGTTGTAAAAAAAGCAGATAATGCAGGAATAACTAGTAAAAGAATTGAAGAGCAATTATCTAAAACAGGAAATACGATTTTTAAAATTGAAAATATTAATATAAAAATGGATGAAAGTATAATTGTTTCAATAAGTAGTTTAAATGAAATAAGAAGAAGAGGACTAGAAGAGCTAGAACATAAACTATTAGAATCATTTAAAAGAGAGCAAGTTAATCTAAAATTAGACGTTAAAGAAGAAAAATTTATACCAAAAGAAGAAGTAAAAGTTACATTATGTTTAAATAGAATTAGCAATGAAATTGATTATGCTAATCTAAAAAATGTAGACAATGTGTATATACCATTTAAATATTTTTTAGATGAAGATTTAAAAGAAAGCATAGAAAATATATCTAAAAAATTTAGTACATATATACTACTTCCAGCTATAACAAAATCAAATTATGAAAAACTATTGTATAACAATTTGCCTAAAATATCAGAAAGAGTAGAAGGTATAGTTATATCAAATTTATCTCAGATATATGAAATAGAAAAGCTTGGAATAAATGGCAAAAAGCTAGTTGCAAATTATACAATGAACATAGAAAATAATTTTACAGTAGAAGAACTAAAAAAACTTGGAGTTTGCAAATATATAGTACCGCCAGAAGCAGAAAAAGAAACAATAAGGGGATTAACAGAAAACATAGAAAAAGAAATAATAGTGTATGGAAGGACTTTATTAATGACAACAGAATATTGCTCAATAGGGACACTAAAGAATTGTCCTGCAATGTGTCAAAAAGGAAGATATACTCTAAAAGATAGAATGGGATTTGAGTTTCCGATATATACAGATAGAATAAATTGCAACAATTTAATATATAACTCTAAAATAACATCAATAAGCTATAAAGACTTACAAACAGACTCAATAAAAATAGATATATTAGAAGAAACAAGGGAAGAAATCCAAAGAATTATAGATATACAAAAAAGAGGAGAAAGACTAGAAGGACAAGATTACACAAATGGAAACTTGAATAGAGAGATTTAAAACTTGTCAAAAAGTATTTACAAAAGATAAATTTATGGTATAATAAAAAAGAAATAGGAAGCCACAAAAATGTGGTTGCCATCAGTTAGTGAATAAAAATCACATCTCTAATAGCGAGCAGAGATGTGATTTTGCTTTATTTGCTAATAATTATAGACAAAACTATAATTAAGGCAAATGCTATAATAGTAGTTATAATCCAAGCTGCAAAAAGTAATACAATAATATGTAACATTGTTTGTTCTATCATTAGCATCACCTCCTTATCTTTGGTATAAAGAGATGACAAGCCACATTCCTGCTTTTTCCTATTTCAAAAACATTATACAGAAAATGGAAAATAAAGTCAATGAAAATTGGCAAAAAAACAAGAATAATTATAATAAAAAAAGCCAAAATAAATATGGTGATTTATATGAGCATTTCGTGGTTAAAAGCTTCAAGTGATAGAAAGAGTTTTAAAATATTTGAAAGTTTTGGAATGGATGTATATAAAATAAATGATTTAGAAAAAACAGACGAAAAAATAAGAGAACTAGTAGACAAAAACTATACAACTATTGTAGTTTCGAACGAAGTAGCAAGTTTTTCAGAAGATATTATAAAAAAATACAACAGAATAGAAAACGTAAATATAATTATTGCGCCAGGTCATAATAAAGATAATTACACATAAAATTAGATAAGCAAATTGGAATTTGTAAAATATAAATCAGGAGTAATTTATGGCTTTTAAAGAAGAAATGTATAACAACTTTGTGTGTGATTTTAGCAATAATCTAAGACAAAAAATTCAAGGTACAGAAATCTCAAAACTTGTTTTTTTGTGTATTGGAACAAATAGGGTAATTGGGGACTGCTTTGGACCATTGGTTGGGAGTAAACTAAAGCATTTTTTTATACATGAAGAAG
>ERZ809224.1212-NODE-1212-length-19645-cov-5.903828_pt1 | contig 19645 bp, 18 predicted proteins | sample MGYA00520513_ERZ809224 | MGnify/ENA primary metagenome ERZ809224 (study PRJEB31576, sample SAMEA3212658) | Homo sapiens | biome: human-gut; feature: human gut; material: fecal | place: Sweden | collected 2012 ... | reverse complement strand
GTTCGGTGACAATTATGGCTATGTCCATTGCATTGAAGCAAAGATATGAGAGGATGCTTCATTTTGATCAAACGTATACCTATCAGGTTCTAAGCTCCCACAAGTATGACGGGGAAGAGATCGCGAAGGGGATTGAGGAGGATAATAAGGTTTCCTACTGGAATGAGTTTGAGATGACGGCTATGGATGCGTCTGTTTTTGAGTCGCCTTATGATCAGACCATGTATGGCATCATTCCTTTTTCGCAGATGAAAGAAGCTGCGAAAAGAGCCGGCCTGCCTTTTGAGTACGCGATTGCGGACGATCAGGTAATTCATCTGCAGCATGAGATTTTAATGAGCTTTGTGGATGAAAAGGTGTCAGGTGAAAAGGTACGGATAGGAGGTCAGAGTTACGAGTTGATTGCAAGGGATAAAACACCCTATGCCGGAAAGCTTCAGACTTATGCATCTATTTATATTGTCAGTGATAAGGCTTATGAGAATATGAAAAGCCTGGGTGAGGTGATGTATTTTTACAATTACCGGATTGAAACTCCTGAAAATATGGATGCTTCCAGGCCTTATCTTTCCACTTTATCTGAAAACAGTGAAGACGGCACCAGTTACACCGGGATCAATTTTACTGAGATGGACGGCAGAGAGGATAGCTGGATACGCGTTCTTTACTCACTGTGTCTGTTTATGTTTGCTACTCTGGTGCTGGCATCAGGAAGTATTTTATTTTTAAAAACGGGAAATGAGGCATACGAGGACAGGGAGCGGTATCAGATACTGGAAAAGCTTGGAATCGAGAGAAGCGTGCTGTGCAGATCTGTGAGAAATGAGATTTGTTTTACTTATTATTGTCCATTTGTGCTTATGGTTGCAACCTCGTATTTTTCAGTGCGGGCGCTGGGAAATGTGATGAAGGAGAATCTGTTTTCCGTAAATCTGTGGAGCGCGGGGATTATACTGATCCTGTTTACTGTGATTTGTGCAGGATCGGTGCGGTCAGCATGGAAGAGGCTGTTTCACTGAATGGGTATATTCAGATTGAAAATGCTTGCCATTTGATGCAACCTGTGCTATTTTAAGAAAAATTGAGCTGTGAAACAGCAAAAAATTGCAGTTTGTTTTATAAATGCAAAAATCTCTCTGAATATGTAAAAGTGAGAGTTTATGTGCATATGGAACCGCAGGAGATTTGCCTGCGGTTTTAGTTGTTAAGCATCCAAAGGAAGCTGTCGGTGGCAGGTTCTGCAGGTTTGTCACAATGGAAAGTCATGCGGCAGCATGTGGATGTGAGAGGGGTGTAAGATGGTTACAAAAGAAATCAAATATTTCAGTATGGCTCAGATTTGTGATTCCGGACAGTGTTTTCGGATGAAAAGGAAGAATGAGGATACCTGGAGTGTGATTGCAGGAGAAAATTATATCGAGGTTACACAGCAGGGGGATGTGTGCACCTTTTCCTGCAGTGAAAGTGAGTTTGAGGGTTTCTGGGAAAATTATTTTGATTTACGTACAGACTATCAAAGCTATATAGAAAAAGCAAATCCCAGGGATATCTATCTGGCGGCAGCAGTCAGGGCAGGCAGCGGTATCCGCATCCTGAGACAGGATTTGTGGGAGATGATAGTTTCTTTTCTGATTTCGCAGCAGAATAATATTGTACGGATTCGCCGCTGTATTAAAAACATCTGTGAGAAATATGGAGAAGAAAGAAAAAATCTGCACGGAGAGATTTATTATACATTTCCAAAGCCTGAGGCGCTTGCTCTTTTGGATGAGGATGCATTGAAAGAATGTAATCTGGGATATCGGAGCAAATATGTTGTGCGGACGGCGAAAAGTATCGTTTCAGGGGAGGTTTGTCTGGAGAAAATCAGGAATATGCCTTATCAGAAGGCAAAGGAAGAATTGCTTCGCCTGTATGGAGTGGGAGAGAAGGTGGCAGACTGTATTTGTCTGTTTGGCCTGTATAAGCTGCAGGCATTTCCAGTGGATACTCACATCCGGCAGGCAGTGGAAAAGTATTACCCCGGAGGTTTTCCAAAACGGAGATATGAGGGCTTTGAGGGTGTGATGCAGCAGTATATTTTTTATTTTGAACTAACTACTGCAAAGCAGTCTGCGTATACGAAAAAATAGTGAAACAGACCGGAATGAATGGCCTGTGCAAAGGAGAAATTTATGGAGCAGAGAATATCGAATTATGACAGACTGTGTACACAGTGGGCGCAACGTTTTATGAGTATGGACCAGGATGCTCTTTTGAGAAAGCTTCCGGAACTTTTAATAGAAGGAGAGTATATCACTCTGCGTCATTTTGATCGGAAATATGGGATTCACGTAAAAACGGGAGAGATAAGGGCGCTTGAGGATGAACAGCCGGTGTCTTGTACGACAAAGCTTAACATTTATACGTATATATGGTACGCAAAGGAAGGGGCTGCGCTTACGGGAAATTGGGTCCCCTTTTCGGGACTGCGGGATGCGAGGCCTTTTGTACCAGCGTTTCAGAAAGGGGTTATCGCAGCTTTTGCAGAGACGTTTTCCGGATATGGAAAGAAGCTCAGGGATGCTGCAGAGAAGATGGGCGGCATTTTGCTGCCTTATGGTGACGTGGGTTTCCAACTGGCAGGCTTTGCGTGCATTCCGGTGCAGTATTTGTTCTGGGAGGGGGATGAGGACTTCCCGGCACAGGCGAATATTTTGTTTGATTATGCCAGTACGGATTTTATTCACGTGGAAAGCGTTGTAACGATCGCATCGGAGGGGCTTGTAAGGCTCATACGCAATGCAGGGATAGAGCCGAAGGGCAGCGGATTTCATATGACATGAGAGAACGGCACAAAAAGGAGGAGTGCAGAATGCGTCTGAAAAAAATCAGAAATTATTTGGAAGAAAAGGGCTGGAAGTACAGTTATATAGAAGAAGATGGACTTGGAAGCATTGATTTTGAGCACAGAGGACTTTCCTATCATATCTGGGAGTTTGAGGACGGGGAGTATGGGGCTGAGACCAATGTGAGAAATGTGGGAAGACAGGAAGATATTACGGGAGATTACGAAGAAAAGATCGTTGAAATCCTGAGAACATGGTAGAAGGAAGGGACTGCTGTTCCCTCTGTGACCAGCAACACGCTTTGCGGCTCACAGAAATTATGCATACTGGGGCTTACAAATATTTATATTTGCAACAGTCTTCTTTCTGTGCTATTCTAGAGTGTAATAATGTTGCGGATTGTATAGAGGATGAGGAACAGCAGTGTTTTTGCAAAATTCTCTCAGTCCATCTGATTTGTGGAGGTATGTGCCATGAAATTGACAAAATTGTTGGAACGGCTTGAGTATGAGTGTATAAATGGTTCTCTGGATGTAGAAGTGACAAATATTGTCAACGATTCCAGAAAGGCAAAAGAGGGTTCTCTGTTTTTCTGCATAAAAGGAGCGGTTTCGGACGGCCACGAATATGCGGCGGAGGTTGCCGCAAAGGGCGCTAAGGTTCTCGTGGTTCAGGATGAGGTGAAGGTGCCAGAGGATGTGACGGTTATTCGTGTGAAGGACAGCCGCTACGCCATGGCAGTGGTTTCTGCGGCGTATTTCGATTATCCGGCAGAGAAGCTGAGGGTTATCGGTATCACAGGCACTAAGGGAAAGACTACTACTACCTACATGGTGAAATCTATTTTAGAGTCGGCCGGACACAAGGTGGGGCTTATCGGCACCATCGAGGCAATTATCGGAGATGAGAGGATTCCGGCTGCAAATACTACACCGGAGTCCTGTACTATTCAGGAGTATTTTTGGCGGATGGCGGAAGCGGGCTGCGACTGTGTGGTTATGGAAGTCTCCTCTCAGGGACTGATGCTGCATCGGACGGCGGGGATTCCGTTTGAAATCGGTATTTTTACGAATATTGAGCCGGATCACATCGGACCGGCAGAGCATGAAAGCTTTGAAGATTACATGCGTTGCAAGGGATTGCTCTTTAGACAGTGTAAGCTTGGCATCGTAAATGCGGACGACAAGCATCTGGCACAGGTTCTTGAGGGTCATACCTGCCAGATAGAGACATTTGGGTTTTCCAAAAACGCAGATCTGCGTGCAGAAAATACAAAACTGGTTTCACGCCCCGGATATCTGGGAATCGACTATACGGTGAAGGGCCGTGATTTTTCACTGGATGTGGAAATTGACATCCCGGGAAAATTCAGTGTGTATAACTCTCTGACAGCGATTGCCGTCTGCCGTCATTTTGGCGTGGAAAAGAAGGATATTGTGGGAGCGCTTGCAAAGGCGAAGGTTAAAGGACGCATAGAGATGATTAAGGTGTCGGATGATTTTACACTGATGATCGATTATGCACACAATGCCATGAGTCTGGAAAGTCTGTTGACTACGCTTAGAGAGTATAATCCAAAGCGTCTGGTGTGTCTGTTTGGATGCGGCGGCAACCGTGCCAAATCCAGAAGATTTGAGATGGGAGAGGTATCCGGCAGACTGGCGGATTTGACAATTATCACCTCGGACAATCCAAGGTTTGAGGAACCGCTGGATATCATTGCGGATATACGCACTGGAATCAAGAAGACGAACGGAAAATATGTAGAGATACCGGACCGTAAGGAGGCGATTGCCTGGGCGATTCATCACGGACAGCCAGGCGATGTGATTGTGCTTGCAGGAAAAGGCCACGAGGATTATCAGGAGATTAAAGGCAAAAAATATCCGATGGATGAGCGTGTGCTGATTCAGGAGATATTGGCCGAGGATGCGGCGAGAGCAGCATCGGAAAAATAAAAAGGATGACACAGATGCAGGGTGAGCTTTATGCGAACATCATTGTAGATATCAGCCACGAAAAGCTGGATAAAACCTTTCAGTACCGTGTGCCGGATGACCTGCGGGATAAGGTTGGCGAGGGTACGGCAGTGGAGATTCCTTTCGGAAGGGGAAATCGCCGGATTATGGGCTATATTCTGGAGCTCACGGAAAAGCCGGAGTATGATGTGGTTAAAATCAAAGATATTGCAGGTATCTATGAAAAGCAGACCGGTGTGGAGGGCAGAATGATAGCGCTGGCCGCGTGGATGAAGGATTATTATGGCTCCACCATGATTCAGGCGTTGAAAGCAGTGCTTCCGGTCAGACATAAGACGAAAGAAAAGCAGAAAAAACAGGTCAGACTCTTGCTTTCCAGGAAGGAAGCAGAGGAAAAGCTTGCGTTTTTTGAAAAAAAGCATCAGAAAGCCCGTGCCCGTCTGCTTGCGGCGCTTTTGGAGCAGCAAAAGTTGCTGCCCGATGGGGAAGCGGCTGTACTTTTACAGGAGCTTGTGTCAGGTAAGCTGAATATTCCGGCGGCGACTGTGAAAGCTTTGGAGGAGCAGGGGATAGTATGTCTGGAGAGCACGCGTATTTACCGTGAACCGGCAGCTCTGTCAGGAAACACGGGAGGGTGCGTACGGCTGAATGAAGAGCAGCAGGTAATTGTGGATGCCATTCTGGATGAATGGAATACAACACAGAGTAAAACCTATTTGCTGTACGGAGTGACGGGGAGCGGCAAGACGGAGGTCTATATGGAGCTGATTGCCTGTGCTCTGGAGAAGGGAGAGCAGGCGATTGTGCTGATACCTGAGATTTCTCTGACTTATCAGACGGTAATGCGGTTTTACCGAAGATTTGGTGATCGGGTATCCATTCTCCACTCAAAGCTTTCAGCCGGGGAGAGGTACGATCAGTACGAAAAGGCAAAAAAAGGTCTGATTGATATTATGATCGGACCAAGATCGGCTTTGTTCACACCATTTTCAAATCTTGGTATTATTATCATAGATGAGGAACACGAGGAGTCCTATAAAAGTGAGAGTGCGCCGCGCTATCATGCCAGGGAGACGGCGATAAAGCGGGCTGCCATGGAGAATGCAAAGGTAGTGCTCGGCTCGGCAACACCTTCGATCGAGTCTTACTATCGTGCACTTCATGGAAAATATACCTTATTTACGCTTAAGAAACGTGCCAATAAAAGAAACCTGCCGCAGGTATCAGTACAGGATATGCGGAAAGAGCTTAAAGAGGGGAACAGAGGGATCTTAAGCCGCAGACTGCAGGAATGGATGCAGGAGAGCCTTGAGAAGCATCAGCAGATTATGCTGTTTTTAAACAGGAGAGGCTATGCGGGCTTTGTGGCCTGCCGTTCCTGCGGACATGTGATCGGATGTCCTCACTGCAATGTATCTTTGTCCCTTCATGGAAAGGGGAGTGCCCAAGAGCGGCTTGTATGCCATTATTGCGGGCACAGTGAAAAGAAGCCGGACTTGTGTCCGGTGTGCGGCTCGCCTTATATTGGAAGCTTTCAGGTGGGTACTCAGCAGGTGAGCGAGCAGGTACACAGAATTTTCCCAAAAGCAAGGATTCTGCGCATGGATATGGATACAACCAGAGAAAAGGACGGCCATGCCAGGATACTTTCCGCTTTTGCAAATCAGGAAGCAGATATACTTGTGGGAACTCAGATGATTGTAAAGGGGCATGATTTTCCGAATGTGACGCTGGTGGGCGCTCTGGCTGCGGATTTATCGCTTCATATGAATGATTATACGGCAGCGGAGCGGACGTTTCAGCTTTTGACTCAGGCGGCCGGGAGAGCTGGAAGAGGCGGGCAGGGAGGCAGAGTCGTGATTCAGACTTACGAGCCTGAGCATTACAGTATTCAGGCGGCAGCAGAACAGGATTACGAGAGTTTTTACAGCAAGGAGATCCTGTACCGGCGGCTGATGAGGTATCCGCCGACAGCGGGAATGTTTACAATTCATGGTTCTGGTGAAGATGAAGGTTATCTTGGGATGGCAATGGATTACCTTAAAAAATATCTGGATGCTCTTACAAGGAAATGCGAGGCGCGGATTGTGGGGCCGGCGGATGAGACAGTGTCCAAGGTCAGTGATATTTACCGGAAGGTGATTTATATCCGTCATGAAAATCCGGACATTCTGATTAGGATAAAACGAAAAGTGGAACAATATATTGAAATAAACAGAGGTTTTGATAAAATTACGATACAGTATGACAGAAACTGAACGGGTAAACGGAGGATGAGAAGATGGCAATTCGTAAAGTAAGAATTATGGGTGATGAGGTACTGACAAAGGTATGTAAGGAGGTTACGGAGATGACTCCGCGGTTGAAGCAGCTTGTTTATGACATGTTTGATACGATGTATGACGCTATGGGTGTGGGACTTGCGGCAAACCAGGTGGGTATTCTGCGGCGAATTGTAGTGATTGACTGCGGGGATGATCCGCATGTGCTGGTAAATCCTGTGATTATTGAGACATCCGGCGAGCAGACAGGACCGGAAGGGTGTTTAAGCTTACCTGGACAATCGGGCATTGTGACACGGCCTGATTATGTGAAGGTAAAAGCGTTTGATGAGGACATGGAGGAATTTGTGCTGGAAGGAGAAGGACTTCTGGCGCGTGCGATCTGCCATGAGTGTGAGCATTTGGACGGTCACATGTTTGTGGAGAAAGTGGAAGGACCGCTGGAAGATGTGGAGTATGACGACTAGGAGGATGAGACAATAGCATGAAAGTTATTTATATGGGAACACCGGATTTCGCGGTGAATGTTTTAAAAGCACTGCTTCTGTCGCGCCATGAAGTGCTGGCGGTATATACGCAGCCGGATAAGCCAAAAGGCAGAGGCAAGGCGATGCAGTTTACTCCGGTCAAAGAAGTGGCAGTAGAAGCCAATGTTCCGGTTTATCAGCCGAGGCGTGTCAGAGAGCCGGAGGTGGCAGAGCAGATAAGGAGTCTTAAGCCGGACGTGCTGGTTGTGGTGGCATTTGGACAGATTATTCCAAAGGAAATTCTGGACATTGCTCCCTACGGCTGTGTCAATGTACACGGTTCTCTGCTGCCGAAATACCGCGGCGCGGCTCCGATACAGTGGGCGGTTATTGACGGAGAAAAGGAGTCCGGTGTCACTACCATGCAGATGGATGAGGGAGTGGATACTGGTGATATGCTCTTGAAAACAGTTGTGCCGCTGGAGAAAAAGGAGACAGGCGGAAGCCTGTTTGACAAACTGAGCGCTGCGGGTGCAAAGCTGCTGATTGAGACGCTGGACGGTCTGGAAGCGGGGAGTATTGTGCCTGAGAAGCAGGGCGAATCCCCCACGCCTTATGCCAAAATGCTTACAAAAGAGATGGGCCGTATTGACTGGAACAAATCTGCAGCAGAGATTGAGCGTTTGATACGCGGCTTAAATCCCTGGCCCAGCGCTTACACCAAACTGGGCGGCAAAACGTTGAAAATCTGGGAAGCGGATGTTTCAGGGGAGGAGGAGACGCAGCCGGAGCAGAAGACTGCAGGTACTGTTTTAAAGGCGGAAAAAGCGGAGCTTCTGATTCAGACTGGCAGGGGAGTCCTTGCGGTGAGAGAGCTTCAGCTTGAGGGAAAAAAACGTATGGACACGGCGGCATTCCTTAGGGGATGCCATCTTGAGAAGGGAATGATTTTATGACAGTTATGTTTCTTAGCAGTACGTTGGGATATTATGGAAGAGGTATGGGCTTCGGCTGGTATTATGACCCAACGGTGATCCTGGTATTTCTGGGGTTGATTTTGACTTTGATTGCGTCGGCAGGCGTGAAAAATACTTTTGCAAAGTATTCGCGGGTGCGTTGTATGGCGGGCTATACGGGGGCACAGGCAGCGGCTGAAGTATTGCGCCGTTCTGGTATTTCTGACGTGCGGATTGAGCATGTTTCCGGTGATCTGACAGACCATTATGACCCGCGTTCAAAAGTATTAAGACTTTCAGACAGCACGTATTCCTCCAATTCAGTGGCGGCAGTCTGTGTAGCGGCTCATGAGTGCGGCCACGCGATTCAGCACCAGAAAGGCTATGGCCCTCTTGTGCTGCGCAGCACACTGGTTCCTGCGGCTAATATCGGTTCCAGTCTTTCATGGCCTATTTTTCTTTTGGGCCTTGTGATGGGGTTATATCCGCTGACGATGGCGGGAATCGTGCTGTTTGGTTTGGCTGTGATTTTTCAGCTTGTGACTCTTCCGGTGGAGTTTAATGCTTCAAGCAGAGCTATACAGATACTGGAGGGCACAGGAATGCTTGGAAGTACGGAGATTTCCGGAGCAAAAAAAGTTCTGCGGGCAGCAGCGATGACTTATGTGGCAAGTCTTGCAGCTTCGATTCTTCAGCTTCTGCGTCTGATACTTCTGGCAGGAGGACGTAGAAGAGATGACTAATCTGCGGGAGATTATACTCGGCGCTCTTATGGATATCGTGGAGGAAGAGCAGTACAGCCACATTGTGATGAAGGATGTTCTGGAGAAATATCAGTATCTTGACAAACGGGACCGCGCGTTTATCACGCGGGTTACGGAGGGAACACTGGAAAATATGATTCAGATGGATTATATTATTGAGCGTTTCTCGAAAGTTAAAGTAGAAAATATGAAGCCAGTGATACGCAATATTCTGCGGATGTCTGTGTATCAGCTTAAGTATATGGACAGCGTGCCGGATTCGGCCGTGTGCAATGAGGGCGTGCGTCTGGCGCAGAAACGGGGTTTTTATCAGCTTAAAGGATTTGTAAACGGTGTGCTGCGCAGCGTTGCGCGCAATCTGAATAAAGTGGAGTATCCCAAGAAGGAAAAGCAGCCTGTGCTTTATCTCTCTGTGATGTATTCAATGCCGGAGTGGATTCTGAAGGGCTGGATTGAGCTGTATGGATTTGAAGTGGTTGAGCGTATGTGCAAAGATATGCACGAGGAGAAGCTGACCTCTGTGCGCTGCAACCTGGACAAAGCATCCAGGGAAGAGATTGTAGAAAGCCTGAGCAATCAGGGAGTTTATGTGGAAGATGTACCTTATCTGGATTATGCGCTTAATATCGGAAATTATAATTATATGAAGGCAGTGGATGCTTTCAAGCAGGGCTGGTTTCAGGTACAGGATGTAAGTTCCATGCTGGTAGCTGAAATTGCAGCGCCAAAGTGGGGAGATTATTGTATTGATGTGTGCGCGGCCCCAGGCGGCAAAGGGCTGCATCTGGCGGATATGCTGCATGGCAGCGGACATGTGGAGGCACGTGACATCACAGATTATAAAGTATCTCTGATGCAGGAAAATATTGAGCGTGTAGGAACCATCAATATGTCGGCACAGCTTATGGATGCTACGATCTTTGATCCGGAGTCTGTGGAGAAAGCAGACATTCTGCTTGCGGATGTACCCTGTTCCGGGCTGGGTGTGATTGGCAAAAAAGCAGACATCCGCTACAAAATGACACCTGCAAAACAGGCGGAGATCGTGAAGCTTCAGCGAAAAATTCTGGATACCGTGTGGCAGTATGTGAAGGTGGGCGGCACGCTGATCTACAGCACATGTACCATAGGAGCAGAGGAGAATCAATACAATATTAAATGGTTTCTGGAAAATTATCCGTTTCGCCTTGAGAGCATCGATCCCTACATCTGTGAAGAGCTTCGGGGAAAAACTACGCAGGCAGGTTACCTGCAGCTTTTGCCCGGCGTACATAAAACGGATGGATTTTTTATCGCAAGACTGAAGAGGATTCCGTAATGATGGAAAAGACAGACATTAAATCGTTAAATTATGTGGAGCTTCAGAGATTTGTCGCTGAGCTGGGAGAGAAGGCATTCCGCGCAAAGCAGCTTTACCAGTGGATGCATCAGAAGCTGGCGGATGGTTTTGCGGATATGACAAATCTTCCTCAAGATCTGAGAGCGAGACTTTCTGAGAAATGCGTTTATACCTGCCTGAAACCGGTGCAGATACTGACCTCGAAGATAGACGGTACTCAGAAATATTTGTTTGAGCTGGCAGATGGGTACGTAGTTGAGAGTGTGCTGATGAAATACCAGCACGGAAATTCTGTCTGTATTTCCACTCAGGTAGGATGCCGGATGGGCTGTCGTTTCTGCGCATCTACCATCGGCGGGCGTACCAGAAATCTGACGCCGGGAGAAATGCTGGATCAGGTGTACCGAATACAGAAAATAACACAGGAGCGGATTTCCAATCTGGTGATGATGGGGACGGGAGAGCCTCTTGATAATTACGACAATGCATTGAAATTTATTCACATGCTCAGCGATGAATATGGTCTGCATATCAGCCAGAGAAATATTACACTGTCCACCTGCGGGATTGTGCCGCGTATGCGTCAGCTTGCGGAGGAAGGACTTCAGATTACGCTGGCTCTTTCGCTGCACGCGTCCAATCAGGAAAAGCGCATGGAACTTTTGCCGATTGCAGGAAAATATGAGATTCATAAGGTAGTAGAAGCGTGCCGTTATTATTATGAAAAAACGGGACGGCGGATTACTTTTGAGTACAGCCTGGTGGGTGGAAAAAATGATACGATGAGGGATGCAAATGAGCTGGCAGAGTTGATTCGCGGTATAAATTGTCACGTGAATCTCATACCGGTAAATCCTATCAAAGAGCGCTCCTATGTGCAGTCGGGCAAAAAAGTTATTGCGGATTTTAAAAATAAACTTGAAAATCACGGAATTAATGTTACTATAAGAAGGGAAATGGGACGGGATATAGGCGGTGCTTGTGGACAACTTAGGAAAAGCTATATGGACAAAGAGAAAAAGGAGTAAGGGCATGAGATCATGCTGCGTTACGGATGTAGGACGGAAAAGAACGATGAACCAGGACTTTGTGTTTGCATCGGACACTCCGGTGGGCTGTCTGCCGAATCTTTTGATCGTTGCGGACGGCATGGGAGGGCATCAGGCCGGCGATACGGCTTCCCGCTACACAGTAGAGGTTATTGTTGACAGCATAAAGAGAAGCAGAGAGCGCAATCCGATCCGCGTACTGCGGACCGCAATAGAGACAGCAAATGAAAAGGTGCTTGACAAGGCCGCCGATGATGAGCGGCTGAAAGGCATGGGAACAACGGTGGTAGCGGCTACGGTTGTGGATGAATATCTGTATGTGGCAAATGTAGGAGACAGCAGACTGTATCTGGTCCGCGATCACATAAAGCAGATTACCAGAGATCATTCTCTCGTGGAAGAGATGGTCCGCCTCGGGGAGATCAGCCGGGAACAGGCGAGAAATCATCCCGATAAAAATATTATTACCAGAGCGATCGGTGCGAGACGCAGGATTGCAGTGGATTTTTTTGATCTGAGTCTTGAGAAAGGGGACATTATTTTGCTGTGCTCTGACGGACTCAGCAATATGATAGACGATGCGGAAATTGAGCAGATTATCAAAAGCGGTAAAGAACTGCCTAAAATAGCAATGGATCTGATCGCGAAAGCAAATCAGAACGGAGGTAAGGACAATATCGCGGTTGTGCTTGCAGAACCGCTGACAGGTGAGGTGGAACAATGTTAAAAGAAGGAATGTTTATCCAGGAACGGTATGAGATTATCAGTAAAATCGGTTCCGGCGGTATGGCAGATGTCTATAAGGCAAAGGATCATAAGCTGAACCGTTTTGTAGCGGTAAAGGTACTGAAATCGGAATTTCGAAAAGATAAGGCATTTATCACAAAATTCCGCGTGGAGGCGCAGTCTGCAGCCGGGCTTGCCCATCCTAATATTGTAAATGTCTATGATGTCGGTGAGGAAAACGGTATCAGCTTCATTGTCATGGAGCTGGTGGAAGGGATCACACTGAAAGAATACATCGAGAAAAAAGGCAGGCTGGCAGTTCGGGAAGCTACCAGCATTGCAATACAGGTTTCCATGGGACTGCAGGCGGCACACAACAATGATATCGTTCACAGAGATGTGAAGCCTCAGAACATTATTATTTCCACAGACGGAAAGGTGAAGGTGACGGATTTCGGTATTGCCAGGGCAGCCACCTCCAACACAATCAGCTCTAATGTGATGGGTTCTGTGCATTACAGTTCTCCGGAACAGGCAAGGGGCGGCTACAGTGACTATAAGAGCGACATTTATTCACTTGGCATTACCATGTATGAGATGCTCACGGGGCATGTGCCCTTTGACGGGGATACGACGGTAGCCATTGCTATCAAGCATTTGCAGGAAGAGATGCAGTCTCCGCGCAAATATGTACCGGATCTGCCAAAGAGCACAGTTCAGATTATTTATAAATGTACTCAGAAAAGTCCGGACAGACGCTACGGTGATATGGAGGAGCTGATCGGTGATCTGAAGGAATCTCTGGTCAATCCGGAAGGCGATTTTGTAAAGATTGCCATGCTGGATAATCACGCGCACACAGTGGTGGTTTCTAAGGAAGAATTAAACAAAATAAAAGAAGGACGAGGCGAAGTACAGCCCCCGGAAGATACCTATCAGCAGAATATTGCTGTGGGAAACCAGAATATGGGTCAGGGCATGCCGCAGCAGGGAATGCAGTATGGACAGGGCGGTTATAATGGATATCAAAATTATGGCGGCGGATATTATCAGGAGCCAGAGGAGGACGACGAGGACTCAGGAGTAAATCCAAAGCTTGAAAAATTTATGACGATCGGCAGCATTGTGGTGGGAGCGCTGATTCTCTGCATTTTTCTGGCGCTTGTAGGAAGTGCGGTAGGTCTCTTTGATTTGGGATTTCTGGCCGGCGGCAGCAGCAAACAGACAGAGCAGTCGGAGACTGCGGCGGAAACTTCCGGTCAAGTTGAAGTTCCCAGTATTCTGGGTAAGACGGAGGATGAAGCAAAGGAGATGCTGGCGGATTATGGTCTTGGCCTGGAGTTTGCTGGCGAGGAGCCTTCCACGGATTATGAGGATGGCCAGATTATGGCACAGCAGCCGGTTGAGGGCGAGATGGTAGAGCGCAATACGACGATTTCCTATACAATCAGTACGGGCAGTGATATGGTCGCTATACCGGATCTGGAAAACGAATCTCTTTCTGATGCGCAGAGTGCCCTGGAAAAGCTGGGCTTAAAGAGCGAGAAAGAATATGTTTACGATATCTCCGTAGACGAGGGTAAAGTTAGTTATACAAGCCCGGGTACGGGTACGGAAGTGGAAAAAGGCTCTGTGGTTACGCTGTATATCAGCACAGGCGGGGAAGATTCGGATGATTCCGGTGAGGACGGGACTTCTGAGCCTGTAAGTATGCCCGATGTCAAAGGACAGTCATCCGATGCAGCACAGTCGATGCTCGAAAATATGGGACTGGCAGTAAAAATTGAGACTGTAGAAGATGATCAGTATGAGGACGGAGAAGTCATTGATCAGGATATCGACGCCGGCGAGAGTGTGGATAAGGGTACGATGATCACTCTGACAGTCAACAAACTTTCTGGCGGACAGAGCGGTGATTCCTCTGAGTCAACAGAGAGCAAGAACAAAAAATATTCTACGGATGTAAAGCTTTATGCACCAAAGGATTACAATGGTGAGAAAGTGCGGATTGAACTTGTGCAGGACGGCAAAACGACTACTTTGGTAGATGGAGAGGCTGTAGAGTTTCCGTACCGTCTCAAGACGTCTTCCGATTCAGACAGCAGCGGAGTTGCATATGTCTATGTATTGGATGACGATGGGGAAGTTACCAAGAAGGTAGAGTATGAAGGTGTGCCGTTCAAGTAAGGGCATATGCATGGCTTGACAGGAATCAAACAGGAGTTTGCATGCAGGGAAAGATAATAAAAGGGATTGCCGGATTCTACTATGTACACATAGCGGAATCCGGAATTTATGAGTGCAAAGCAAAGGGGATTTTCCGAAAGGATAAGGTAAAGCCTCTGGTGGGTGACAATGTTGAGATTGATATTTTAAATGAGGATGAGAAAACCGGCAATATCCGCACAATTTTGGCGCGGAAAAATGCACTGATACGTCCGGCAGTGGCAAATGTAGATCAGGCGCTTGTGCTTTTTGCAGTGACAAAGCCGGCTCCTAATCTGAATCTGCTGGACCGTTTTCTGATCTCAATGGGATGTCAAAGAGTGCACACGACGATTTGCTTTAACAAAAGCGATATTGCATCGGATGAAGAGGCACAGAGACTGCGCACTATCTATGAAAAATGCGGCTGTAAGGTTATTTTTACCAGTGTCAGGGAGAAAACAGGCACCGAAGCAGTGCGGAAGCTTCTGGAAGGCAAGACCACGGTGGTGGCCGGGCCTTCAGGTGTCGGCAAATCGTCTATGATTAATCTGATGTATCCTGATGCAGATATGACGGTTGGGGAGATCAGCAGCAAGATTGACAGGGGAAAGCATACCACCAGGCATTCGGAGTTGTTCTCGCTTGGCGAGAATACCTATCTGCTCGACACACCAGGCTTCAGTTCTCTGTATTTGACAGAGTTGGAAAAAGAAAATTTGAAAGAATACTTTGCAGAGTTCCGTGAATATGAGCCATATTGTCGTTTTCAGGGCTGTATGCATATAAACGAGCCGGACTGCGGCGTGAAGCAGGCGCTCACGGAAGGAAAAATCAGTCCCGTACGATATGAAAATTATAAAGAAATGTATGAGGAGCTGAAACAGAAAAGGAGGTACTGAGGATGCATTATGAGCTGGCGCCGTCGATTCTTTCGGCGGATTTTGCGAGACTGGGAGAAGAAATCTGTGCTGTCGAGACAGCAGGGGCACAATATCTGCATATTGATGTGATGGATGGAATGTTTGTGCCAAGCATATCTTTTGGATTTCCGGTGATCAAAGCGATCCGCAGAACAAGCAGTTGTATTTTTGATGTTCATCTGATGGTAGAGCAGCCGGAACGTTATATTGAGGAAACCGCCAAAAGCGGAGCGGATATTATTACGATACATGCGGAGGCATGTACTCATCTGGATCGGGCGATAGAGTGGATTCATCAGACGGGAAAGAAGGCAGGTATTGCATTGAATCCTTCCACCCCGCTGAATGTACTGGATTACCTGCTTGAGAAAGTGGATATGGTTCTGCTGATGAGTGTGAATCCGGGCTTTGGCAATCAGAAATATATTGATTACAGCACCAGAAAAATCAGGGAGCTTCGCCGTATGATAGATGAGAGAGGACTTCAGACAGATATAGAGGTGGATGGCGGCATCAATGACAGTACTATCCGTACAGCGCTTGAAGCAGGAGCCAATATTCTGGTGGCAGGTTCTGCGGTATTTGGAGAAGAGACAAGTAAAAATGCTGAAAAATATGTAAAACTTTTGAGAGACTATCAGGAGATATGCAGATGAAAACAGCAGTTATTATAAGCGGGGGCAAAATTGAATCTGATTTTGCCCTTGATTTTTTAGAAAAATGTCCTTGTGACTTTATAATAGGGGCGGACAGGGGAATTTTGTTCTGCAGAGAATACGGAATACGCCCCACTCACATTGTAGGCGATTTTGATTCGTCAGGCAAAGAAGCGCTTGCATGGTTTCAGGAGCAGGAGGATATTCCCATACGGAAGTTTAATCCTGTAAAAGACTTTACTGACACGGATATTGCACTCCGCCAGGCCCTGGAGCTTGAAGCAAAATGCATCTATATTCTCGGCGGGACAGGAACGCGGCTGGATCATGTGGCGGCAAACATCCGCATTCTGTCTATTGCACTGCAAAATGGGGCGAAAGCGTATCTGCTGGATGCGCACAATCGCATTTGGCTGACGGACAAGCCTGTGACGCTGAGTAAAGAGGCGCAGTTTGGGACATATGTCTCACTTTTTGCATTTGGAGGCACAGTGAGACAACTGACGCTTAAAGGATTTTTTTATCCGCTTACAAACTACACGATGGATGGAATGGACCCTTTGGGTGTGAGCAATGAGATGACAGAATCAGAGTGCAGTATCTCTTTTTCAGAAGGAACTTTGTTGGTAGTTGAGTCAAAAGACTGAGAAAACTGACGAAAAACGGAAGATTGGCGCGATTTGTGTAAAACGCTGTCGATGAGTTCTTGGCGCAGGGGGTTGCATTTGTGTCGTTTTCTGTGTTAAACTGTTCATGGTTGGGAGATAACAGAAAAAATTGTCGTTTCTGATTTATACAACAGAGGAATGCGGCCGCATCAAACGGCTGCAAAAAAACAAAGACAGAAAGGAAATTACAAATGAAGCTTGGAATTGTTGGTTTGCCGAATGTGGGCAAGAGCACACTGTTTAATTCTTTGACGAGAGCGGGAGCAGAGTCCGCAAACTATCCGTTTTGTACGATAGATCCCAATGTGGGGGTTGTTGTGGTACCGGATGAGCGGCTTAGCTTGCTGGCGAATCTCTATCATTCTGCGAAGGTAACACCAGCGGTGATTGAGTTTGTAGATATCGCGGGCCTTGTGAAAGGAGCTTCTAAGGGCGAGGGACTGGGCAATCAGTTTCTGGCAAATATTCGGGAAGTAGATGCGATTGTACATGTGGTGAGGTGTTTTGACGACACAAATGTTATCCATGTAGACGGCAATGTTGATCCTGCCAGAGATATCGAGACGATTAATCTGGAGCTGATTTTTTCAGATATCGAAATTCTCGAAAGAAGGATCGCCAAGAGCAGCAGAGGCGCCAAAAATGATAAAAAGCTGGCGAAGGAAGTCGATTTCCTGCAGAGATTGAAGGATTATCTTGAGAGCGGAAAACTTGCCATCGGATTTGAACTTCAGGATGAGGATGAAAAAGCATGGTTCCCGACTTACAATCTCCTTACCGCAAAACCTGTCATCTACGCTGCTAATGTGGCGGAGGATGATCTGGCAGATGACGGCGCGGCAAATGCTTATGTGCAGTCTGTGAGAAAGCTGGCGGCTGAGAGCGGCAGCGAGGTGTTTGTCATTTGTGCACAGATTGAGCAGGAAATTTCTGAGTTGGATGAAGACGAAAGAAAAATGTTTCTGGAGGATCTGGGATTAAAAGAATCCGGATTGGAGAAACTGATTAAGGCAAGTTACAGCCTGCTTGGACTTATCAGCTATCTGACGGCCGGTGAGACAGAAACCAGAGCCTGGACGATAAAGAAAGGTACGAAAGCGCCGCAGGCAGCAGGAAAGATTCACTCAGACTTTGAGAGGGGATTTATCCGTGCGGAGGTTGTAAATTATCAGGACCTTTTGGACTGTAAAAGCTATGCGGCAGCGAAAGAAAAAGGCCTTGTAGGTCTGGAAGGCAAGGATTACGTGGTAAAGGATGGAGATGTAATCCTGTTCCGCTTTAACGTGTAAACATTCGAGGTGAGCGATATGGATACATCAATACGTTTTCCGCATCTCGGGATTTATCTTTCGAATGTGGGAAAAAGCATTGACATAGCAGGCTTTGAGATTGCCTACTACGGGATTGTGATTGCCTGCGGTATGGTTTTGGGACTCTGTATTGCCATGTGGGTGGCAAAAAGAACAAAACAGAACCCGGATCTGTATTTTGATGTAGCGCTTTACGCGATACCAATTGCACTGATAGGCGCCAGGATTTATTATGTAATCTTCGCCTGGGATCAGTACAAGGACAATCTGATTCATATTTTTTATTTCAGAGAAGGCGGATTGGCCATATTCGGCGGCGTTATAGCTGCAGTAGCTACATTTTACGTATATGTAAAAATTAAAAAAGAAAATTTCTGGCTGATGGTGGATACAGGATGTATAGGGCTTGTGTTGGGACAGATTATCGGGCGCTGGGGCAATTTTTTTAATAGAGAAGCCTTTGGTGAGTACACGGATGGTCTGCTTGCAATGCAGCTTCCGTTGAATGCGGTGCGCGCCTCTGACGTCACCCAGGAAATGATGAATCATCTTCAGGTCATAGACGGTGTGCAGTATATTCAGGTACATCCTACTTTTCTTTATGAAGGTCTGTGGAATACAGGTGTGCTTCTTGCACTTCTGTTTTTCACAAAGCGCAAGAAATTTGACGGGGAGATATTTTTAATGTATCTTGCGGGATATGGAATTGGGCGTTTCTGGATAGAGGGGCTGCGTACGGACCAGCTTCTTATACCGGGCGTTGGACTTCCGGTGTCACAGGTACTTTCCGCAGTGGTGGCTGCAGGTTCTATTGCAGCGATTATGATACGAAGAAAAAAGATTTCGGCAGGGAATCTGTCAAAACAAAAAGCACAGAAAGATTGAGGGATATACATGGGCAAAACTGAACAGACAAAATACAGTAAATTGGAAGAGCTTAAAGAAAAAATTGAGTATGAACGCAAAAAATTGGATGAAATCATGCTGAGCGGCGACGCAGAGAAAATTTATTGCCAGAGTGTGAAGCTGGATAAGCTGCTGGAGCAGTATATTGATTATGTGGAGGCAATGAGAGTTCCGGCATGAAGCGGACAGGATGCAGAGAGTTGTGTCCGCCAAAAAAAATAGAAGCGGATCGTGAGTTGTGTTGTGCCGGATAAAGAATTTGGCGCAGCTTTGTGCGGAGTGTCCGTTGTATGGGAAGCTGCTGCATAGCCAGAGGACCACAGTAATACATGTGATCCGTCGGGCTTTGCAGCAGCTTTTGCGTTGCCAGGCATCCAAAGGAAGCTGCCTGCGGCAGGTTCTGTAGTGTAAGGGGATATCAAAAGCTGTGCGCATTTTAGCTACTGTTTTGTCTGCTTCGTCCGCTTTCATTGAACTTATTATCTACCTGCAACATTCAGGCGGAATTGTAGCTGATGGGTTATAGGCAGGAGAGAGGACGAAAAGAAGGACGGCGCATATCGCACGCAGACTCCAAACCGTTCGGC
>ERZ809224.1211-NODE-1211-length-19681-cov-6.690462_pt1 | contig 19681 bp, 21 predicted proteins | sample MGYA00520513_ERZ809224 | MGnify/ENA primary metagenome ERZ809224 (study PRJEB31576, sample SAMEA3212658) | Homo sapiens | biome: human-gut; feature: human gut; material: fecal | place: Sweden | collected 2012 ... | reverse complement strand
GTAATTCCTCCATTTCAATTTGGTTCCTTATGCCTTCTCCCATTCCCGCTATTTCAGAGGACTATTCCGATATCATTGTAAAAAAACAGCTGCTCCCGTTCCGGATCGAGGAGCGCTATCAGGAGCAGCCCGTCGACCGGCAATACAGTATCCTCTATGCCCCGCTCTCGGAAAATCTATACGCAGCACATCAGATCGGCTATATCAGCGTACCAAAGCTTTACACCTTTATCAGTCTCTCCAGTCTGGAGCGCTCCGGCATCCTTTCTGCCCAGACACAGCCCTATCTCAGACTCCTCGGAACCGGAATTCTCATCGGTTTTCTCGACTCCGGCATCGACTACCGGCACCCCGCCTTCCGAAAAGCAGACGGAACGACCCGGATCGCTGCTCTCTGGGATCAGTCCGATTCAACCGGAATTGCACCGGAAGGTTTTTCCTATGGCAGTGAATATCAGGAGGATGCCATCAATCAGGCTCTCTTTTCTGAAGAGCCTTATCGCATCGTTCCCTCTCATGATTTTGACGGGCACGGAACCGCCGTCGCCGGGATTGCCTGCGGCAGCGCAGATCCGGAGTCTGATTTTACCGGTGCGGCGCCGGACAGCACCCTGGCCGTCGTAAAGCTCAAGCCGGCCAAGCAGTACCTGCGCGACTATTTTCTGATCCCAGACGATGCGACGGCATTTCAGGAAAACGATCTGATGCTCGGTATCCGCTATCTCATCGACACCGCAATCCGGCTTCGCATGCCGCTCGTCATCTGCATCTCACTCGGAAGTAATCAGGGCAGCCACACCGGAAACACACCTCTTGAAGAGGTTCTCTCTTCTGCTTTGCTGCTCGGCGGAACCTACGTCGTAGCCGGCACCGGAAATGAGGCCGGAATGTCCCATCATTACTACGGCAAACTCAACCGTGCTGCCGAATCTGCCGAGCTGGAGCTTCTGATCCGCGATGCTTCCAAAGGAGTCACGCTGGAATTCTGGGCAGAGCCGCTCGAGCTCTATGACATCGGCTTCACTTCTCCGCTCGGCGAATCAATCCAGCCTACTTATTATGGACCATTCTCCTACCGGGAATTTACCTTTGCTCTGGAAAATACCAAAATTTATGTCTATTACTCTGCTCTCGAACTCTCCACCGGACAGCAGGTCATTCAGATCCGGATCGAACACCCATCGACCGGAATCTGGCGACTTCACGTCGTAAATCGCTCCTATATAAACGGAAGCTTTCATCTCTGGCTTCCGATTACCGGGTTGTCTTCACCGGGCACATTCTTTACCGCTCCCAATCCGGATACCACACTCGTCATCCCATCCTGTGCTTCATCGCTTCTCTCTGTCGCCGCCTACGATGCCGACAGCAACCGTCTGTTTCTGAATTCCGGCCGCGGGTATACGCAAAATGAGATCATCAAGCCGGACCTTGCCGCGCCCGGTGTCTCAGTCACTGCCCCGGTTGCAGGCGGCGGCTACGAAGCGTTCACCGGCTCCTGTGCTGCCTCTGCACTGACTGCAGGCGCTACCGCACTCCTTGCCCAGGGGGGGCGGCAAATGCATCCACCCCTCACCTTCACCGCACAACAGGTCAAAATGCTGTTCCTGCGTGGGAGCCGGCAAAGCAGCGCCTATGTCTATCCGAACCGGGAATGGGGCTATGGCACCCTGGATTTGTACCATACATTCGAATTGATTGTATAACACAAAATTTCTTTCTGAACCTTTTTAACCGACAGGCATATGATACACTGTAAATGATCTCTCGGAGGAAACAAAATGAGCGATTTGGCTGCAACAAACTGTGGATGTGGATGTGATAACAACGGCTGCAACAACGGCTGCGGATGCAGCAACTGGATCTGGATCATCCTTCTGCTCGCCTGCTGTGGAAACGGCAATGGCTGCGGCAGCGGATACGGCTTCGGCAACGATAGCTGCTGCTGGATTATCCTGCTTCTGCTCTTCTGCGGAAACGGCAATAACTTCCTTGGCTGCGGCAATGGCTGCGGCAACGGATGCGGCTGCTGATGGCAGCTGTCGGCGGGGTCTGCGCCCCGCCTTTTTTTACTTTACAAGAACTGCTTTTTTCCGTTTTTCACAAGATCGGTCTGTTGTCCCATATTCTTTTTTTCCTGTTTCCTGTTTTCTATCCGCTGCTGCGCCGCAGCTGCTTTCTCCTGCTTTCGCCTCACACAATCCTCATCGATTTCATAAAACGCATTTCCATCTATAATAATTTGATGCATACCCTCACCTGCTGTTTTTCTTCCATTCTTACCATATTCCATCTTGGAGGCACCGGTGCCTGTCGCCGGGCGGATTCCGGTTCTAAAATATGTCTAGGCAACATATGATTAGAAAAAAAGCATCGGGGCCGCCATGCTCACTCCCATCGACGAAATTGCAAATCAGAACCATCTCCAGCTAATAAAAGCTGCAGTCGCTTTTCTACCGCCGCCAAGCCAGCGGTCTCTTTCGCTTCTGATCAAGCTTTTGGAGCTTCGGAACCTCTCTGCCTTTTTTCAGAAACAGGGAAGTCTCCATGCCTGCAATGTCGCCTCTTCTGCATCCCTTCCGGAAATGCTCGCGGAAATGCGCAATTACTGCGATGGTTCGGAGCTGGAGCTGATCGATCAGCTCGGGCAGGTATGCTCTTTGATGGAATTGTATTCCGTCATGATGCAGCCTCCGGAGGACGAATCGTCCTGAAATGCGAAGTGTATATGAGCATACTTCGATGCTGATAGAGCGTGTTTCCAAAATGCTCTGGAAAGGTTTTTCTATGAATCCAAATTCCTGGATGGAAAACCCTGCGCTTTCGGGAATCGATCCTGCAAAGCTGCAGCTTCTGACCTCTCTCGCCGGACAGGCGCAGGGAAAAAGCCAGAACGAGCTGCTCCCGTTTCTCATGTCTGCCGCTTCCGGACAGCTCTCGTTTGACCCGACTGAAATCGATACCATCATCCGTGTACTGAAAATTGGAAAATCTCCTCAGGAAACCCAGCGGATCGACCGGATGTGTGCACTGATGAAGCAATTTAACCGACACAAATAGAAAAAACTGTCCGGCCATAAAAATCAACAAAAAGCAGGAGATGTATACACCATTGCGATATACATCTCCTGCCCCATTTAATCTTTGGCACCTATCCTATTTGCATTTCATCCGCTGCTTATTGCTCTGCACAATTAAAGCAGAAGACTTGCAGCAGTCTACATATCTCCCGAAAGCACGCTGCGGTTCTTTACCATATAATCAGCAAGCGACACAACAGTCAGCACAAGCGCTATCCACATGAGCACCTGCGCGATCGTATGGAATACACCGCCAAGATCTAGGATCAGAAGAATCACCATCAGCATCTGAGAAACTGTTTTAAATTTACCCCAGTAGCTTGCCGCGATAACGACGCCCTTGTCCGACGCCACAAGGCGAAATCCGCTGATGATAAACTCTCTTCCAATAATAATGATTACGATCCAGGCCGGAAGCGCACCCTTTTCCACCAGGCAGATCATTGCCGAGCAGACGAGCAGCTTATCCGCAATCGGATCCATAAATTTCCCAAAATCCGTCACCAGATTGTTTTTTCTCGCCAGATATCCGTCTAGCCAGTCTGTCATACTCGCAAGAATGAAAATCACAGCCGCTACATATTTCGCTGAACTGCCAAGCCCATTCCAGAGCATAAATACTACAAATACCGGTACCATACATACGCGAAGCACCGTCAGTCGATTCGGTAAATTCATAATCAACACTCCTATCTGTCGTCAAATATCTTCTGTAAGCTCACCGATCAGATCATACTCCACCGCACCGGTAATGCGCACGCGCACAAAATCGCCGGAATTCAGCTCTTCCGTCGTCTGTACAAACAGCAATCCATCCACATTCGGCGCATCGCCATATGTACGTGCCACATAGGCATCCTCATCTGCGACCTTACCTTCAATCATTGCCGTGACCACACTGCCCGTCCGTTCCTCCGCACGGTCAAACGCGATCTCCTGCTGAAGCTCCATCAGCTCTTCCTGCCAGTTCAGCTTCGTCTCCTCATCAATCTGATCCGGCATGGATGCTGCCGGTGTGTCCTCTTCCTGAGAGTAGGTAAACACCCCGAGTCGGTCAAACTCCATCTCATCGATAAATTCCATGACCTCCTGATGCTGTTCCTCAGTCTCGCCCGGAAATCCGGCAATCAGCGTCGTGCGAAGCACGATGTCCGGAATCTCTTCCCGCAAATGCGTCACGATCTGCTCCAGATCCGCCCGTGTCGTCCTGCGACCCATACGTCTGAGCACGGCATCGGATGCATGCTGAATCGGCAGATCCAAATAGTGACAGATCTTCTCTTCTCTTTTCATTGTCTGGATCAGATCTTCATAAATCTCCTCCGGATAGCAATAAAGAATTCGAATCCAACGCAGCCCACTGATCCGGCAGAGCTGCTCCAGAAGCAGATGCAGTGACTTTTTCCCGTACAGATCCACACCATAGACTGTCGTCTCCTGTGCAACGAGAATCAGCTCCTTCACTCCCTGTGCAGCGAGCTCCTTCGCCTGCTCGATCAGCCGCTCCATCGGAACCGAGCGGTAACGTCCGCGCAGCTTCGGGATGATACAGTAGGTACAGCACTTATTGCACCCTTCTGCGATCTTCAGATAGGCATAATGTCCGCCGGTCGTCACCATGCGCTTCGCATCGGTCTGCGGAAGGTAGGATAATGGCTTCTCCTCCACACCACGGCTGCCCGCAAGTGCCTCATCCACCGCCTCCACAATCTTCTCATAGGCAGTCGTGCCGAGCACCTGGTCGACCTCACTCACCTCATCGAGAATCTCCTGCTTGTAGCGCTGTGCCATACAGCCGGTCACGATGAGTGCCTTGCATTTTCCGGTCTTTTTATATTCTGCCATCTCGAGAATCGTCTGTACGCTCTCTTCTTTTGCATCGTTAATGAAGCAGCACGTGTTGATAATGATCACATCTGCCTCTGTCTCATCGTCTGTGAATGTATAGCCCCGGCTGTTTAATAAGCCAAGCATTTCCTCAGAATCCACAAGATTCTTGTCACAGCCGAGGGAAATAAACAATATTTTCATTCATTACTCCTGTCTTTGTCTTCCGGCTCCATCTCATAGACGACCGGCTGCTGCTTCTGTGCCTTCGCCTTTTCCTTCTGTTCAAGCAGATCGCTGACATCCGCCTGCGGATACTCCTTCTGCAGACGGTTGAGCTGCTTGACCCGCACCTGAATGCAGATCAGGCTCGTCAGATTTGTCAGTCCATCCAGAATCAGACAGATCCCGATGTAGAGAATCATATCCTCCTCTTTCTGAAATGGATTGCACAGCAATACAACGCCAAGCGCGCCGATCAGAATCGCACAGATCAGCACCAGATACCATTTGGCAAAACGTAACCGCTTCATATTGATGGAACTCTGAATTTTCACGATTGCGCCGAGCAGTAAAATAATGCCCATTGCAAACGGAAGCACCGACCCCAAAAAGGTCGGATTCAGTAAAATAAACAGGCCGAACGCAAGGCAGACGATCCCGATCACAAGATCCATTTGAAGAAAGCCCTGCAGATTATCCTTTGTAAAATACATCACTCCATAGGAAATGCCGATCACAATCATCGCGACAGCAAGTCCGTAGCAGATCATCTTTACAGACATCATCGGCCACGCCAGTAAAGCTACTCCAAGTACTACATAGAGCGCCGAGATAAAAATATAGCTTTTACTGAACTGCTTTACCTCTTTCAATGGTCATCGCCCCTTTTCAGCCCTCATCCTCTTCCTTCTTCTCCGGAAGTACCTTCAGCTCACCATCTGCAAGCTCCTCTACTGCACGGGAGAGCGGCTTGGAAATCACCGGAACGTCCAGATCTCCCTTGGACTGACGCGCAATGATCTGACGCGCACGCTTCGCAGTCGCCATAACGATAGAATAACGGCTGTTGACTACCGGAGTCTCGCCCTCCTCTACGCCACTGTTTACTACTTTCATTAAATCTGAATAAGACGGATGTAACATAATTATTTTTCTCCTTTCACAAATTCCCGAACCTCTTCCTGTATCTGATGGATAAATGCAAGGTTCCGGTCTGTTTTATTATGCTGACTCTCGATCAGATGATGCATCAGCTCCATGCTCTGTTCGAGATCATCATTTACAATAATGTAATCATACTGCTCAATGCCCTCAGACTCCTCCGCGGCACGTGCAAGACGCTTTTGGATGACATCCTCAGTCTCCGTATTCCGGCCCCGCAGACGGTCAAGCAGTGTCTTTGCATCCGGCGGTACGATAAAGAGCAGCAGTGCCTTTGGAAACTTCTTTTTGATCTTTAAAGCTCCCTGCAGCTCGATCTCCAGAATGACATCGCGCCCCTGCTCCATCTGGCTCTCCACATATTCCCGCGGCGTCCCGTAATAATTTCCGCAATATTCTGCGTACTCTACAAGCTGATCGTTTGCAATCAGCTCTTCAAATGCTTCTCTCGTCCGGAAAAAATATTCCCTTCCGTCTTCCTCTCCCGCACGCGGGCTGCGTGTGGTGGCGGAAATGGAAAGCGCATACTGTCCGTAACGCTCCGTCAGAAGCTTCATCAGAGTCCCTTTTCCCACACCGGAAAACCCGGATACGACAACAAGAATTCCTTTTCTATTCATGCTCCTCTCCCTTTCCTTCCTGCTCGGACAGCTGCCGTGTGGCAAACCGTCTGGCAATGGTATCCGGCTGAACCGCCGAAAGCACCACCTGACCGCTCTCCAGCACAATGACTGCCTTTGTCCTTCTTCCCTGCGTGGCATCAATCACAAGATGCTGCTCTTTCGCATTCTGCACCAGCCGTTTTACCGGCGCCGCATCCGGATTTACCACAACCGAAATCTTCTGGTCGTTTACAAGATTGCCAAAGCCGATGTTCACCAGTCCTGCCATCGCTGCCTCCCAAGTCTTTATTCGATATTCTGGATCTGCTCCCGGACCTTCTCGATCTCAGTCTTCAGATCAATCGCCACATTGGAGGTCGCCAGATCATTCGCCTTTGAGAGAATCGTATTGGCTTCCCGATTCATCTCCTGTGCAATAAAATCCAGCTTTCTTCCGATGCTTCCGCCCTTAAGCAGTGCATCCCTCATGGTCGCGATATGGCTTCGAAGCCGCACCGTCTCCTCATCCGTACAGATCTTGTCTGAAAAAATCACGACCTCCGCCGCGATCCTTCCCTCGTCCATCTGCACATCTGCGAGCAGCTCCTTTACCTTCTCCTCAAGCTTCTGCCGGTATTCTGCGACGATCTGCGGATACCGTGTCTCGATGAGAGTTACATTTTCGTCCATTCCATCCAATTTGTCAAGCAGATCTGCTTTCAAAGCCTCGCCTTCCCGCTCTCTGGCCTGTACAAACTGCTCGCAGGCACCCTCCACGGTCTTTTTCAGCTCTGCCCAGATCTCCTCCTCGTCGATGTCCGTATCTTCCATCGTCAGCACCTCCGGACATCTGCCAAGCGTCGACACCCGGATATCGTTTTCCAGGCCAAATGTCTCCTCCATCTTCCGGAAATACTTCAGATACTCTGCCGCGATCTCTTCATTATATTTTAAAGCGCCCTGTCCCTCGCTATAATCCTCATAGGTGACAAATACATCCAGCTTTCCGCGCTGCACATACTGCTTGAGTACGCCGCGGATCGCTGCCTCAAAAAATCCAAGCTTCTTCGGCATCTTAATGCTTACGTCAAAATAACGGTGATTCACTGCCTTCATCTCGACGGTGAACTTTCTGCTGCCCTGGTGATTCTCGCATCGGCCAAAGCCCGTCATACTTTTTATCATGTCAAATATCCTTCCTGCCCCTGCGGCACTTTCTGCTGATGGCATAAGTTCCCATACTGATTCATTATAGTCTATCGCCCTTCCGCCGTCAATGCCAATTGTTTTTTCTTTCAAAATCTGATATGATAAATTTTAAATGTTTGCAGGCTTCTGCAGCGTTCACTTGAACTATGGAGGTATGTTTCTATGGCATTAGACGGCATTGTTGTTTCAAATATAGTGGCGGAGCTGAATGCAAATCTTGCGGGCGCCCGCATCGCCAAAATCGCCCAGCCGGAGGCAGACGAACTGCTCCTCACCTTAAAAAGCCCGAATTCCGGCCAGGTCCGGCTGCTGCTCTCAGCAAGCGCGAGCCTTCCGCTGATCTATTTCACTTCGGTCAATAAACCCTCTCCGGTCACTGCCCCGGCATTTTGCATGCTGCTGCGCAAGCACATCGGCGGCGGAAAAATCATGCGGGTTTATCAGCCCGGCTTAGAGCGCATCATCCACTTTGAGATCGAGCATTTAAATGAGATGGGCGACCTCTGCCGCAAGGATCTTGTCCTCGAGCTGATGGGCAAGCACAGCAATCTCATTTTCTGCGATGACAACGGCACGATCATTGACAGTATCAAGCGCGTATCCGCACAGACCAGCTCCGTGCGCGAGGTACTTCCCGGCCGTCCGTACTTTATTGCGCAGACACAGGAAAAGCTCGACCCGCTCTCTACCACAGAGGATGCATTCTGCCAGAGCGTCTTTTCCAAACCGATGAAGCTTGCAAAGGCGATCTATTCCTCTTATACCGGCATCAGCCCGGTCATCGCAGAGGAACTGTGCCACCGTGCTTCTCTGGAATCCGACCAGAGTGCAAATACGATCCAGGAAATGGCTAGGCTGCATCTCTATCATCTGTTCGACCTTATGATGGAGGACATAAAGCAGCACCGCTACACGCCTCTGATCGTCAGCGACTGCCATGGTGACCCGGTCGAGTTTTCTTCCCTTCCGCTTACGATGTATGCAGATATGCAGATCACGGAATATCCGACGATCTCTGAAGTACTCGAACAATATTATGCCCGGAAGAATACGGTCACACGCATCCGGCAAAAATCCGCAGATTTGCGTCACATCACGGTGACTGCTCTGGAGCGCAACCGCAAAAAATATGCGCTGCAGATGAAGCAACTCAAAGACACAGAAAAACGTGACCAGTACAAGGTATACGGTGAGCTGATCCACGCCTACGGCTATGGAATCAATCCGGGGGCAAAAAGCTTTGACGCTCTGAATTATTATACGAATGAAATGATGACCGTGCCGCTTGATCCGACGCTGACACCGCAGGAAAATGCACAACGCTATTTCAATAAATATAACAAGCTCAAACGTACTTATGAAGCACTCACGGAGCTGATCGAGGAGACAAAGGCGGAAATCGACCAGCTCGAATCCATCTGTACCTTTATGGATCTGGCACTTTCTGAGGACGATCTTGTACAGGTCAAGGAAGAGCTGACCGACGCCGGATACATCCGCCGCAGATACAATGGTAAACGGGTAAAAATCACCTCTCATCCGTACCATTACCGCTCATCAGACGGCTTCGATATGTATGTCGGAAAAAATAATTACCAAAATGATGAGCTGACCTTTAAATTTGCTTCCGGAAACGACTGGTGGTTCCACGCAAAAGGCGCTCCCGGAAGCCATGTCATCGTCAAATCGCACGGGGAGGCACTTCCGGACCGGGCCTTTGAGGAGGCAGCCCGTTTAGCCGCATATTACTCCAAGAACCGGGATGCAGAGAAAGTCGAGATCGACTATGTGGAAAAAAAGCATGTGAAAAAGCCAAACGGTGCCAAGCCCGGCTTCGTTGTATACTACACGAATTATTCCATGATGATTGATCCGGATATCCGGAATCTGACGCTTGTCTCAGACTGATAATCTATCCTTGTAAAAACCTTTCCAGGTTCCGGCAGAGCTGCCGCTGCAGCTCTGCCTCATTCTTCCCCGTCGCTTCTGCCAGCGATTGCATATTTGCCTGCAGCGCAAACGGCAGCATGTTCCACTCTGCCTCCGCTTCTCCCATCGTCCATGCAACTGCGGAAATCCCGTCCGTCTCTATAAACAATCGCTCAACCGGAATTTCCTGCAGCATTCTTTGATATAATGACCGTTTCTGTTTTTTTCTTCCTTTGAAAATCCACGAAGCAGCCGTCGATCCGCCACAGAGCCACATGCCGCCGAAAAATCCGGCCCCAGTGTAAAATAGCAGCCCATATCCAGATAGGGCTCCAGATCCTGCTCGGTACCGGAATACCAGTGTACACAGATATGATACGGGAAACCGCGCAGCAATTCTGCAATTCTTTTCTCCTGCCCCTTCGTATGCAGCAATACCGGCTTCTTTAGATCTGCCGCGATCTGCAGCTGCTCCTCCAGCCGTTTTTGCTGGATATCCAGTGGGATGTCACACCAGACAGAGTCCATTCCGATTTCTCCAATGTAATCACACTCGCTGTATGCCTCCTGCATTTCCTCTGTCAGATGCTGATCTGCATACCATGGATGGATTCCAAAGCTCAGCAGCAGCTCCTCTCTGTTTTGGAACTGTCTTGTGTACGCCCAATTCTGCCGGCGTCCCGCTGCTTAAAGATGTTGGGTTCAAGAAAAGCCGGTGTGCAGAACACACCGGCTTTCAAACATCATAGAAAACGACACCTGTTGCATCGTCTACGTCCTGTTTTCCTGCGCCAGCATTATCTGTATCAGGTTCTAAGGGTCAAAACCGTACGGTTTACTCTCAGGCCTCCACGACCTCCCCATTTTCAAGAATAGTAAAGCGGACATTCGCAATCCGCTACGCTACTTGCTCATGAACACAGTCGCTTCGCGATCTGTCAGTGGGAGCTTTCAACTCCCACTGACATAAGCATCCCCCTCACCCGCCGCTTAGTGCTCCGCGCACTTGAAGCGGGGGAATGCTTATCTGCGTTCAATTTATATGACACTCACAGCCTACTCTGCATTGCAGATCTTCATAATCGCGTCAGCAAAGATCTTCGCACTGCGCAGCAGCATCTCAATCTCCATGAACTCATCATCACCGTGCATGTGATTATCGACCTCCGGAACCATGCAGCCAAATGCAACGCCCCGCTCCAGCTCATGCACGTATGTCCCACCGCCGGTCGAAAGCGCTTTTCCCTTCTTTCCGAAGTAACGCTCATAGCTTCCGAGCAGCGTCTGTACAAACCAGGAATCGCCCGGTACGCAATGCGGCTCGCGCAGCTCATCATTATCCAGCGTGATGCCATACTGTGCCAGCGCTTCTTTTACCGGATAGCTTGTATTCTCCTTTGTGCAGCCAATCGGCAGACGCGCATCAAAAATCGCATGCAGATGCTCCGGCGTATAATCCATAATGCTAAAGCACAGTGTCAGTGCCCCGGATTCCTCATTTTCCCGGTCGATTCCGGCCTGCTTTCCGCACGTATCCTCATACGGGAAAAGTGCCTCCAGGCCAAGCAGCGCCGTCAGTCCCTTTGTCGCATCCAGCGGAAGTGCCGTGATCAGCCGAAGCGTCGCGGTCAGCGCATTTTTCCCCTCTGCAGGTGTGGATGCATGAGCCGCCACTCCCTTCGCAGAGACTTTTACTGTGCCATCCGCCTGACTCTCTGTAGTAAATGCCACATTCGTCTGGGCCGTTACACGTGCCGCCGCCTCTTCTACTACAGCTGCTTCTACCCCGGCCACAACAAGCGTTGCACGCGCAGGGACAACGTTTACCTTATCGCCGCTTGTAAAGGAAACCACATAAGCCTTTGCATCCTCCGCCGGAAAATCTGCTGAAAACTCACCCTTAAAGGAGCCTTTTTCGATATTAATCAGTGGAAAATCCGCATCCGGCGTAAAGGTGTACGGTGCTTCCTGCTCCTTTGCATAATAATACTCCAGATCCCCGGATCCGCACTCCTCGTCTGAGCCAAGGATCAGCCGTACACTCTTTTTCATCGGAAGCCCCAGCTCCCGGATCGCACGCAGCGCATAAAGTGCCGCGATCGCCGGTCCCTTGTCATCTGCCGTGCCTCTGCCGTAAATTCTTCCGTCTACGACCTTCGGCTGAAACGGCTCTGTCACAGTCCAGTCCTCCGTCACCGGCACGACATCAAGATGTGCCAGAATATCCAGCGCCTTCTCCTGCGTCCCGAAATCGCCGGTCACAACGTAGTTGTCATAGTTTGTTGTCTGAAGCCCATACTGCTTCATCAGTCCTTCTGCCGCTGCAACTACCTTAGCCGGGCCGTCACCAAACGGCTTTCCTTCCTTCGCCCGGCCACGCTGACTGTCGATCCGTACGAGCGTCTTTAAATCCTCGATCATCTCGTCCTTTTTGCTGTCGATATATGCATCTATTTTTTCTCTGTACATGTCTGTAGTCCCTTTCCACCGCTTCCTGTCCTACTTTAAAAATGCCTCGATCTCTTCCTTTGTCGGAAGTGCCGGAATGCCGCCCATCTTCTGTACACACAGTCCACCAGATGCATTTCCGTACTTTAACGCCTCGCGGATTTTATCTACTGTGAGATCATCGGCCGTTGTCACTCCATTCATCAGAAGGCTTGCAAGGAAACCGCCCCAAAACGCATCGCCGGCTCCTGTCGCATCCACAGCCTTTACCTTATGACCCTCTACGGTCTCTTCCTGCCCTGCGAAAAAGAACTTTGCACCCTTTGCACCGAGCGTCTCGATCACGACGCTGATCTGATTCTCCTTCATCATCGCCGGAATATTCGCCTCGCCACCGACAAAATCGAGCTCCTCGTCTGAAATCTTGAGCAGATCCACATACGGAAGCACCTCATCTACGACCTTCTTTGCGTCCTCAAAGCTCCAAATCATATTGCGGTAATTGACATCGTAGCTGATCAGCTTGCCGAGCTTCTTTGCCAGCTTCATCGCCTCAAAATGAGCGGTGCGGCTCGGATCCGCGGACATTCCGAAAGAACCTGCGTGCAGCATTTTTGTATCTGCAAGCATTTCCTCTGTGATGTCTTTCGCATCCAGCATAATATCTGCGCCCGGTTTTCTCACAAACGTAAAGGAGCGCTCTCCACCCTCATACAAGGTGACAAAAGCCAGCGTCGTCACTGCCTTATCTGTCAGCTCCGGGCAAAGCATTTTGACCTGATTGTCTTCCAGTGTCTTTTTCAGAAGCTTACCAAAATCATCATTGCCAAGGCGTCCAAGGAAGCCGGTCTTAAGCCCGTTCCGTGCGATCGCAATGCAGGCATTTGCCGGCGCCCCGCCCGGATTGCACACATAGCTCCGCTCCTCTTTTCCCGGTGTAAAATCAATCAGCATTTCCCCCATACAGATAATATCCATGATTAAACCTCCATTTATTTCTTTTTGTTCTTGTTTGCTGGATGTAATTATATTACAATTGTACGATGAACTCAAGGTTATTTTGTAATACTCTGTCGGCTGCAAGGCCGGAAAGGATTTGTCTATGAAACCAGCTCTCCCATCCTCCCTGAAAGAAGAACGAACGCACGGAAGCGAACTGTTCCACTTTGGCTATTACACCGCAGATGCTTCTGCCGACTCCTTTTTTGTCGCTCCGCACTGGCACGAAGAGATCGAAATCGTCTATTTTCAGGAGGGACATTTCATTCTCGAAGCAAATATGGAGCGCTATCCGGTCGATTCGGAGGCCATCTACTTCATCCGCTCCGGAGAACTGCACCGGATCTTTTCCGCGAACCGTTGTGCAGAGTCCGCGGTTGTCTTCTCTCCGTACCTGCTTACATTTCTATCCAATGATGCCGCACAGAGACGGCTGCTCGGACCGCTTGCAGACGATACACTGCTGCTGCCGCGCTGCATCCATTCAACAGATCCCGGCTTTGGACAGGTGCTTTCTGAATACCAGAAAATAGTACGGCAGTGCCACAACCAGGACGGGATCGATGTGATAGAAGCGACACCGCAGCTCTTCATCAAAGCAGCGCTCTTAAATATTCTCGGCATCTGCTCCGAGCACGGCCTGCTCACATCAAAGCAGCCGTCACGTGATCAGAATATCGAGGATCTGAAACGAATCCTTTCTTATATACATACACACTATATGGAGCGTATCTACGTCCGCGACCTCGCCGGTCTTCTCAGCCTGAACGAACAATACTTCTGCCGGATGTTTAGAAAGGCCATTGGACAGTCGCCGATGGCCTATGTAAACGCATATCGTATTCGCCGGGCCTGTGCCCTGCTCCGTGACAGTACGCAACCGGTCACGGACATCTGTCTGGAATGTGGATTTTCCAACTTTGGAAACTTCCTGAGGGAGTTCCGCAAGCAGACCGGACTCACACCGCTGAAGTATCGCCGGAAGTCTCACGGTTAAATTCAAGAATGCCTTTCGTCCTGAACACCTGCATCATCTCCATCGTGAGGCTGACATCTTCCCACTCCGGCACCTCTGCACGCGGACACCACCTTGCCTCTGCAAGTTCACTCTGATCCAGCCGGATCTCATCGTCTCCGTCCGCTTCACAGAAAAAGCCCATCAGCAGGGTCGAAGAGGCTGACCACGGCTGGCTCTTATAATAATGAAGATTCTTTACCTTCAGTCCGACCTCCTCCATGACCTCCCGGTGCACGGTCTCTTCAATCGTCTCCCCGACTTCTGCAAATCCGGCAATCAACGCATATTTCTTATAGCTGCGCCCCGCGTAGCGAGTCAGGAGAATCTCATCTCCCTTTGTCACGCCGACGATCACTGCCGGACATATCTTCGGGTATTCCATCAGTCCACAGCTCGTGCAGTGCATCATACGCTCAATGTCATCGTGTACCATCCTGTGCCCGCACTGCGGACAGTAACGCCGCGTCCGATACCATTCTGCCAGCTGAAAGCCCGTCACTGCTGCAAATGCAGCTTCCCGCGGTCTGGCCGTCCGAAACAGCTCCAGCGGCTGCCAGCCGACGCCTTCCGGAAGCCTTTGCATCGCATCTGCCCCAAAAGCTTCCGCTTCGGGAAGGAAATAAGCAACCCCGTCAATGGAAAATAAATACCGGAAGGTATCTTCCATTTGACCGCCAGCTTCCTCATATGTTAGAAAAGTAAGCTGACCAGCCTCATATCTGCCCAGCACATTCCGGTTTTGATAACATAAAATCCGGTCTCCGGGCTGCGGAGTACATGCTCTGTATTCGTTATGGAATCTCCCGGCTCCTATATCCTGTATCATATTATCCCACCATGTTCCATGTAAATTTCATCGCAATGTCCTGCCCGGTCTGTGACGGTGTCTTCTTCTGTGCCGCCTCCAGCGCATCTGCCTCCGCCTGATACTCCCGTACCTCGACGCAGAAGCAGCGACGGTCCCCTACGACATAATAATAAATATCCTGGTAATCCACACCGGAAGGCTCCACTGTCAGCATATACAGGTAATCCTTTGCATCGGTATATGCTGCGCTCGTGCTGATCTGCGCATCTGCATTGCTGTATACTGCATTATTGGTAAGCATATCACGCAGTTGCTCATACTCCAGTACCGAATAGTTTGTATCCAGATAGCTGCAGACAATCGTAGACGTATCTTCCTCCGCCTCTGCTCCGCTCTGCTTGTAGGTCCAGCGTTCTTCCTCATCCTCTGCCTTTGTCTGTACCCACGCGCTATCCACCGACCAGCTTCCGGTCAGTTCCTGTGCTTCTGTCTGCTCTTCCGGCTCCCCGCCGATATTCACCACCGCTGCATCCAATGACAGCTCCTGTGCAAATGTCCCGATTGGCTGGCTAATACAAACTGCTGCCAGAACTGCTGCCGTCAGACGCGCCGCACAGAGCATATCCTGATAATGTCGATTTTTCATACGAATCGTCTCCCAATTGTAAAATCTCTTATCAGTATAAGCATAAACCGGCGTTTTGTCACGAAAGGATTTCTTAATTTTTACACTTCTCTGTGTTTCTTCATATGGCTCACGGTAAATTCTGTGTCATCTATGTAAGCTTCTTGTAAGTTTCTTCTTTTGTTTTGTAATTTTTTTAAATTTTCTCGTTTTTTTTTGCATAAAAATATGGAATTTTTTCACAAATAATTGTATAATATACCTTATAGCACCCATGGCTTATCTCAGAAATGTGTCAGCTGACGCTGTTTCGAACCGTGCGCCGGATTTCACATGTGTTCGACTTGATTCTGTGGGGTTAAGAAAGAGAAAGAGAGGTCTCATCATGAAACAAGACACTATGTTAGCAATGATTCTGGCCGGTGGACGCGGCAGCCGACTGCATGAGCTGACCAGCAAAGTAGCCAAGCCGGCAGTAGCATACGGCGGAAAATACCGCATCATCGATTTTCCTCTGAGTAACTGTGCCAATAGTGGCATTGATGTCGTTGGCGTCCTGACACAATACGAGTCCGTGCTTCTGAACAGCTATGTATCCGTTGGCGGACGCTGGGGACTCGATGCGAAGGACAGCGGTGTTTACGTCCTTCCCCCGCGTGAAAAGGCAGACGCAGAGCTTGATGTTTACCGCGGTACTGCAGACGCGATTTCCCAGAACATTGATTTTATCGATAAATTCGCTCCGGAATATCTTCTGATTCTCTCCGGTGACCACATTTACAAAATGAACTACGCAAAGATGCTTGCATTCCACAAGGAGCACAAGGCAGATGCTACGATTGCCGTGATCCCGGTTCCGCTAAAAGAGGCAAGCCGCTTCGGTATCATGAACACAAATGAAGACGGCAGCATTTACGAATTTGAGGAAAAGCCGGCTGAGCCAAAGAGTAATCTCGCATCGATGGGCATCTACATATTTAACTGGAAGACCCTGCGCAAGCTCCTTCTGGCAGACATCAAGGATCCGAACTCCCACCACGATTTCGGAAAGGATATCATCCCGACTCTTTTAAACGATGGCAAGAGCCTGTACGCATATCAGTTCAAGGGCTACTGGAAAGATGTCGGAACGATCGATTCGCTCTGGGAAGCCAACATGGACCTGCTCAACCCGAAGAATGAGCTGGATCTGAACGACCGGAGCTGGAGAATTTACACGGAGGATGTGACCGCGCTTCCGCAGTACATCAGCGCAGATGCCGAAGTGAAAAACGCCTATATCACACAGGGCTGTGTCGTAGCAGGCAGCGTACAGAATTCCGTCCTGTTCACGAATGTCAAGGTCGGCGCAGGCGCTAAGGTCATCGACAGTGTGCTGATGCCCGGTGCAGTCGTAGAGGACGGTGCAGTCGTCACACGTGCACTTGTGGCAGACGGCGTACAGATCGGAAAGCAGGCCGTAGTCGGCAGTGCAGACAGCGAGCACATTGAGCTCGTGGCAAAACGTGTAAAGGGGGCTGAATAATATGTACGATGCATTTGGAATTGTAAACTCCGCTTCGCGGAATATTTACGTGGAGGGCATGCAGGATTATCGTCCTATCGGTGCCTTTTCCTTCCTCGGAAGATATCGTGTCATCGATTTTCCGATCTCAAACATGAGCAACAGCGGTATTGACCGCATCCAGGTCTATGTCAACCACAAGCCACGCTCTCTTGTCGAGCATGTCGGTACAGGCCGTCACTACAACATCAACTCCAAGAGCGGCCGCCTGCATCTGCTGTTCAGCGAGGCACGCGCAGTAAATGACCTTTACAATACGGATATCGCTTCCTACCTTGAAAATATGGAATACATCCGCCGCCTTCGCAATCCGTATGTTGTGATCGCACCTAATTATATGGTCTACACGATCGACTACTCGTCTCTGATTCAGACGCATGTCGAATCCGGCGCAGATATCACTCTGCTCTACCACGCAGTAGACAATGCAAAGGACTCCTATTTAAGCTGCAACATCCTGAACCTGAACAAGCAAAAGGGCGTACTTTCGATTGAACCGAACCACGGAAATGTAAAGAACCGCAATATTTTCATGGATACTTATATCATGAAGACAGAGCTGTTCATTGAGCTTGTCTACAAGGCAAAGGAAATGTCTTCGATGTTCACACTCTCCGATATCGTCAACGAAGAATGTGGCGAGCTCGATGTACGGGGCGTTGCACACCGTGGCTATTTTGCATCTATCACAGATTTCAAGAGCTATTATGAGGCCAATATGGCGCTGATCGATTATAAATCCGCACAGAACCTCTTCCATGAGGAATGGCCAATCTACACTCGGACGAATGATTCCTGCCCGACCCATTATTTCGATACGGCAAGCATCAAAAATTCCGTCGTATCCAACGGCTGCATGGTACACGGCACGATTGAAAATTCCATCATCGGCCGCGGCTGTGTCATCAAAAAGGGCGCCGTCATCCGCAACAGCATCGTACTCGGCGGATGCATGATCGGTGAGAATGTCCACATCGAAAATCAGGTCGTAGACAAACAGGCCAAAATCACCCGCGGACGGGAAATTATCTCTCAGGAAGGCAATCCTGGATATATTAAGCGGGGAGATATGCTCTGATCCGGGCATATGCCGGTCAAATGCTCCACTGACTTGAGGCTTAGTGCTCTGCACAAATAAAAACCTCCGGGAATCGGAACCTGCTCATTTCACTTGAGCATGCTCAGGATTCCCGGAGATTTTTCATTCTAACCAAATATCCGTTACAGCCCCTTTGCCTTTTTCACACACGCCTTCTGTGCTTCGATCACAGCACTGCGGAAGCCCTTTTCTTCAAGCACACGCACAGCCTCTATCGTCGTCCCTGCCGGTGAACACACCATATCCTTCAGCTCCCCCGGATGCTTTCCAGTCTCCAGCATCAGCTTCGCACTTCCCATCACTGCCTGAGCAGCAAATTCATATGCCTGCGCACGCGGCATTCCATCTGCCACAGCCGCGTCTGCCATCGCTTCCAGGAATAAAAATACATAAGCCGGAGAGCTTCCGGAAACGCCGACAACCACATCAATCAGAGCCTCCGGTACGACCTCCGTCCGTCCAAAGGTGTTGCACAGCTCACAGACCAGTGACGTCTCCGATTCTGTCACATGTGAATTTACGCAAAGCCCGGTCATCCCCGCGCCTACCATCGCCGGTGTGTTCGGCATCGTCCGTATGAGCTTTGTCTCACTTCCGAGCCTTTGAGATAGCCAGTCAAGTGTTTTTCCCGGTGCTAATGAAACGAACACCTGGAACGGGCGCACCGCTCCTCTGATCTCGGTAAGCACCGCTTCCAGATACTGCGGTTTGACCGCCAGAAACACGATATCCGCAAATTCCAGCACTTCCGTATTGGTTTTTGCTGCCCGGATTCCGATTTGACTGCTGATCGCTTCCCGCGTCTTCTCGCTTTTCGCCGAGGCGATCATTTCCTGCGGCTGCACCTTTTTGCTTCCGAGCATTCCGTGTATCATCGCCTTAGCCATGTTTCCACATCCGATAAATCCAACCTTCATATGCCTGCTCCTCCTCTATTTTATACTCATACTGATTCTTTCTTATCCCTTTTTTTCGTATCTGTCAAGCACTTTCGATCCGTCAATGCTTTTCTTTTCTCGCAATTACAAACCAGGTGCTCGCCGGATTAGACTCCTCATCCAGCAGCCGATCCGTATACCGAACCTTTGAAAAACCGGCTTCCGTCAGCATCTGCAAAATCCGCTCTGCATCATAGATTCGTTCCCGGATCACCTCTGTATGTACCAGCTGTCTTCCCTCAAACACCTCAATTTGCAGACTTACAAGCCCATCCGCCGTTCGATGAATCTGAAACTGCAGCCGCTTTCCATCCAGCTCGCCCAGATCGACCGGCTCACATTCTTCCGTCTCCTCCCATTTCAGCAAGTCA
>ERZ809224.1205-NODE-1205-length-19790-cov-11.532455_pt1 | contig 19790 bp, 22 predicted proteins | sample MGYA00520513_ERZ809224 | MGnify/ENA primary metagenome ERZ809224 (study PRJEB31576, sample SAMEA3212658) | Homo sapiens | biome: human-gut; feature: human gut; material: fecal | place: Sweden | collected 2012 ... | reverse complement strand
GCCATGCGGTTGTCGGCAATGATGTAGGCTTTCTTCTGCGCTTCAGTGAGGTGGTCGGCAAAGACGCACGGCACCTCGGTGATGCCTTCCTCCCTGGCGGCAAGAATACGACCGTGACCGGCGATAACACCGAAGTCACGGTCGATAATGACGGGATTGATGAAGCCGAACTCTCGCAGCGAGGAACGCAGCTTGTTGATCTGCTCCGGCGAGTGCGTTCTGGCGTTGTTGACATAGGGAACGAGTTTCGCAACGGGGACAAGCTGCATTTCGGTAGTTGTCTTCATCACACAAGCCCCCATTCCGCAAACTTTTCAAAGCCGCCAACAGAGCGGATGTAATCCTGCGCAATCTCCACGATCTCGGCGTAGGGTCTTCCGTCCAAGGTATCGTCCCCAATGGCACAGCAGAGCGTCACGGGTTTGCAGGTTTTCTGGGCCTTGAGGAAAGCGTAGATGTTTACGCTGACATCCGCCTTGGACAGATCCTTGCCGTGCAGACCGCCGCCCGTTACGGAATCAGCCATATCGGAGCCGAGTTTACGGTTGGTTGCGCCGGCGTCCACATCGGCGCCGCCCGTCCAATCACCGAGCGGATTGACCTCGGCAGTAGGATAAATCTCACGCAGATAGTGTGTTTCGGCATTGCTCTGGCAGAGAATCAGACGATCACCGTCCAGAATGTATTTGCCATCATAGGGATACACCTTGAAGATATCCCTTGCAATCTGCGACAGCTTTTCCTGCTCCTCGGTCACAGGCACACCCTTGAAGATGCCGTTATCGCCGCAACGGACACCGTCTGCCTGGTTATTGGCGAGATGACCGTCCTGCGGCACTTCCACATAGTCCACCGTAAGGTTTCCTGCAATGCGGTGAACGGCAGCGGTAACATCTGCCTTATCCTGTTTGACGGATGTTTCCGCAATGATATGGCACACGCCGTGACCGATGAGAACCTCCGCGGCAATGCGGGGATTCTCGGCTTTCTTATATGCAAGATCCACCAGCGCCCCGGCGATCCTGTCCGCCACCTTGTCCGGGTGGCACGGATTAACTTTCTCAAACATGGTGTTACCCCTTCCGCGCACGGAGCAGGCGCTCCATAAGGTCATCCTGCGGCGTGGACTCACCGTATTCTGTGCTGCAGTTTTCTTTCACGATCTGGAAGATCTCATTCCAGAGCCGAACCGCCTGGTTCATGTAGTTGATGCCGATGTTGATAAACGGAGACGGGATCGGCTTCCCCGTGGTGGGGTGCTTGGAGAGGAAGCCCATGCGGTTGGTCATTTCCTCACACTGCACCCAACGAGCGGAACACATGGCATACCGCTCCAAAAGCTGCGGCGATACCTTTGCGGCGCAGCCGACGCCTTTGAGCCATTCCCATGTTTCTTTGTAGATTTCCTGAGCCTGAAGCGTACTTCCGTCACGCTGCTCGGCAGAAAGAAAATCATGGGGCTTCGGCATTTCAACACCCTCGACTTCGGGAATATCCAGCACTTCAAGTTTTCTGCCGCCGGGATTGCCGCTTTCGGCTTTATCCTTGACTGCGGATTTCTTTCTTCCCGCACCGGGTCTTGCGCCGCCTCTGCCGCCTGTGTTATTCGATTTTGTTGGCATCTTCGTCCTCCTTCCTTAATTACCCTTTTGATTTCGCCTTATTCGCGCACAAAGCCCCAGGCCCGTTGCACGGCCCACAGGCTGTAGAGATTTTCATCCCCCTATCGGGTCAATGCTTGTGCCAGCGATCTCCGCGCTGGGCATGGATTCTGGCGTGACAGGATTTACAGAGGGCAACGAGGTTGTCACGTGCGTGTGTGCCACCCTCAGAGAGAGGTACCTTGTGATGCACCTCTTCGGCGGGGGTCAGCCTGCCATCCCGCTGGCACAGCTCACACAGCAGATGCTCCTGGATGTACCGGTCGCGGATGCGCTTCCATGCGCGGCCATACCTGCGGCGTACAGCCGGGTCACGGTCGTACTTCTCGTAGCGTTTGGCCTCCGTTTTGGCGTGCTCCTCACAGAACCTGCCGTCCGTCAGCTTGGGGCATCCAGGGTACGAACAGGGGCGCTTGGGTTTTGTCGGCACCGTTCCACCTCCCTTCGGGCATAAGAAAAGCCCCACGGGATGGCTCCCATGAGGCTGTCCTTGTTATCTTGGCAATTTTAATGATACACTACGGAGCTACTCTCATTCAATACATCGAACTCTCATGTTTCCTGGGGGACGGGAAATTCCCGCAGCGCCCAATCGTGGAGACGGTAAATGTGCTGGATGGAATAGCCCATGTCCACGGCGATCTTCTCCCAGGGCATGAAGCACAGATACCGCTTCTCCAACAGGAGTTGGTACTCGGTGTTGGGGATGGATTTCACCCGGCGGGTGATCTCCCGCTTCAAATCCACCAGTTCATCAATGTCGTGGTTGATCTCGTTTTGCAAATCCACGATCTTGACCACCGCTTCCGCCATCCGGGACTCGGAGCGGTTGGGATTGCGGGGCATCCCCGTAAGGGTGGCCGTGGCGTGGGTGGCCAAATCGTTGAGATCCGCGACCTGCTGGATTTTGGCGTTGATCCGGGCATCCAGAAGCCGGGCTTGGGATAAATATTCTTTCGCTGTCATTTTCGCACCTCCAGATCCGCTTTAACTGCGTCAATCAGAGCCGACTGCGCCCGTTCCTTCTTTTGAAGGGCGGACATGATTCGCTCGTCAATGGTGTTCTTCGTGATAATGTGGTGGATGACCACAGTTGTGTCTTTCTGCCCCTGCCGCCAGAGCCGGGCGTTGGTCTGCTGGTAAAGCTCCAGCGACCAGGTCAGTCCGAACCAGACGAGGGTGGAACCGCCGGACTGCAGGTTCAGCCCATGGCCGGCGGACGCCGGGTGGATGACCGCCACCGGGATCTTGCCCTGGTTCCAATCGGCGATGTCCCGGCTGGTCTTGATCTCCCGGACGATGAACCGCTCCTGGATGCGCTCAAGGTCGTGCTTGAACCAGTAGGCCACCAGGACGGGCTTGCCGTTGGCGGCTTCGATGAGGTCCTCCAGGGCATCCAGCTTGCGGTCGTGCAGACGGAGCACCCGTTTGTCCTCCCCGTACACCGCGCCATTGGCCATCTGGGAGAGCTTGTTCGCCAGAGCCGCCGCGTTCCCGGCGTCCACCTCTTCACCGTTCAGGGAGAGCACCAGCTCCGCCCTCATGGTGTCATAGGCTTGCCGTTCCTTTTCGGAGAGGTCGACCTTGATCTCGTTGACCACGCATTCCGGCATATCCAAATAGTCGCCGGCCCGCATGGAGATGGTGATGTCGGAGATCTTCTCATAGATGGCGTCCTCGGCGTCGGGCAGGGGCTTATAGGAGAACACCACCTGGGCGTTGCGCTTGTCCGGCTGGAAATAGGCGTTTCGGTACCGGGTAATAAATCGGCCCAAACGTTTGCCCATGTCCAGAACACGGAATTCTGCCCACAGATCCATCAGACCATTGGAGGAAGGTGTGCCGGTCAGCCCCACAATGCGCTTGACGCCGGGCCGCACCTTCAACAGTGCTCGGAACCGTTTGGCCTGATAGCTTTTGAAGGAGGACAGCTCATCGATGACCACCATGTCATAGTCGAAGGGCAGGCCGCTGTTCTCCACCAGCCACTGGACGTTCTCCCGGTTGATGATATACACGCTGGCCCTCTGCAGGAGCGCCGCCTTGCGCTGGGCTTCACTGCCGACCGCTACCGAGTAGCTCAGGCCATGCAGGTGGTCCCATTTTTCGATTTCACCGGGCCAGGTGTCCGCTGCCACGCGAAGCGGGGCGATGACCAGCACCTTGCGAGCCAGGAAGCTGTCCAGGCAGAGGTCGAAGATGGCGGTCAGGGTAATGACGCTTTTGCCAAGGCCCATGTCCAAGAAGATCGCCGAAACGGGATGCTCCAGGATGAAGTCCGTGGCGTAGGTCTGGTATTTATGAGGACTGTATTTCATCCAAGATCCCTCCAATCTGTTCTTCGCTGTCGATGCGGTACACCGGAAAGCCCAGAGTCTCCAGCTGCTTTTTCCGTCTCATTTGCAGTGGCCGGAGCGCCTTGCCCGGCGCTTTCAGTTCAACGAAAGCGATTTTCCCCTTGGGGAGGAGCACCAGGCGGTCTGGCACTCCATCAAACCCAGGGCTTACAAACTTGGGTGCGAGACCGCCCATGATTCGGACGGCCTTCACCAGTTTGGCTTCAATGGTTTTCTCCCGCATACCGGCCTCCTGTGTTCTTGGAACGCAAAAATCCCTTTACGCGCGTATATGCGTGTTTTGCGTGCTGATAACCTCTATTTCTTACATCTTTCGATATATAAGAAATGTTAGGAACACAGGAACAAGGAAGCCGGTTTTCCTTGCCGCTTATGGGGCTTCCGCCGTTCCCATGGGGTGTTCCGGCGGGGGTTCCAAAGTGCGGAACTGTCCCTGGGAACTCGTTCCCGAATTTCGTGCCTGAGCATATCTTCATTGGGAACACCCCTTCGGAACAAAGACGTACTGCGGCCCATAGAGGGGGATGCGCACCTTGCTCTCCGCCCGTTTCCAGCCCAGCCGCGCCAGGATGCCCGTCAGCTCATTGCTGTCGGTGCGGCGCAGGTTGGCCCGTTCCTTGCCGAAGCACTCGCACCAGATCTCCATGTTGGACACGCTGGTACGCCGAACCGTCCCTTTCTCCTGCAGGCCGCCGAAGTCGGAGCCGGTGAGGAAGTTGCGGCGTTCAAAGAGGTCCATCTCCGCCCAGCGTTCCGGCAGCAGGGTGTCCAGATACTCCCGCACCAGCCCCTCGCGCTCATCGGACTCCATGGCTTCCCGCTGCTCGTCCTTGGCCAGCGCGTCCATTTCGGGAGAGAGGTAGAGCTTCTCACCCTGCCGCACATACACGAGAGCCTCCGCCCAGATCTGGAGGATCTCTTCATGGGTCAGATTCCAGGACTGCTTCTTTCCGCTGCCGGGGGTCTTGATCGGCCAGAAGCGGCGGTTGCCGGTGGTGTCGCGCAGATAGCCGGACTCGGCGTTGGTGGTGCCAAAGAACACGCACTGGCGCAGATGGGGCGTGGCCCGTTTGCCGAACGCAGCTCGGTAGATGTCGTTCTGCCGGGAGAGAAAGGAACGCAGGGTCTCCACCTCGGCCTTCTTCAGCCCGGCCAGCTCGCCGATCTCCAAGATCCAGTACCCCTGGAGCTTCTCGGCGGCGGTCTTGTCCTTGGTGTCACCCAGGTTCAAACTGTCCGAAAACCACTCTCCGGCCAGCTTTGCGATGAGGGTGCTCTTACCCACACCCTGGGGGCCGTTGAGCACCAGCATGGAGTCGAACTTGCAGCCCGGACGCAGTACCCGGCTGATGGCGGCGCAGAGGGTCTTCCGGGTCACCGCCCGAACGTATGCGGTGTCGGCGGCGCCCAGATAGTCCACCAGCAAGGTGTCCACGCGGGGGACCTTATCCCATTCCGGCAGGCTCTCGATGAACTCCCGAATGGGATGATAGGCCCGGTCATCCGCCACCTTGGTCACAGCGATGTCGTAGTTCCGGGCGGAGAAGGTGCCGTAGTGGGCGTCCACATAACTGATGAGCTGGGCGTCATCGGCGTCCCGCCAGAACTTGGAGGGATGCTTCCAGGGCACCTCGCCCTTGATCTCCATCCCGTCCAGGAGCTGGTTAAACACCACGCCCTTGAGGTTGGGGTCGTTCTCCAAAATGATGGTCAGATTGCGCAGGGTGTTTTTCACATGACCGGACTTTTCCAGTTCCAAGCCGTTCTGCCAGTCCTCATCAGAAAACTCGGCGCTGGCCTGGGCGATGCGATCTTCGGCGAAGACAGCCTTGACCTTATCGTCTCCCAGGGCCAGGTCGCTCATGGCTTTGAAGGAGGGCAGTTTGCCCGGCGGGGTATCCAGACCCACATTCTCGTCCAGCTCCCGGAATTTGTGGAGCCGAACCAGGTCGAAGGCGTTTAACAGCTTGCCGCAGACCGGGTCGGTGGCGTGGTGGCTGTACGCAAATTTCCCATCGTAAACCACCACGCCGGCGGCGGAGTCGGCGGGGATATAGTCGTACCGCCCGTTCATAGAGGACGGTTCGTAGACATCGGAGAGGAAGGTTTCGATTGCTTCCTCAATGGTATAGGCGCGGCAGAAAGCGCCCACGATGCCGGGCTTTTCTAGAGGGTCGGCCTGCTGGGTGATGCTCCGGCGCACCGCTTCGGACTGCCGGGAGGAAACCGGCCAGGTGGAGGCGTCACGCCAATCGGCGTATTTGGCGAGATAGGCGTCCGGGTCCAGCAGAGGACCATCCTTGGTCTTGTAGAAAAACTCGCCGTTTGCGGAGGTGGAGGGCCAGTACATCAGGCGGCAGGCTTCATAGGTGGTATCGTCAAACAGGTCGATGCCGATTTCCTTGGCCACCATCCGGGCCACCGCCGGGTACTCTTCTTCGGTGATGTCATGGGCCAGGGGGATGATCATACGCAGCCGGGGATGCTCCGGCGTGTGTTTATGGGTGGAGTAGACGCAGCACTTAAAGTCGTGGAGCAGGTCAATTTCGTCCCAGATTCCCGGCTCTCCATAGTCCATGTCCAGAGTGAGCATGGAGCGGCAGAGCACCATGCCATTCTTGCGCCGGCCCTCCCGGAGCTGACCGCCCAAGAAGCCGCCCACATCCTTGATGTTGTCCTGGGCGCCCTTCTTCAGCTTGCGATACTCTTCCACGGTCTCTGTGGTGCGGATGGTGGAGCCGACCCTGGCGCACAGGTCTTCCCAGGAGATGTCCCGGTTCTTCCACCTCTTGTCCATACGGCTGTTGCCGACAGCGATTTTCATATGGCCACCTCCTGGCAGTTCTCCGTGAAATAGCGGATTGGCTGTCCCTCCCGCCTGGCCTTCTCGATCTCGATGCTCATGCCCTTGGAGATGGTGTCCCCAAACACCCACAGCTCGGCGCATTTGGTGAGCAGAACGATGTCCATGAACAGGGCCAGATCCCGCTCCCTGGGGTTGGCGTTGTCCATGAATCGGGGAAGGTACAGATGGGGCGCAATGGGGATATACCCGGCGTCCACGGCGAAACGGCAGTAGCGCGCCGCCTTTTCCTGGTTGCCCTCCAGATCCCCGGAGAGCGGTGAGCAGATATACACGACCGGACGGAAGGAGCGGAGCTTGCGCGCCTCGTTCTCAATCCGGGTCAGGGCTTCATAGGCCGTAGGGTCGTAGTAGCCCTCACAGTTGAATTTGTTGATTCCCATAAGGGTCACCTCAGTCTTTCTGATAAAAGTCGCAGACATAACCGTCTGCTCGGAGCAGCAGTCCTTCCGCCCAGGCAGGGGTCTGGCCCATGATGGCGCAGATTTCATCCAGGGATGTGTCCGCCGGGGCTTCGATGACCGCTTCGTCATGGACGTGCATCACGATTTGGTACCCCGCCGCTTCCAGCCGGCGCATGGCTTCCACCAGGATGTCGCGGGCGGTGGCCTGGACGATGTTCTCCACGAATTTGGGACCGTAACTCTCCAGCCGCAGCCACTTTTTCTGTTCGCCCACACCCTCGTAGGTGACGGACTCGCTGCCATAGCGGTTGACGCCCATCTTGGGCTTCACATACACCAGCTTTCTGCCGGAGGGGAGCACGATGAACATCATGCCGCTTTGGTAGAAGAAGCGGATGCCGTGCGTCTCGGCGGGGACTCTGTCCCGGACGCAGGTGGCGGCGGCACGGTCTACATCCCACCAGAACTTCACGATGCGGAGGTTGGACTGCCGCCATGCGTCCACCAGGGGCTTCAGCTCCTCCTCGGTCAGGCCGTAGTTCAGCGCACCCATGGCTTTCAGCGCCCCCACCGAGCCGCCGTAGCCCAGGGCCAGCTCTGCGATCTTGCCCTTCTGCCGGAGATGGCCGTTGACCCCATGTTTGACCACGGGGACATGGAACATCTGGCTGGCCGAAGCGCAGTAGATGTCACCGCCCTGGGCGAACACCTCCTGCCGCCACTGCTCCCCAGCGATCCAGGCGATGACCCGCGCTTCGATGGCCGAAAAGTCCGCCACGAAGAAGCGGCATCCCGGCTTGGGGATAAAGGCGGTGCGGATTAGTTCGGAAAGCACCAACGGGACGGAGTCGTAGAGCAGCTCCAAGGCGTCAAAGCACCCGTCCCGCACCAGCGTCCTGGCCTGTTTCAGATCGGGCAGATGGTTCTGCGGGAGGTTTTGCACCTGGATGAGACGCCCGGCAAATCTGCCGGTCCGATTGGCTCCGTAAAACTGGATCAGCCCACGGGCGCGGTCATCCGGGCAGACCACCGCCTCCATGGCGGTGTATTTTTTGACACTGCTCTTGGCCAGCTCCCGCCGCAGGGATAGGGCCAGCTCCACCTCGCCCTCCGCATGGGACAGAAGCTCCAGCACGGATGCTTTGGAGAGGGATTCGGCTTCCACGCCCTTTTCCGCCAGCCACGCTTTGAGCTGGGCGGGGCTGTTGGGGTTCTCCAGCCCAGTGACCGAGCGGGCTTGCTCCATGTGTGTGCGCTTGAACTCGTTGTCGCAGCGGATCGCCTGGGCGACTATGGTGCGGTCAAGCATGATGCCACGGTCATTGATCTGCTGATCAAGGCGGTAGTTGACCCACTCGCTGTCCGACACCGGAAACTTGGATAGCTTCTGCTGGATCGCAATTTCGACCTCGATATCACGGAGGTTGTAGGCTTTGAACCGCGCCCATTTCTCCGGGGCATCTGTCGGAAGATGTCGGATGCTGTCTCCGCTCTTGGTTTTTGCAGGAGTACAGAAGTAGCGGATGAGGTCTTTGCCCTCCTTCAGTTTCTGCTTCTCCAGCCCCAGAACAGCGCCGACACCCTCAAGGGAGAGAGGCAGACCCAGGGTTGCAGCCCAGACCATCGTGCAGCGCCAGGAGGCGGGATCCAGATAACGGCCTACCGGGTAGCCCAGGAACTTGGAAAGGCAGACCCGTTCGAACTGGGCGTTGAATGCCCACTTGGTGACAGCCGGATCGGTGAGCGCCGAGCAAATGTCCTTCGGCAGCCTCTCACCAGCCGTGAAGTCCACTACCTGGACAGGACCGCCGTCTGCGGAATAGCCGAACAGCAGGATCTCGAAGTCCGGGCAGTCGCAGTAGCGATACACGCCGCTCTTGGTGAGGTTCACCGAGGAGTAGGTCTCGATGTCAATGGATAGATGTCGCATTCAGGTCTCCTTCCTGCCGTGGAGGGGTGGCAGAGGTGAACCTCCACCACCCGCACAGCGTCTTACTGCTTGGTGCCGGCCTGTTTCTTTTCCTTGCGGGCCTTCCACTTCTTGCGGAGCCAGGAGAGCAGTTCCACGATCCCGGTGGCCAGAAGGCTGATCACCAGACCATAGATCAGGAAGAACAGGAACAGGACATCGACATATTTGGCAAACTCGTAGATCTCGCTCATGGTCTTTTACCTCCAGAGGGGATCAGGACAGGAAATCGTCATCCAGGTCGGTGGCGAAATCGTCAGCAGCGTTGGTGCGACCGCCCAGAGGCTCACCGTCACGGACCTTCTGGATGTTGCCCAAGCCGCAGGCGATGCCGCGATTGCCGTTGGAGTTGAAGGCATAGAAGTTCAGAGACACACGAGCGTAGCAGCCGGAGTAGACCTCGCTGCGGTCCAAGATGGGCTGAACGGAGCGGTCAACAATCTGGGGAGCGGTGGTGCTGTTGGCGTTGACGAAGAAGGCGTTCTTGTATGCCTCGTCGTCACGCTCCAGGTCGCCGTCGCGCAGAGGTAGCTTCAGAGCGGCCTTGTTGGGGACCTTGCCGCCGAACTTGGCAGCGCCCTCCTTGATGGCAGTCTCCACAGCGGCGTTGATAGCGTCGATGGTTTTGGTGTCGCTCTTGGGAATGATGAGGGAAACGGAATACTTGGGGTTGCTGCCATTGATGCTGGCAGGCTCCCAAACGTGCTCGTAGCTGAGGCGAACGATGCCGGTGACAACCTTGGTGGTATTCTTCTGAGTAGTAGACATAGAGATGTTTCTCCTTAAATTTCAGTGAAGTCGTGTGATGCATCTGCGATGGTGATAGCTGCCCGCTTGTCAGATGCTGGAACAAGGGTGGGCTCGCCCTGGGGCTTGATGACTAAGCCGCCGAGGACTTCTTTGAAGGTCTGTTTGCCCATGAGCCGCTCCATCTCGGTGATGGGAATGAGGCTCTTTTTGAATATGTCGGTATATCCAGCCTGGGTAGCGGCAGCGATGACAGCCTCCTCATCGGTGTACTTCCGATTGGTGCGGCTTTCGACCAACTTGAAGCCATGCCAGACCTTGCCGTGGTTGATGGCGGCGTTCTGGGCGTAAGCCTGGATCTCGCCAGCCCATTTGGTGAGGTCATCCAATCGGGAGAGGATGTCCTCAATCTCTTTATCGGAGAGCAGCGGCGGCGGGGCGAACTCATACCGGACCAGCTGGAGCTCAGCCTCCGCTCTGGCGCGGCACTTGACCGCAGCTTTGCAGAAGGTACACCAGGAGCCGGGGATGTACTCGCCCTCACCCTTGTAGGCCAGGGCGGCTCTGGGCTTGAGGGTGTTTTCCGTCCAGTCCTGTAGGTTTGCCACGGAGATCGTCCAGGTGGAGACGTTTTCACGGCGGGGCTGGAAGATGGTCATGGCCACCTCTTCAATGTCGTAGAGGGAATCGAAGAGCTGGAGAGCACCCAGGGCATACAGCATCATCTGGGAATTCTCCTCGGCCTCGACCAACACGCCCTGACCGTACTTGAAGTCAATGATGTGGAGCATCTTGTCCGAGACGATGAGACAGTCACCGGTTCCGAATCCCTCCGGCACGAAGCAGGAGAAGTCCAGCCTCTGTTCAATGAGAATTTTGGGATCATGGCAGAACTGGTTGACCTGCTCCAACTGCTCCAGCACGAACGCCACATACTCATCCGTGTAGCTGTCCATCTCGTCGCAGTCGTACTGGCTGACGGGCTTCTTGGAGCGCATCTTTAGAGCCTTACGGAGTTTGTGTTCTGCCAGGGCATGTGCAGCGGTGCCTTCGGCGGCTGCGGTGGACTCCCGGTCTTCAAACTCCAGCTCCAGACGAGCCGATGGGGTACAGCCCAGCCAGCGGTGGGAGGAGGATGCGGACAGTACCGCGTGTTTGGTGGGAGGCATCACAGCACCGCCGCATCCGCCAGCAGGGCTTTGTAGTGCTTGGGGTCAACGCCGGACAGCTTGGGCGCTCCGTACTTCAGGAGCAGCTCCCGAACCTGGTTGGTCTTACCGTCTTGGCTCTTGTCCGCCAACACCGCCCGAACCTGTTCCAAGGTGATGGGCTTCTCGGTGGGAGGGGGAGGGATGGCCGGGGCTGCTGCCTTAACGGGAGCAGTCTCCTCGGCGGGGGCGTCAGGCTGGAACATGGCGTCGGCGACGGTCTTGATGCTGTCAGCAAGAGAGCAAGAGTCCTCCGCCACGGCCTTGAGATCCGCCGCCAGGGTGCGGGCATCCTCCACCACGTCCAGGAGCAGCTTGATCTTACTCAACCGCCACACCCCCTTCCTGGATCTCGATGATGGACAGGGACTCCACGGTGTTGCCAGGGATCAGGACCATCACCCGCTCCTTCTTGCCCAGCAGGAAGGTCAGCATCTTTTCACGCAGGGTCACATTCCTGCAGCGAACGATGCCGCCAGCCTGGGGCTCCTTGGAAACGCTGATCTTGAGATTGTGCTTCATGGCTTGCAACCTTTCTGGGAGGCTTGTTTCGTTTGTGCCTTCCACAGGTAGGCCACGGCAGAGGCAAAGTATAAGGGTCATTCCAACAATTTTTTCAGTTTTTTCATGGCGGTCGTTTTGCGCTGGGATGCTGCCGCCTGTGTGATTCCGTGATCCTTGGCGTACTGGCTGATAGTAATGCCTTCAAAGAAAAAGACGCAGATCAACTCCTGTTGGGCGGGATCCAGCTTGGCAATCGCGGCGTACAGTTGCTCAGCCTCAATACCCTCGAGGACCTCACGCTCCACATTCACATTGGAGGGCAGGTAAGCATCGTCCAGGTTGTAGGCTTCTAGGGAACAGTGCCGACGGGTTTCCTTGTGGTTGACGTTGTACTCCTCACGATCCAAGTCGATGAGGATGTTGCCCCAGTCTTCGGAGACCTCGATCTCCACGGTTTCGTTGGCAAATTCGTACTTGATTTTCATTTTGTGTCCTTTCCGCCTGGAGGCGGGTCAAGCGGCGGGACACAAAAAGAGCCGGTGCGCTGATGCACACCGACCCCTGCTGCCTGAAAATGGGCATGACAAGTAACGGTGGGTGCATCAGAGTCGCAGCATGGCCTATGGCCATGGCAGACTCTCTATGCATCCCGCCGCCCTAATGCGCATCTCAGGCTGTAAGATTGATTTTGGGGTGCTTGTCCAGCACCATTTTTATGATATGCCGATCAGCGGCAAATTTTGCCACGGTTCGACAGAGCATACTTTGGGGAGAAAGTGAAGATAATAGTTGGTTGGAGAAAACAAAAAGAGCCGGGGTACGGCAAATGAGCAGTCATGCTGCATCATTTGCTGTACCCCGGCTCGGCGGTGGTCTACTCAGGACCCCTAATGGCTCAGTCGATACGGTTTTCTGATCTGAACTTGTGAGATGCTCCTTTGGCTGCCCCGGACAGGTATGCCACCATCTTGTCAAAGTCAAAGGTAGCAAACTTGCCACATCTGGGACATTTATAGGAGGCTCGACCATGAGAGCTCTCGTAGGCCATCGCTTTTTCCTTGGGACAACAGGGGAACGAAATCTGCCCCTTTAACTTCTCGGCTGTACTCATCTACGGCATCAGTCTCCTCTCTGATCTGAAAATGGTAGTTGTTCGTTACTGGTGGGCTTACTCGTCAGGATAATCCTCGTAGGTGATGAGGTCTTGCGGATCGCTAATGTTGAGCCAGTTCATGAGACGGAGAAGATTGTGACCGTCTGGAGTCGTTTCTCCGCTTTCCCACTTCTGGTATGTGCGTACCGATGTTCCAATGGCAAGAGCTACATCGGACTGTTTTAATTTGTGTTCGATTCTGGCTTGTTTTAGTGCGTTGTGGTTGAACTCCATTGTTTGCGGGCCAGCATAGATTTGTCTCCACATAAGAGGCTCCTCTACAACATCACCCGATCCGTCATCGATTTCCGTGTTGTCATCCTCGGTTTCGTAAAACTCACGGACGTGGATTTTCGTCTTTGGACCGAGGACGATGCGCAGTTCTCCACAACGGGATTTTTCGCCGGAGAACTCGATGGAAGCTGCGTTTTGAACGCGGATGGTAGTCCAACGCATGATTGGTGCGCCGTTTTTATCGCACGGGAAATTGCCACGAAATACATAGGTGTCATCTACGCGAGTGTAGTAGGTGATGATATAGTCCTTCAACGGGCGATACAGAACGGGGTCAAGACCAGATGCTTCCAATGCGAAATTATACGCAGAGATGAAACGCTGGGGCGTGTAGTCAGTCCACCCAAGCTCTTGACACAGACGGAGATAGTGCCGCCACATGGGAAACGCCTCCCGACCGCTTAAACCACGTTCCTCCAGAATGGAGGATGTTAGGAAAGCGCTGAAGCCGTCTCGTTTGTTCTCTGTGGAGGAAGTTGCAAACTGATCTCCAAGATAATCGTAGATGGTGGTCAAGGGTAGGTGGAGGTCATAAAACATCCACTCTAGATCAGTGTAGAATGCTTCATAGTCTTCAGCGGTCATCGTTTTTTTGCGATCTGAGGGGAACACCTTGGATAAGCCAGTACGTGTATCACCCCCGAACGGCACCTGGAAGAAGTAAAACGGGATTCGACGCATGAAAGTATCCCTGTCTACGGCGCTGTATGTGGACTCGTTTAGAAAAACAGAGTACCCCCTTGAGCCCATGGAGCGCTTGCTTACTTTGGAACAGTGAGAAAAAACCTCCAGCTTGATGGTCCTGTGCTTTTGTAAATATTCCACCAGCTTGTCTTGGTCAATGCGATATGCATCAGTGTACTTGCGTACTACAGCTAACTGCTCAGAAGATAAAATCATTTGGATCACCTCACAACGTCATCATATACGAAGATTATGGGTAGTTCAAGTGAAATGTTATTCGTGTTGATTCCTTTTACTCGGAGGGAGGACTTGTGCGAAGAAAGTGATATCTCGCAACGAATTGTGTAATATGTTAGCCTAACGACTAACATTCGAGACGAAAAAAATCAGCGGGGTTGACCCGCTGACTTCGCATCAGGGGAGATCATTTCCGGGGGAGTAGACCCAGATCTACCACCCGGTAGTAAGCTGCATCGTTGGAGACATTGAATGTCTCGGCCACTGCCAACATAGGGGCGTTGACATTGTTCCGGTAGCGGCGTTTCGCCTCTCTTGCTGCCGCGATTACCATGCTCCTCGGCATGAGGATCGCCGAAGCAAGTTGGTTTGCCTGCCATTCCAGCCAATCGGCATCGGTTTTCAAGCGGAAGCCTTTACCATACTGTGCCGTACTGCGGCGGCACTGCACCATCTGGGCGACACCGCTGGAGTAGGCCATCTCGGCTTGCGCGGTGAAGTATTCAGTGTGCAGCAGTTTGTGAGCGCCTTCGTGAAGGCAGGTGAAGCGATAGCGGTGTTCTTGGTTCTCCTCCAGAAGGATGTTATCGATGATCACCGTTCCCGCCTTGACCGGGATGAACTCGGCTTCCCAGCGTTCGTAGTTGAACACCGGAACGCGATCCGTGTCGTTAAAGACCGTCATGCCCAGATACACACCGCAGTGTGACAGGTACTGAAAGTCCTGGGTCAGGCCCAGATACCGGGTGAGGAAGCGATCTGCATCGATCTCAGTGGGAGTTTTCAGAGCATCGGGACAGAAGTCTTCCACCACTTTTTCGCCGATGTCGTTGATAGCGTCCTTGCTTAAGATGGGAACATGGTTTTTGCCAGTCGTGAATTGAGGTGTATACATAGGCGTACTTAGCCCTCCCGTTTCTTCAATTCCTCGACGAACTTCAACCACTCGGCTTCTCCAGCATTCAGATCACGGGCAGTGCGGAGGGCAGCTGCCACATAGTCACGACCCATAATATATTCAGGCAGATCGGGAGCGACGGTATTTCGCTGGCGACCGACCAGGTCAAACATAGTGGTTTTTTCGTCTGTGTTCAGATGTAGTACTTCTGCGACCTTGTCCAGCCGATCCTTGGTCAGAGGTGCGGAGCGGTTTTTCTCGACGTCACTTAAAAATGGCGCTGATACCCCCAATTGACGGGCCAGCTCTCTTAGCGTGAAGTCGCGATCCTCCCTCAAGGCTGCAAGGTACTCTCCAAAATTTGCGTAGCTATCAAGTTTGTTCATAAATCAGTTCACCTTTTCTTAAATTGCCTGTTCAATCCTCAATCACATCTACAAGCACTTTTGATCACTAAATAAATAACACAGGGCTTATGTTATGGCGGTGAATGCAAAAAAGTAAGTGTTAACCTTACGGGTTACAATATATCACCCTGAAACGCAATTGTCAAGTGATAGGCTAACGGCTTACAAAACTTTCTATCTTTATTTGAAATAGTAATTACGCTTGATCCGTTGCTTAGCCGATTTCTCATATTGTTTTTCGGTACTTTTTCTGCTACTATATGAAATGAAAGTATGGCATGGAGGGCACTCATGAAATCGATAGAATTATTCAGCGGAACGGGTGGTCTTGCTCTTGGACTACAGCAAGCAGGATTTGCCCATGAAGCACTTTTTGAGTGGGATAAAGACTCCTGTGACAACATAAGGAGAAATATCGCCAATGGGTATCCTGGCGTAAATGATTGGACCGTATTCCAAACGGATGTCCGCACCGTCAGTTATGATGGCTATACCGGGCGAATTCAGCTTGTAGCTGGAGGCCCTCCGTGTCAGCCGTTCTCCTTGGGCGGGAAGCACCAAGCATATAACGACAAGAGAGATATGTTCCCGGAAGCTGTGAGAGCTGTGCGGGAAACACAACCTCAAGCATTTATCTTTGAAAACGTGAAAGGCCTTCTTCGAAAATCTTTTAGTTCCTACTTCAATTACATTTTGCTGCAGCTACAGTATCCTGAAATCATGAAGAGAGAAAACATGAAGTGGGAAGAGCATCTGGCGCTGTTGGAGAAGTACCATACCTCCGGTCATACCAATGGCCTTTCCTATAATGTGGTGTTCCGTTTGTTGAACGCTGCTGATTATGGTGTTCCTCAGTCCCGTCATCGCGTCATTATTGTTGGTTTCCGAAGCGATTTCAACGCAAGTTGGACCTTCCCAACGGCAACGCATTCCCAAGAGTCACTACTCCACGCCAAGTGGGTGTCCGGGGAATACTGGGAGGAACATAATATGAAGAGACCTTCCGAAATGCCGTTGTCTGCTACTCAACTCCGCTCGGTTCGTCGAGCGGTAGAGGAATCTGATACGCCTCTTCTCAGATGGCAAACCGTAAGAGATGCTATTGGCGACTTGCCAGATCCCACAGATATTCGCCGCTCCGCACTTTACAACAATCATGAGTTTAGGGACGGTGCAAGAATATATGCCGGTCATTCTGGCAGCAAACTGGACGAGCCGTCTAAAACCATCAAAGCTGGCGCTCATGGAGTTCCAGGCGGTGAGAATATGGTTGTGCTAGATAATGGTAGTGTTCGTTACTACACGGTGCGTGAGAGTGCACGGATCCAGACTTTCCCGGACGACTATGTGTTCGGCGCATCCTGGACAGAAAGCATGCGGCAGATTGGTAACGCTGTTCCTGTGAAACTGGCTAAAGCTGTAGGTGACTCTGTAATTACACAAATGAAAGGGCTGGTGAACAATGGCCAAAAGGGCTGACTATCCTGTGTTCGAACCTTTCAATCCTCTGGACAAGTGGCATTTGGGTGCCAGCGTTGCCAATGCGCTTCTGGAGTCTGACATTTATCCATTACCGCCGGAACCGTTCGTCGGCGCGGGCGTCTACGCTCTGTACTATGTAGGTGATTTCCCTGCTTACGAGGCTCTTGCAGATGTGAATCGAAACAATCAGTACCTTTGCCCCATCTATGTAGGTAAAGCAGTACCCGATGGTGCAAGAAAGGGTGGTCAGGGCGATGATGTCGATCCAGGCACCGCTCTCTTCAAGAGACTGACCGACCATGCAAAATCGGTTGATGCTGCCACCAACCTCAGTCTGGCTGACTTCCGTTGTCGTTTCCTGTCTGTCGATGATATTTGGATTCCCTTGACAGAGTCGTTGCTTATTGAACGGTTCAAGCCTGTCTGGAACCGTGTCCTAGACGGCTTTGGTAACCATGATCCCGGCAAGGGTCGCCATAGCGGAAAGATGCCGATGTGGGACTGTTTACATCCCGGTCGTGCTTGGGCAGAGCGTCTCCAGCCCTGTGCTTTCTCCGCTGAGGAACTGGATCGACGCGTAAGAGAGTATTTAAGCGAAGCGCTTTTATAAATTTCACGATTATCCACGGTCTTAACGATTACCCCATAATCCCAACGATTGCCCACGGTCTTAACGATATGCAGGTCAAGCTACAACAAAACAGAAGCAACGCCCAACCGGGAAAAGTCCCGGCTGGGCGTTTTGCTACGAAAATTGGGTAAGAACAGACTATTGAATGCAAAAAAGAACCGTAATTCCGACACAAAACGTATCAGAATTACGGTTCTTATTTGGTCCGAGTGGGGAGACTCGAACTCCCGGCATCTTGCTCCCAAAGCAAGCGCGCTACCAACTGCGCTACACCCGGTTATGAAGTTTTCTGATTGTGGTCAAATATGGGGTCAGCGCCGGTTTTTGACCAGTTCCCAGCGGGGGGCAAAACTCCGTCGGCCTTAGCGTCCCAGAGCTTTCCGGGATTTCAGGAAAGTGCGGCTCGAACTCACGGCCTCCAGCTCCCAAAAGCTGGCGCGCTACCGGCTGCGCAACACCCCGTGGAAGTTTAATTATACTATGACCTTTGAAAATCCGCAACCGTTTCTTCGTTGAAGTTTTCCTCGGAATATGTTATCATGCTTGCGGAGCGTGATTTGACTTGAGAATGAGAAAAAAGCCCAACCTCGTGCCGCGCTGGGAGAGGTGCGCGGGGCTGCTTGAAAACACTCCCGAAACTCACCGCGGGCGCTGGCTGGAAGATTTTCCGGGGCATGACCGGCTCTGCCTGGAGCTGGGCTGCGGCAAGGGCCGATTCACCGCCGGTATGGCCGCCGAGGAGCCCGGCGCGCTGCTCTGCGCAGTCGAGAAAGTCCCTGACGCCATGGTCGTCGCCATGGAACGCGTGAGGGACGCGGGGCTCACGAACGTCCGCTTCCTCGACCGCGACGCCGTGCTGCTGCCGGAGTTTTTCGCCCCCGGCGAGGTCTCCCGCATCTACATAAATTTCCCCGACCCCTGGCCCAAAAAGAAGCAGTTCAAGCGCCGCCTCACGGCCCCGGGTTTCCAGAAGCTCTATTTCGACCTTCTGCCCCCCGGCGGCGAGGTCTGGCTCAAGACCGATAACGTGCCGCTATACGAGTGGAGCCTCGAACAGTTCCAGGCCTGCGGCTGGACGCTCAAAGAGGTCACGCGTGACCTCCACGAGCACGGCATTCAGGGCGTCATGACCGACTACGAGGCCAAGTTCCACGAGCAGGGCGTCAAAATAAACCGCCTCGTGGCGGTGCGCGGGGAGGTATGGACATGCGGCTGATATCCTGGAACGTCAACGGCCTGCGCGCCGTTATGAAAAAGGGCTTTGAGGACGTCTTCTGGGGCCTCGACGCCGACGTCTTCTGCCTGCAGGAGACGAAATTGCAGGCCGGCCAGATAGAGCTCGACCTGCCGGGTTATGAGCAGTTCTGGTGCTACGCCGAAAAGAAGGGCTACTCCGGCACAGCCGTATTCACGCGGGTGAAACCCCTCGGCGTCTCCTACAACCTCGGCCACGAGGAGCACGACTCCGAGGGCCGGGTCATAACGCTCGAATACGAGGACTTCTACCTCGTCTGCGTCTACACTCCCAACTCCCAGGACGGGCTGAAGCGGCTCGACTACCGCATGAGCTGGGAGGACGCCTTCCGCGACTATCTCGTGGAGCTCGACAGGATAAAGCCCGTCGTCGTCTGCGGGGACATGAACGTCGCGCACGAGGAGATAGACCTCAAAAACCCCAAGACCAACCGCATGAACCCAGGCTTCACGGATGAGGAGCGCGGCAAGATGACCGAGCTGCTCGATGCCGGCTTCACGGACACTTTCCGCCACCTCTACCCCGAGCTGGAGGGGGCCTACACCTGGTGGAGCTTCCGCGCGGCGGCCAGGGAGCGGAACGTCGGCTGGCGCATAGACTACTTCCTCTGCTCCGACAGGCTGGCCGGGCGCATAGACAAGGCCTACATCTGCCCCGAGATAATGGGCTCCGACCACTGCCCAGTGGGGCTGGACCTCAAGTGAGCGCGGGCTTTTCCATAGGCCCGCTCCACTTTGCGGGCAGGGCCGTGCTGGCGCCCATGGCGGGCGTCACGGACTCGGCCTTCCGCGGGCTCTGTCTTGAGCAGGGCGCGGCGCTCGTTTACACCGAGATGGTCAGCGCCAAGGCTTTGTGCTATAATGACCGCAAGACCGCCGCGCTGCTGCACGTGCCGGAGCTCGGCAGGCCCGTCTCGGCCCAGATCTTCGGCCACGAACCGGAGGCCATGGCCGAGGGCGCCAGGCGCGCGCTCGACATCTCCGGGGCCGAGATAATAGACATCAACATGGGCAGATCGGAAGAGCGTCGTGTAGGG
>ERZ809224.1204-NODE-1204-length-19797-cov-9.345862_pt1 | contig 19797 bp, 23 predicted proteins | sample MGYA00520513_ERZ809224 | MGnify/ENA primary metagenome ERZ809224 (study PRJEB31576, sample SAMEA3212658) | Homo sapiens | biome: human-gut; feature: human gut; material: fecal | place: Sweden | collected 2012 ... | reverse complement strand
ATTCTGGGAAAATATAGAAGTAATAATGCAACAAATAAAAATTATCAATAGACTTATTTTTTTCATATTTTAAAAATAGTTATTGTGAAATTAATTTACCAGAATGCAAATATACTTTATCCTATTAAATTAACACAGCTATTTCAAATCACATCAACCAAATCTCTATGGATTTGCTTGCGTGAAAGGTAAATTTTTATTTTTGCTTTAAGAAAAGACGCGGATATGATTAGATAAAATATAATATGAATTATTATTCAGAAAATCTTCACGCAAGTAAATTACAGAAATGTTATGAGATTGCTCCTGAAAGAATAAGGCGGCTTTTAAAGGAGGAAATTGATTTCATATTAAAAAAAATATCCATTGATGATGTAGTGTTGGAACTGGGTTGCGGATATGGAAGGGTGTCCGTTAAATTGGCTGAAAGAGCTAAGGAAGTGATCGGAATTGATATTTCACCGGACAATATTGAATTAGCAAAAAGCATGTATGATATTGATAAATTGCAATTTTATGTAATGAACGCGGTAAAATTGGATTTTCCCTCTAATATGTTTGATAAAACCATTTGCGTTCAAAACGGTATTTCTTCTTTCAAGGAAGATCCGTTTTTATTATTGACGGAAGCATTGAGGGTGACAAAAGCAGGAGGAACGGTTTTATTCTCCAGTTATGCTGATGAAATTTGGGAAGACAGGCTGCATTGGTTTCAACTTCAGGCTGAGGCACAATTATTAGGAGAGATTGATTACGCGCATACAAAAGATGGTATTATTATATGTAAGGACGGATTTAAAGCCACAACTTATTCTGAAAATGATTTTTTAGATTTGGCATCAAAATGCAATGTCAAAGCAAATATATCTGTAGTGGATCATTCAACGGTTTTCTGTGAAATTAAAAAGAATATATAATGTAGTAAAAAACAAAGAAAAATAATGAAATCCGGTCCGGACTGTAAATGTATACCGCACCCAGATTCCAATAATACTAATTACAAAACACAATACAATGAAGAACACACTTGCTTTAATCCTGATGCTTGGAATGAGTATACATTTAAGTGCTCAAAACGATTATACTCAATACTATAACTTAATAAATAGAGGATATACGGAATATGCCAATAAAGAATATCAAAAGGCCATTGAAATTTTTGATATGGCGTTTTCTAATTATTATCCGTTTCCTGATGATGTCAACATGCTGAAAAAATGTTATTTAGCTATCGACAATAAACAAAAAGCATATGAAACTATGCGCAGAATGGTTTTATGTGGTTTTAAATTGGAATCATCCATCCCATTAGTTAATTCAAATACGGCTTTAGAAGGCTATCGAACAGATACGGGATCAGGAGATTCGATTCTGGAGCAAAAACTGGCGCAGGAATATCCAAAACTACGAGCCGAATACCTTAAAAATATAGATTGGGAATCAGACCAATACCTTAAAATTTTAACCCATTTCGAAGTCCATACTTCTTTGATGAGAAAGAAATGTACGACAACAGAGCAAGATCAAATGATAGGAGATTATGGTTTTGGCGTTGAAAAAGAAATGTTTATGAATTTGATGGCTTCTCAAAAAAACGTGAGCAGAGCGATCACCGATACCTGGACTTCCAACGAAATGGAAGTGGTGATCATCCATACCTCACAATCAACTACCAAAGAAGATTATGAGCTTTATTTTAACCTTCTTAAAGAACAGGTTTTAAAAGGGAATATAAGCAATGTACAATATGCCGTATGCTACGATAATTATCTGTACAGGCATGATCAGGCATCGTATTACGGACAACAAATCGAATTTAATCCGCAAACAGGGTCACTTAAATGCGCGCCAATTGACGATATTAAACATGTGGATAAAAGACGCGAGGAAATTGGATTACCGCCGCTTTGGGTTTGGGGCAAAATAAGTAACATAGAATTGCCGGAAGAATATAAAATGAATTAATATCATACGATCGAATTCCGGGAATCAATTTTAACTGACAAGGAACCTACCGGTTCTGTCATACAACTGTAAAATTTTAAAAAACATGACTTCAAGAAATTCTGATATTGTGAAATAGTAAATCACGATACAAATGAGATTATTATGTAAAGCTACAATATATGGGAATAACCGACAATAGTTTAGAAAACGATAAAGATATTCTGATTTCGATGATCAGGGAAATGGCCGCCTCTTTTACAGGAGAACAAAGCACGAGACATTGGGCGGATGACGCGCTTTGGTTTGATATACCGCCTGTCGCGATACGGGGAAAGAAAAAATCCTGTGAAGTTTTTGAAAATGCTTTCAGACAGTTAAAATCTTTTAAAGTTGAAATCCTTTCAACCGATATAGTGATTAAAGGAGATATTGGAATCGTGTGTACCGTTCAAAAGTGGAACAGTACCCATGAAGACGGGACAACCCATAGCGCATCCCTGGTAAGACAAACCAATTGTTTTGAACGGGAAAACGGTGTCTGGAAGCTTATTCACCAACATGGTTCCGTTCCTGCGGGAGGAACCTGGGACGGTAAAATTATAAGTGAGTAAGAGAAATCTTACGATTAATGAAATATACGGATGTATCGGCATAAAAAAGTTTGAAAGACAGCATAAAGATCGATAAATGAATAACTGTAAAAAATGTAATGAGCCTGTTTACGAGAATTATTGCTCGAATTGCGGATATCCGACAGAATTGAAAAAAATTAACGGTCGGTATATCATTCACGAAATCGGAGATGTATTGTTTGTAAACAGCGGAATGTTTTACACGATAAAGCGACTGATTATAAAACCCGGGGAAACAGTACGGCACTTTATCCAGGAAGATCGCAGTCAATATGTCAGACCTATAACTTTTCTTGTAGTCACTTCACTAATATATGCAATCGTAAATTATTTTTTTCCTATTGAACCGGAAGATAGTGCCTATTATGTAAATCCCTTTTTTTATATTGGAGTTGAAGGCCTTCCCACAGCAAGTTTTGTTTTCAACTGGATGGCTGAAAATTTTGCTTATTCGGGTATCATAACGGGAATATTTATGGCTTTTGGCGTAAAAATATTTTTTAGAAAAACGGATTACAATCTTTCTGAGATATTCGTTCTTTTTTGTTTTGTATGTGGAATATCCACGCTTTTTCTTTCCGTCATGACCATTGTTCAAGGTATAACTCATTGGAATTTGATGAAAATCTCCAGTCTTATATCCCTGGCTTATCTGATATGGGCAACAGGACAATTCTTCGGCATGAAGAAAGCGGGGAATTATGTAAAAGCATTGCTGTCTTATTTTTTTGGAATCCTTATATTCACATTTATAATCACATTGGTAAGTTTTTTGATTGATTATGTAATTACTTAATTCAATGGTACTCAAGCCGAATTAAGCTGGATTACAAATATTATCTTGGATCTACCAAGGAATATTGAGGATGCTGTATGTTAACCGTTTCCAGAATGCTCTGTAATCGATATTCCGGGAACCATTATTGTCCCCATCTCTAAACAATTTCTTTTTCAGATATATATTTTAATTGTTCCAATGAAACCATCACCCCTTTTTTCAAAACCTTATTAAAGGTTTTCCTGAGTAACCCGACTAAAAATCCTTCCATACTTTCCTCTACTAAAACTTCAGTTTTACCGTGAATATCTTTTAATGTCCAATTGTGAACAGCAAAAGATCCGAGACTTTTTCCTGTCCAACCAATATATTCCAAAGGCTCGACAGTATGAAGCGTAGAATGAATTTTTAAACCATTCGATTTCCAGTTAAAAGTTGTTCCCGGTTTAAGTTCCCCGTTTATTTTTGAGTTCGTAACCGATGTTTGCCAATCTTTCCAATTATCAATATCAGCCAATATATTCCAAACCTTTTCAACAGGCGCGTTGATAGTGATTCTTTTGCTATATTTTACAGGAGCATTATTATTTATCGTTTTCATTTTTAAAGTGTGTTTTTAATTCCTAATGCAAAATTACTTACGAAAGCTCCTAAGTTCTCTTGATAAAAATCAAGAATTCATTACTTTGTTCCTTAATCTGCTTAAAGTCTCCGGAGTCATACCTAACATGGAGGCTATATATTGTAAAGGGACCAGATTAAATAATTCTTTATTGGAATCGAAAAAGTGAGAATACCTTTCTTCCGCACTCATGGAGATATGCATCATCACTCTGTCTTCCAATACACTGAAACACTTGACGATAAATTTTTTCTCCAAATCATCCCAGTCGGGTATGATTGCTTTGATTTTCGGATAGTCAGATTTATTAAGAACGTAAATTTCACAATCGGTAATAGCCTGTAGGTTCCATTGTGCGGGCTGATGAAATACAAAACCGGAAATATCAACAATAAAAGAATTTTTAGTGGCTATCCATTTGGTGATTTCTTTATCATTTATTTTTGTAAATTCCCTGAGAATACCGGATTTTACAAACCCTAACTTATTCGTATACCGACCTTTTTTTTGAAAGAAATCACCCTTTTGGAGCCTGGCTAACCTGAAGAAAGAACCTATTTGATTTAATTCTTCATTGTTTCCATTAAAATAGATTTTGATATATTTTTCAAGATCTGTCATAAGTTTAAATTAAATATGCAAAAGCGGGGTGAGTATCTAATCATAATAATATAATAATTATAAGAGTTTTCTTCCTATGAAATGTTCACTCCGGCTTGTACAAATACATCTTTGTTCCCATTAGTGATTAGCCGGACCCGACTCTAATACCTTATAACGCTCATTATTTAATAGATTTTATACTAATTCCAAAACTCTTAGTGAGCTTCACAACAAAAATTAGTATATTTGCACCTAACAATACGAAGTTACATGGAAAATCCAAAAACGATAAACTATTCAGGCGTATTCCTTACCTGTTATACAGATAATGAAACCAGTTGTGTACATGCCACCAAAGACCATTCGTTGGTTTACCTATATTCAGGAAAACTTATTCTGGAAGAAGGAAAAGAAAAAAAAGAAACCATTATTCATCCGGGAGAATGTGTTTTTATCCGTCGTGACCACAGGGTGAAGATGACCAAGTTCTATTCTGAAACAGAACAATATAAAGGAATATCACTCACGTTCAGGAGGAATTTCCTACGTGAGTTTTATAACAGCATGGATAAAAATACTATCCCTAAAGATTCCGTAATTCCCGAAGAAAGTATATTCCGTTTGCCATTAAGGCCTGATATAACCAGCCTGTTCCAATCGTTAACGCCCTATTTCGATTCCACGGTACAACCCACCGAAGAGTTAATCAACCTCAAAGAACAGGAAGCCGTTTATGCGCTGCTTAGCATTGACCCCGGTTTTTACCCTATACTCTTTGATTTCACGGAGCCCTGGAAAATAGACATTATGGATTTTCTGAACGAAAATTACATGTACGAATTATCGATGGAAGAGATAGCCTCATATACCGGTAGAAGCCTTTCGACCTTTAAACGCGATTTTGCCAAAATCAGTGATTTATCTCCCCAAAAATGGCTCATCAAGAAAAGACTGGAAGCAGCCTATGATAAATTGCAGGATGAAAATACCAAAGTCTTTGACGTATGTGTCGAAGTAGGATTTAAAAATGTCTCCCATTTCTATTCCGCATTCAAAAAACAATACGGTTTCTCGCCTAAAAGATAATCATTGATCTTTATAACAAAAATCTTTGAGCCGTAGAACGAAAACGCTCTGCGGTTTTCCTGTTACTTTTGCTTTCATAAAATAACAATCAATCCATTGAGCAATGGATAATGAATGGAAGCAAACAAATCTATATATAAACTCCTCTCCATCTCGCCCATTTACGGTCACCTGTGTGAAAATGGGAGTGAATGTTTCCTCCGGTCGGATAAGGAGGCCCTTCTCTTTTTTGTTTATTCAGGTAAACTTACCATATCCTACCTGGATGAGTATATTACTTTAGGAAAAGGTGAATACGCCTTTGTAAAACGGGACATCTTCACCGATATTAAAAAGCACGGCACCGGAACGCAGAACTTCAATGGCATTTATCTGGGTTTGGACAAATATTTCTTATGGGATATACACGATGACCTTTCCAAACAATGTAAATGCTGCCGTTCCAGGAATTTTGAAAACAACCTCATCAAATTATCTTCAAACCCTTACTTACAAAGCTTATATATCTCCCTGGGGATTTATCTGGACTATGGCGTCAACCCTTCTGAAGATATTCTGCAATTGAAAATGTTTGAAGCCGTTTACAGCCTCACACTCACCGACAGCCGTTTTTATACCTGCCTTTTTGATTTTCTTTATCCGCATACAATCATCAATATATTAAATAACGAATAATATGAGACCAAGAATTATTTGCCACATGCTCAGTTCTGTGGACGGGCGTTTAATCGCAGACCGTTGGAGTAACCCTTTCGACGGGAAAAGTAAGAATGAATTTTACGAACAATACGAACAAATTAGCCTTGACTACAAGGCACAGGCTTGGATGGTAGGACGGAAAACCATTCAGGAAGACTTTCCCACCGGTAATTTTCCCCATCAGAATTACGAACCGGCCCTAACATTCGAACCTTTCATGGGAAAACGGGAAACGGAAAGATTCTGTATAGTCGTGGATCCCAAGGGTAAGATAGCCTACCGGCAGGATACAATCGATGGCGACAATATCATCGCCATACTCGGCGAAACCGTATCGGAAGAATATTTATTGCACCTCAGGGAAAAAGGAATATCTTACGTGTTTGCCGGAATGATGGGAAATACCATAGAGACAGCGCTCGAAACCCTGAAAAGCGAATTTGGTATTCACGAATTACTCTTATGCGGCGGCGGGAACATCAACGGAAATTTTCTCCGAAACGGTATGATTGACGAACTGAGCCTGATGATCTATCCGGGCATCGACGGACTGGCGGGTATACCATCCATATTCGAATACATCGGAACCAACCATGATTTCCCGGCCCAGGGACAATCCCTGGAGTTACTATCCTCTGAAGTCCTTGCCAATGGCGTTGTATGGAACCGCTATAAATTTCACTCCAACTACTAAGCATCATAAAATATAGTAAATCGGTGGGCTGGTCAGCAAAAATCTTTGAGCCGTATAACAAAAATTTAGAAGTTAAACCCACTTACTTTTGTAACGTGAAATTGTTGTATAAATAAAAATGAAAATAATGAAAAAAATAATGGTAATGGCAATGCTGGTAAGTGGAATGCTCACGGCATGCATAAACAACGAAAAGACCGATATTAATAAAACAAATGATCAAAATATGGAAAAGTTAGAATTGACACAGGAATGGGATAAAGTATTCCCGAAAAGCGACAAAGTGAATCACAGCAAAGTAACCTTCCGTAATCGTTATGGAACAACGCTAGCAGCCGACATGTATATACCAAAAAATGCTAATGGAAAATTGCCGGCGATTGCCGTAAGCGGACCTTTCGGGGCTGTTAAAGAACAATCGTCGGGACTCTATGCCCAAACTATGGCGGAGCGCGGTTTCCTTACCATTGCCTTCGATCCATCGTATACGGGAGAAAGCGGAGGTGAGCCTCGTTATGTAGCTTCGCCCGACATCAACACGGAAGATTTCTCGGCTGCCGTCGATTTCCTTTCCACACTCGATGATGTAGACCCTGAGCGCATCGGAATCATCGGTATCTGCGGCTGGGGTGGTTTAGCCCTCAATGCAGCCGCTATGGACACAAGGATTAAAGCCACGGCCACTTCTACCATGTACGACATGAGCCGTGTCAATGCCAATGGTTATTTCGATGCATTGGATGCGGATAAACGCTATGAACTCCGTGAGCAGCTAAATGCCCAGCGTACGCTTGATTACAAAAACGGCACATACGCACTTGCCGGCGGCGTGGTGGATCCATTGCCGGAAGACGCACCCTGGTTTGTAAAAGATTATCACAGTTACTACAAAACGGATCGTGGTTATCATGAACGTTCACTCAACTCCAATAACGGCTGGAATGTCACATCGCCCCTTTCTTTCATCAATATGCCCCAGCTTTCCTATAGCGACGAAATCCGTAATGCCGTACTTATGATTCACGGAGAAAAAGCCCATTCCCGCTATTTCAGCGAAGATGCTTTCAAAAAACTGAAAGGCGACAATAAAGAGTTGCTGATCATCCCCGGCGCTGTTCATGTAGACTTATACGACCGTATGGATATCATTCCGTTCGATAAGCTGGAATCGTTCTTTTCCCAATATTTAAGATAAACCGTCAAGGTGGCTGAGTTTTGACCAAGCCACCTTTCCTCCGGTGGTTTCGATGAACTCAACCACCGAAGGGTCGTTCCTGAATTTATTAACCGTTCCCTGAGTTTATCGATCGTTCCCTGAGTTCATCAAGCGTTCCCTGAGTTTATCGATCGTTCCCTGAGTTTATCGAAGGGAACATCGAAGAAAAGAAAACAAAAAGTGAAGCTATGAAAAATATTACGATTATTATTTTTATAACACTCATCACCCTTCTTAATCAAGCCCAGGCACAGGATCGGAAACTCACCATAACAATAGGTGAGCGCGAATTCACGGCAAGTCTCAACGACAACGAAACGGTTGACGCATTTATCGCTATGCTGCCTATGACCATTAACATGACGGAAATGGGCGGCTATGAGAAATACCACTATCTACCTCAAAACTTACCAGGAACAGCTGAAAATGTCGGGACTACTTACGAAGGCGACCTGATGATATGGTCGGGAAACTGTCTCGTACTATTTTATACTACCCGGCCTACATCCTATAGTTATATAAAATTGGGACGGATAGATAATACAGAGGAGCTTCGCCAGGCTGTCGGTGCGGGCAATGTGGAAATTACTTTTGAATTAAAAAATCCCGACCCGGAAGAACCGGATCCGGAGGATCCTACAGTGGGTATAGAAAATCCAGAAAACAAAGGGAAGTCTTATTTGGTATATCCGAATCCTGTTCACGATTGTATTCATATATCGGGAGAATTCCAGCGATCCTCTTTATACACGATAAACGGCACATTGATCATGCAGTCTGAAGAAAAATTAATTTCTACGGAACAGATTCCTGCCGGCGTATATATGCTTAAAATTAATACGAAAAATGGAGAAACTGTCACCCGCAAAATAATTAAGAAATAAAAAACATAAATATTATGACCATTTTCGAACGATTGAAAAAAGGAGAAACTATTACAGGAAATGATCCTCAAGCATACAAAATGAGGGAAGAATCCTATGCCACTAAAAAACTGCTTTTACAGATGAACAACTCTTCTGATCCTGCCGAAATTCGCGACTTATTAAGTCAAATTACGGATAGTACAATTGACCCAAGTGTGGAAGTATTTACCCCTTTGTATATCAACTACGGAAAGCACACCAAAATCGGCAAAAATGTATTCATCAATTTTAACTGCACTTTCCTTGATCTGGGAGGGATAACTCTGGAAGATAACGTATTGATCGCTCCAAACGTTAGCTTACTCTCCGAAGGACACCCTGTTTCTCCGGAAGACCGGCACGATCTTATGGTAGGACATATCCGCATCAAAAGAAACGCCTGGATCGGTGCCGGAGCTACCATTTTGCCGGGTGTAACGATCGGGGAAAATGCCATTGTCGCTGCCGGGGCAGTCGTAAATAAAGACGTTCCTGATAATACCGTTGCCGGAGGTATTCCCGCAAAGGTGATCAGGTATATTACCAGCCATCAGGAAAAATCAGAATAAATTTTATGAAAACATATATGAAACACCTGTTTATCACCTTCTTTGCCATTTTAAACATGAATATAATCTCTTCCTGTAATAAAGATAACAATCCGCTTCCCGAACCGGACGGAGGAAACCAGATACAGCTATCGATCGGGGGAAATACATTTACGGCCACGTTATATCAGAACGAAACAGCCGGGGCATTTAAAAAATTGCTCCCCATGACCATCAATATGAAAGAATTGAACGGCAATGAGAAATATTACGACCTTCCAAATAATATGCCCACCAATGCATCCAATCCCGGCAGGATCCAAAACGGCGACCTGATGATTTACGGCTCCCGTACATTGGTATTGTTCTACAAATCCTTCAATACGTCTTACAGCTACACAAGGCTTGCACGCATCGATGATCCGTCGGGACTTCAAAATGCACTGGGTTCGGGAAATGTAACCGTAACATTTGAATTAAAGGATTAACCAAGATATCATATGTCAGATAATAAGATTCCGCCAAAAACAAAAGAACGCTATATCATTCTGGATGCCTTACGCGGATTTGCCCTGTTCGGTATATGTCTGGCTAACTACTCCGAATTTTCCTTATACTCTTTTCAAAGTAGTGAAATCATTGCGGCGATGCCTACGGCGGGAATAGATAAGATCGTAAGATATCTGCAATACATTTTTATCGACGGTAAATTCTATACCATTTTTTCAATTCTTTTCGGTATAGGCTTTTCCATCATACTATCGAATGCAGAGAAAAACAACCGCAACGGTTTAAAGATATTTTACCGGAGGATGGTTATTCTCTTTTTTATCGGACTTTTCCATCTGGTATTCCTGTGGGCCGGCGACATTTTGATTTTATACGCTTTTGCAGGATTTTTCCTTCCGCTTTTCAGGAACCTAAGTAACAGGAAACTGTTGATCTGGTCGCTTGCTTTGCTGCTTATACCGGTAGTTATCGATGGAATTATAATATTATCCGGCATCAATCCTGCGGTTCCCGTGATTCATGTTACACAACATTTTCACAGATTGGTGGGTATCAATGACCATAATTTTCCAGTGTGGCTTGCCGAAAAACAGACCTATGCCGACATAGTCCGGTTCAACTTGGGCGGTTCGTTCATTCGAATGCAGGAATTTATTGAGGGAAACCGCTTCTTTAAAGTTTTCGGACTGTTTTTATTCGGATTATATATCGGCCGGAATAAACTGTATGCGAAATTAGAACACTATAAAACACAGCTTAAAAAAATCTATCTCCCTCTCCTGGTCATTATAGGATTGCCTTACACATTTCTTTACGCATGGAGTGCGATGAATGGTCAGCCTTTAGGACTTGTTATACATTCTTTGTTGTATGCATTTAGCGTAGTTCCGTTAAGTCTGGCGTATATCACCGTATTTTGTCTTTTATATCTTAAATGGAAAGAAGGCCGTTTCTTTACCCTTATGGCATACCCAGGCAGGATGGCACTGACAAATTATATCATGCAATCCGTGTTCGGCATCCTTATCTTTTACGGAGTAGGATTTGGTTTGGGAGCATCGACAGGATTGGTATACGTAGAACTTATCGCACTCGGAATCTTCATATTTCAGATTGTATACAGCAAACTTTGGCTTCGGTATTTCAATTTCGGCCCGCTTGAATGGATATGGCGAATATTGACCTACGGGAAGTGGATTAAACTTAAAAATAAACACGGACTTTATTAGAATTTCAACATTACGATGTATAACCGCGATTAAAAGGACTGGAAAGCGCAGCTTAGCGGAGAGTTACCGGATGAAAAGCCTGACCAATTAACTACAGTATTTTTACTCACAAACGGGCCAAAGAAATAATAAACTGGTCTTATCACCAAAGAAAAATGAGCTTCTCTGCGAAAATTACGTTTTTTTTCCACATTATCTTTGCCGAGAGATATAGTAATAATTAAACACATAACAGACATGCACAAATACTTAATTTTAATAATGATGATACCCGTAATTTTATTAATATCGTGTAATCTTACGCCGCAAAGCCAAAAAGGAGCAGGTTCTCCCAAGAAAGATAATAAAAAAGTGTTGATCCTTTCTTCAAGTCCGCGTAAAGGAGGTAATTCGGATATCCTCTGTGATAAATTTATGGAAGGAGCCAAAGCCGCCGGACACCAGGTCGAAAAAGTATTTTTAAACGATCTGAATATCAATTTTCTCCGTACAAACGATGATTACGAAGACAGGACCAATCTTACGGCAATCGATGACACTCCGGAAATTGTCGACAAGATGATAAATGCCGATGTGATTGTAATGGCCACGCCCATTTACTATTATAATATGTCCGGAATGATGAAAACCATGATGGATCGTATTTTTGAAAGAGAAAGCGAACTAACTTATAAAGATTTTTACTTCATTATGACCTCGGGAGATCCTGACATAAAGGCTATGGATTGCGCGCTCCTGGGTTTTCGTAATTTTATGTTGTGTACTCCAACTTCAAAAGAAAAAGGAATTATCTATGGTACAGGAGTCGGGAACAAAGGAGATGTAAACGACAAACCTGTTATGCAGGAAGCTTACGAAATGGGAAGGAATATTTAGCTATTAAGTACGTTGCCTGAGTTTATCGAAGGCAACTCGAAACCTAAAGTAATTTATATGAATAAGTAAGTCTACAATTATTGGTTAAACGTATCATAGTCATTTAAGCCTATGGCCTGTTTTTCGAGGTCGTTATCACCGTTATCCGAGTTATTGCATATTTTCCGGGTTTTATCGCCTGTTGCCTGAGTTTATCGAAGGCAACTTTTTTCTACTTCCCCTCTCTCTTAATCCAATATGCTTTAGCCAATTCAGGCAAACATTCATGTTTCCCCTCTATCAGAGCTTCTTTCTTTCTTCTGGACCAACCTTGTACCTGTTTTTCGCGATAAAAAGCATCCTGCACACGTGCATATTCTTCATAATACACCAATTTAACCGGAAGACGTCTTTTCGTATGTTTTGCACCTTCACCATTCTGATGCTGAGCTAATCTCACATCCAGATTTTGGGTACTTCCTGTGTAATAACTGCCATCCGAACATTGTAAAATATACATATACCCTTTCATTGCATATTAAAATTATAATACAGTAAATTTATGAATAATTTATTATAAAATCAATTTGTATCATATATTCGGTGGCTTCGATGAACTCAGCCACCTTGGGGTTCTTTCTGGTGGTTCTTAACTCAACCATTGGACGCTCCCATTGTTCCCTGAGTTCCTGGTCTGTTCCCTGAGTTCATCGAAGGGAACATCTGAACTTCCCAGCAAAGAAAAATGACCTTCTTAACAAAAATCCTCTAAAATCCTTATTATACTTTTGTAAGTAGAATAAATCAAATACCTAAATATGAAAACAGTAAAATTAAATAACGGTGTAGAAATGCCGATTTTAGGATTCGGCGTTTACCAGGTTGAACCTGGTGAAACCGAAGAAGTTGTTTACAATGCCCTTCAGGTCGGCTACAGGTCGATAGACACGGCAGCAGCATATATGAATGAAGAAGCTGTCGGCAATGCGATTAAACGAAGTAATATTGCCCGCGAAGAACTCTTTGTTACAACCAAACTCTGGATACAGGACGCAGGATACGAAAATGCCATAAAAGCTTTTGAAAAATCCATGAAAAAACTCCGATTGGATTACCTTGATCTATACCTGATCCACCAGCCCTTCGGTGATATTTACGGCTCATGGCGGGCTATGGAAGAACTCTACAAACAGGGGAAAATAAAAGCGATCGGCGTGAGCAATTTCCAACCCGACAGAATGATGGATTTCATTATTCATAATGAAATCGTCCCGGCAGTGAACCAAATAGAAACGCATCCATTCCACCAGCAGATCGAAAATCAGGAATTCCTCCAAAAAAACGGCGTTCAGATCGAATCATGGGGGCCATTTGCCGAAGGTAAAAACGACATCTTTAAAAGCGAGATCCTCACATCCATCGGAAAAAAATACAACAAAACCGTTGCCCAGGTAATTTTACGTTGGATGATACAAAGAGAGATAGTGGTTATTCCCAAATCCGTACGCAGAGAAAGAATGGAAGAAAATTTCAATGTATTTGACTTTGAATTGACCAAACAAGATATGGAAACCATTAAACAACTCGATATAAAGAAAAGCGCCTTTTTAGATCATCGGGATCCGGAAACGGTAAAAATGCTCAGCACGGTTAACTTCAATATTTAACGGATTAAAAATAAACCATATGAAAAAGAAAGTAATGATAATAGTGGCCTGTGCCGGATTTTTGTTCGCTGCAGTATCATGCAACGACAATGAAAGTAATACAAATACTAATAATCAAAAAACGGAAGTAATGACAACAGAAAATGATAACAACGGATCCATCTTTCCATTAGGCAGCCGTGGCTCGTCAGAATGGTTCACAGGAGAAGTATATGTACAGGGAATAGTGAATCCCGATGAAATGGAAAATCTTTATTCGGTAGGGCAAGTTACGTTTATGCCGGGAGCACGTACAAACTGGCATACACATCCTATAGGGCAAACCCTGTTGGTTCTTGAAGGAAGCGGCTGGTACCAAGAGAGAGGTAAACCGGCCCAGCAACTTGTTAAAGGAAGTGTAGTTCCCATTCCGAAAGATGTGGAACACTGGCATGGAGCTTCCGCCGACACGAAACTCGTCCATATTGCCATATCGAATATCGCCGGCGGTAGTGCCGTAACGTGGATGAATCCGGTAAATGAAGAAGAATACAACCAATTGCTTCAATAAAAATAACTTTCAAATTTCTGGTGACTGAGTTTATCGAAGTCACCAGATAAACTCAGTCACCAGGAAAACTCATTTGATGCCTTCGATGGCTGAGTTCATCGAAGCCATCGAAGCTATCAAGTTACTCAAACCGAACATCATTAAAAAATCGAATGTATTCTGACTTCATCAATAATTCTTAATCAATCGAAATCACTGGAAAAGATTTCTTCGATGGCTGAGTTCATCGAAGCCATCGAAGAAATCAAGTTACTCAAACCGAACATCATTAAAAAATCGAATGTATTCTGACTTAATCAATAATTCTTAATCAATCGGAAATCACTGGAAAAGATTTCTTCGATGGCTGAGTTCATCGAAGCCATCGAAGGCCACCTTAAAACATAAAACTATGACAAAAAAAATTTTGATATTATCAGCAAGTCCCCGTAGAAACGGGAATTCAGATATTCTATGTGACCAATTCGCTCTCGGCGCCGGAGAAGCCGGACACGAAGTTGAGAAAATATTCCTTCGGGATAAGGATATACACTATTGTACAGGCTGCTATGTATGTGAAAAAACGAAGGGAGTATGTGCCATCAAAGACGACATGCCGGAAATCCTTGAAAAAATCATACGAACCGATGTACTTGTACTTTCCACTCCTGTGTATTTTTATTGCATGAATGCGCAACTCAAAACAGTAATTGACCGTACCGTTGCCAGATACACGGAAATCAAGAATAAAGAAGCCTATTTAATAGCCACCGCCGGAGAAAAAAACATGCGTGCCATGACAGGAACACTAAATTCTTTCTATGGATTTCTCGATTGCCTGGAGAATGTTCGTGAGGCAGGTGTAATACTGGCACATGGTGTACATGAATTAGGCGAAGTAAAAGAAAATCCGGCAATGGAACAAGCTTACGAAACAGGAAAAAAAGTATAAATAAAAGAATCACCAAAAGGGAATTATGTAATACATCACAGCAAACTATTTAATGAAACATATAAACCCCAATACCGGATTATCAATAAAAACATTTTCGAGAAGGAATTATTTCCTTTATTAAATCTAATAAAGAAAAGAATGAGAAAAATTATATATGCAATTATAAGTTTCATTTTCCTCTCTGCGGAAATACAGGCCCAGAATCTGCCGGAACAGGATACAACGGAAATTCAACAGTTGAATGAAATAGTTATAACAGGCTCACGGGTACCTGTCCCCCGTGAGATGCTCCCAATCCCTATTAGCATAGTAAATCGTAATACCCTGGAACAGAGCGAAGAAACGCATCTCCTTCCCGTATTAACAAAACATGTTCCCGGACTATTTGTAACATCCCGTGGAATAACCGGTTACGGGACATCCACAGGCGCGGCAGGCGGAATAAATATGCGTGGTTTTTCGGGAGGTTCCGGCCGAGTACTTATCCTTATCGACGGGCATCCGCAATACGCAACTATTTACGGTCACCCCGTGGCGGATGCCTATATAGCATCGGAAGCTCAACGGGTGGAAGTCTCACGTGGAGCGGCATCTGTATTGTATGGTTCTAATGCGATGGGAGGAGCTATCAATATCATAACCCGTAAAGCTTTAGAGGATGGCAACAGATTTTCCGCAAAATTATCCGCGGGATCTTACGCCACGCAACGTTATGCGTTGACGGACAGTTACCGCAAAGGAAAATTTTCGGCTGTAGCCAGCGGTAATTACGAACGCACGAACGGTCACCGTGAAAATTCGGCATTTGAATCTTTTAGCGGATTTGGCAAGGTAGGATATGAATTTTCGGAACAATGGAAGATCACAGGAAATGTAAATGTTACAAAATTCTATTCTGAAAATCCCGGAACGACAGAACGTCCGATGTTGGACGGAACAGCGGATGTATTGCGCGGCATGTCGGGATTATCCATTGAAAACAATTATGGGAAAACCAGCGGTGCCGTTAATCTCTATTATAATTGGGGGAAACATGTTATCAACGACGGTTATTTTGAAGGAGGCAGTCCCCGTCCTTATTTGTTCAATTCTACGGATTACATGGGTGGCATTAACATCTACCAATCTGCGAAATTGTTTAAAGGTAATACGATTACCGGCGGATTTGATGTTAAATTATATGGCGGGAATGCTTATCGCAATCCGGTAACGGAAATATACGCCGATCATATCAAACTGCATGAAATGGCGGGTTATCTTTTTGCACAACAGGAATTATGGCGGTTTATGCTGAATGCGGGAATACGTTTGGAAAACCACAAATTATACGGAAACGAATGGGTACCGCAAGCCGGTATTACGTTTAAAGCCGCAAAGCAAACCCATTTGAAATTTTCTGTATCGAAAGGCTTCCGTACTCCTAATTTGCGGGAACTCTACATGTATGCATCTGCCAATGAAGACTTATTGCCGGAACGCAGTATCAGTTATGACTTTTCGATCATGCAGGGATTTCTGGATAATCGTATTTCCATGGAGTTGACGTTATTCTATATAAAAGGAGATAATATTGTGGAAGTGGTACAGGTGGACGGCCGCCCGCAAAACCGGAATGCGGGAGAATTCGCCAATCAGGGCATTGAATTCTCACTAGATTATCAGATATTGCGAAACCTCTTTTTCAATACCAATTACAGTTACCTGCACATGAAAAATCCTGTTACGGGAACCCCCAGAAATAAATTTTACGGCGGACTCACCTATAATCCGGGAAAATTCTCCATTAATGCCGGTGCACAGGTCATTGACAAACTTTACCTTTCTACAGGAGAAAATGCCCAAACCAGCAGTTATATACTGGTCGATGCACGGGTATCTTACCGTCATACAAAATGGTTGGAATTTTTCATCAAAGGAGATAATTTATTAGGACAAAAATACGAAACTATGCTCGGATTCCCCATGCCAGGAGTGACCATTATGGGTGGACTAAATTTAAATCTTTAATCAATAACAAATAAAAGTGATATGAAAACGACAAAAATGATCAGTACACTTCTTCTCGTATCGATTGCAACATCGGTTTACAGTTGCAACAGCACACCGAAAGAAGAAGGCCAAACCGGACAAACAACACAAGAATCTAATGTCCCTAAAGTCTATTTTACCAAAGAAATTACTCCCGAAGCACTTATGAAAGTGTACCACGCTTTAGGTCGTGAAGCAAAAGGAAACAATGTCGCCATTAAAATAAGTACGGGCGAACCGGGCGGACACAATTACCTCAAACCCGAACTGATCAAAGACCTGGTTCAGTCGGTAAACGGTACGATTATTGAATGTAACACTGCTTACGGCGGAAAACGTTCCAGCACCGCAGACCATTTACAGGCAGCACGCGACCATGGCTTTTTTGATATTGCCGACGTAGATATCATGGATGCCGAGGGTGAAGTAAGGCTACCTGTTACCGGTGGAACTTGGTTAAAAGAAGATATCGTCGGTAAAAACTACTTAAACTATGATTTTACCGTTATCCTTTCACACTTTAAAGGGCATGCGATGGGCGGTTTTGGCGGAGCTATTAAAAATATGTCTATCGGAATTGCGTCGGCAAACGGTAAACGCCTGATCCATTCAGGGGGAACAAGTACTGAAAACTGGGGAGACCCTACGCAGGAACAATTTCTTGAATCTATGGCAGAAGCAGCCAAAGCAGTTGCCGACCACTGTGGAGATAAGATCATTTACATCAGTGTCATGAATAATCTTTCCGTAGACTGTGATTGCGATTCAAGTCCCGAAGATCCGAAAATGGGAGATATAGGTATACTTGCTTCGCTTGACCCTGTTGCATTGGATAAAGCCTGTGTAGATCTGGTATATGCCTCTACCGACCACGGCAAGATCCATTTGGTGGAACGCATGGAATCACGCAAAGGAGTCCATACGCTTGTACATGCGGAAAAAATAGGCATGGGTAGCCAGAAATATGAATTGGTGGATTTGGATAAATAGGAAGAAAACCCGGTGGCTTCGATAAACTCAGCCACCGGATTATCAGAACCTTCATATAGGTAGTACATTTTAAGCCAACTGAGTTTATCGAAGTTGAGTTTATCGAAGTTGAATTCAAGATAGCTGAGTAACTGATTTGAAGTAACTGATTTAAGGTAACTGAGTTAAGGTGGCTGAGTTGAGGTGGCTAAGTTAAGGTGGCTGAGTTTATCGAAGCCACCTTATTTTTATGCTTTAATATACTAATCCAACAGAAAATATCATTGACCCTCTCAACAAAAATCATTGACCTTCACAACGAAAATTAGACCATCCATTACTTCTACTTTTGTAATGTCAAATCATATTAAATAAATCAAATAAAAATAATAGACATGAAACAACTGATCAGTAACAGATTTTTTGAAGGTGAAAGGCCTTTATTTGCAACCCACAACATCCGGCTTGAAAACGTCAAATTCTATCCCGGTGAATCGGCACTCAAGGAGTGTAAAAAAGTAGAAGCTTATCAAAGCGAATTTATGTGTAAATATCCGTTTTGGCACAATGAAAATGTTTTAATTGAGGAGTGCCTCTTTACGGTTTACAGTCGTGCTGCTATCTGGTATTCCAAAAATGTACGGATGATCAACAGCCGTGTGGACGCACCTAAGATGTTTCGCGAAATAGACGGGTTATACCTGGAAAATGTAAAACTTCCCAGTGCTGCGGAAACGATATGGAATTGCCGGGACATAAAATTACGTAATGTAGAAGCCCGCGGTGGAGATTATTTCTTGATGAACGGAACGGATATCGATATTGACGGATTTTACCTTCAGGGTAATTACTCTTTTCAGGATGCTAAAAACGTAGTGGTCCGTAATGCGCACCTTGATTCGAAAGATGCCTTCTGGAAAACAGAAAATGTAACCGTATATGATTCCGTATTGAATGGTGAATATTTAGGCTGGCATTCCAAAAACCTTCGTCTGGTGAATTGCAAAATTTCGGGAACACAACCTCTATGTTATTGCACGAACCTCATTATGGAAAATTGCACCATGGCGGAAGACGCCGACCTGGCTTTTGAATACAGCATCCTGCAAGCCGATATCCATAGTAATATAACAAGCATTAAAAATCCTCAAACCGGTTATATTCATGCAAAATCAGTAGGTGAAATCATTATAGATGAAAACTGTAAGAATCCTGGAGGATGTGTTATTAAGCAAACTGAAAAAAAAGCCTCATGAAATACGACTTTGATGAAATAATTCCCAGAAGAGGAAGCAATTCGTACAAATGGGATTCAAAACCTGATA
>ERZ809224.1202-NODE-1202-length-19813-cov-6.206094_pt1 | contig 19813 bp, 16 predicted proteins | sample MGYA00520513_ERZ809224 | MGnify/ENA primary metagenome ERZ809224 (study PRJEB31576, sample SAMEA3212658) | Homo sapiens | biome: human-gut; feature: human gut; material: fecal | place: Sweden | collected 2012 ... | reverse complement strand
AATGTTTGCAGAATTGCGGGAGCTGCTTCGCAGCGGAGCAATTCGTAGGCATCAGCCAAGGTCAAAAGGTATTTTGACTCCTATGATACACGGATTGCTTCACATTTGCAAATCTATAAATCATATTTACTATGCACTCAGTTAATTGTAATGTTTTACTCCGATTTGATATAATTTTTTTTACTGTATGACAACAGCATCAGGCAAATATTCACAATCATTTACATCAAACCAACGGAAAAACAATGGATGGCATTTCTCTTAGCCGGTACTTCTGTAATACGGTCATCGCAAAAAATCCGAATTTCCAACCACCAACAAAAAAATATGTTATAATACAAAAAAAGAAATCCGGCATCACGGTGCCATGAAGAAGCACACCGTTTGCCGGAGTTTTCTTTTAAAGAAAGGAGTCGTCTTTCATGAAATTAACCGTCCTCGCTGACAACAACACCTTCATCGACCAGTATTATCTCGGAGAACCGGCTGTAAGCTATTATATCGAGATCGACGACTGCCGGATTCTATTTGATACCGGCTACTCAGATGCGTTTCTGAGAAATGCCCTGAGTCTTGGCATTGATCTCGGCGCAATCACGCATCTTGTGCTCTCGCACGGACACAATGACCATACAGGCGGATTACATGCGCTTCTGGACTCCTTTGACCTATCACATGTGACACTGATCGCCCATCCGGGATGCTTTGAACCGAAAAGGGACGGCGATCTCGTAATCGGATCTCCGCTTACGGAAAACGAAATCCGCTCCCGCTTCCTTTATCAGCCTGCCAGAACCCCGATGGAACTCTCTTCACACTGTCAGTTTCTCGGCGAAATCCCAACGCTTCTTCCGTTTGAGCCGCGATATGCAATCGGGAAGGCGTTCCGGCTCGGACAATGGGCAACCGATTTCCTGTTTGACGATTCTGCCCTCGTATGCAAAACAGAAAATGGGCTGTTTGTCATCTCCGGCTGCTCTCACAGCGGCATCTGCAACATCACCGAATACGCGATGCAGCTAACCGGAATACATCAACTCGCCGGAGTCATTGGCGGCTTTCACCTCTTCGAAACCGGACATCGTCTGGCCGAAACAATCCGATATTTTTCCGGATGCGACCTCACAGCCCTCTATCCCTGCCACTGCGTCTCCCTGAAGGCAAAATGTGAAATGTATAAGGCAGCGCTGCCGATTCACGAAGTCGGCGTCGGAATGACGATAAACTAGTTCCGGCTTTTCACCTGCTATGACATTCCGTTCACGGTCTTGTATTTGTACAGCATCTCTGCATGATTCTGCTCCTCGACCTGAATATCTGCGAGCAGCCTGCGCACACCGCTGTCAGAGAACGCAAATACATCCGCATTATACGTTCCTGACACGAGCTTCTCTGTCCCGATACAGTCCGTTGCAAGAAATGCGTCATTCCTTTTCTCTTCGGATTGGGTCATCTGAGTATACGTCGCCTTTGGCTGATATTCCCGCCCTGCATTGTCGTTGCAGTTACACGATGGCACAGTCCCGGACAGCACCTGTCCCAGAGAATCATAATGCTCCTGCTCTTCCTTTTGCAGCCTTCCAAACAGATTCTGCAGCTCCGGATCCTTTGCCTGCCCGGCATACCGCGCATACTTTTCTACGCAGCTCTTTTCCTGCGTCTGCAGATCTTCGATTACGGATCGTTCCTTCTCATTTAAAATCATAATGTCTGTTCCTTTCCTGTGTCTGAAATTTTCTCGCAGATTCTGTAATATCAGTCATCCAATATTCGTATCTGCAAGGTTCTCTCAGTTCTATGAATTACACAGTTAATATAACCCGACACCATGCCTTTTATTCCCGATCCGAAAATTTTTAACCGGACGCAGCCGCATCCCCCACCGCTTAGTGCCCCACACACCTGAAGCAGGAATATGCTTATTCTGCGCTCACGCAATACTTCCATGCACCTTCCGGCGTACCGACCCGTAGCATATCACCTGCAAAACGATCGTAATGATCCACGACGCCGGATAGGAAATGAAAAGCACCATCAGAGAACGATGATATGGGAAAATCCAGTAGATCCATACGATCCGTGTGCCGACCGTACCAATAATCGAAAGGATCATCGGCACACCCGAATGTCCCATGCCACGCAGTGCTCCCGGAAAGAGATCCATCAGCCCACACAGAAAATACCACACCGTCGTGATCGACAAAATCTCCAGTCCGCAGGCAATGACATCCGCCTCCCCGGTATAAATCTTCAAAAGCTCATTGCCAAACAGATACGCCCCGCCACCGAGTGTCACGCCGACCGCCACAGTCAGAATCATACAGTCCAGAAGCACCCGATCCATCCTTTTTGGCTTGCCTGCCCCGTAATTCTGACTCGTAAAGCTCATGCATGCCTGCGTCACTGAATTGACGGACACATACAGAAAGCCAAGCACATTGTTTGCCGCTGTATAGCCTGCCATCGCGATTGATCCGAATGAATTGACCGATGACTGAAGCATCGCATTGGAAATATTGATAACCGTGCTCTGGATACCCGCAGGAATCCCGACCTGAAAGATCTGCATCAGGCAATAACGGTTCATTTTCAGCTTCTGGATCTGAAGACGATACGGTCCGTCTGAACGAATCAGACAGAGCAGCACAAGCACGCAGGAAATCATCTGAGAAATCACCGTCGCAATCGCCACACCTGCAACACCAAGGTGAAAGAAAATGACCAGTGCCATGTTCAACAGTGCATTTACCACCCCTGAGATGATCAGGAACACAAGCGGACGCTTCGTATCACCAACCGCCCGCAGGATCGCCGCACCGTAGTTGTACAGCATAAAGAACGGCATTCCAAGGAAATAAATACGCATGTACAGCGTCGACTGCCCAATGACATCATCCGGCGTACCCATCAGCTCCAGTGCGCCTTTTGCGAATATCAGCCCGATGACAGCCATCCCGATGCCGCTTATCAGCGCAAGCAAAATCGACGTATGTACCGTATCTGACATTTCTTTTTTCTTGCCCGCCGCATAGCATCGCGCCGCCAGTACATTTGCGCCAAGCGAAATGCCCATGAATAGATTCGTAAATACGTTGATCAGTGCCGTCGTCGAACCAACCGCTGCGAGCGCCCCGCTCCCGCTGAACCGTCCGACAACAATGATATCCACTGCATTGAACATCAGCTGCAAGATGCCGGAGAGCATCAGCGGCAGTGCAAAGGAAATCAGCTTATCCATAATGCTCCCATTGCACATATCAATTTCATAACTTCTCTTTTTCAATTTTCTCCTCCTCTTTCCCCCCAAAAAATTTTCTGCCACAAGCTGACAAAAAGCCCCTGAGGGCTTTCTGTCATATCATCTTTCCTGCCGCACTTGCCATATTTTCCAGGCTTCCATCTTCCTGCGAGTCAGAATCACTTTATTCTCCGTACAGCTCCTCATGAAGCCGCTCTTTCGTCTGTGCGAAATCCGGTACCAGCATCTCATTCTGAGATGTGAACAGTCCGTCATACGGTATACGGCTCTCTGAAAGCTCATAACCACCAATATCCGGCAGCAATGCCATCAGGCGGATCATATCGACCGGTGTGATATCATTCTCCACATTCGGAAGAATCTCATCGACCAGCTTTGTCAGCTGCTCCGCGTCCAGCTTCTGCATGGAAGCAAAGATCACACCAAGGACATCTCTCTGGCGCTGGGTACGCTCGTAATCGTTGTTGCCGACATAGCGGATCCGCATGTATGCCACTGCCTGATTTCCGTTCAGTACGTAGCTTCCGCCACCCGGAAGATAGTCGTCGGCTGCATTCATACTCGTAAGATAGTCATTGAGCACCTTGCATTCCGCATCACTGACCTCGATCTCTACGCCTCCGACCAGATCTACGACCTTTGCCATCGTCTCAAAATCGACCACCGCATAATTGTCAATCGACAGTTCATAATTATCCTCTAACGTCGCCATCAGCGTCTTTGCCCCGCCTGCGGCATATGCATAATTCAGCTTGTGAACGCCATATCCCGGAATATCCGCATAGAGATCGCGCATAAAGGACGTCAGGGATAGCTTTTTGCTGCCTGCATTGACAGACATCACGATCATGACGTCCGAATTGCCATTCCAGCTGTCATTTCTGCGGTCTGAACCGATCAGAAGTACATTGTAGACCTCCCTGCCGTTTGGAAGGACGCTCTGCATCGCCGCTTCTGTCTCCGTCTGCTCCTCTGCAAAAGCCGGAACCGCTGTCATTCCAAATGCTGTGATTCCTGCCAGAAGCAGTGCCATCCCACGATTTTTCCATGCGTATATCCGTTTTCTTAACATATTTTTCTCCTCTTTCACTCTGAAACTTTTTCTTTTTTATTACTTGATTTCCTCTACCGTGATATGAATCTTATCCAGTGCCTCATGCAGCTTTTTCACTGCCACGTCCAATGTCTCGCCTTTCGTAATGACATGTCCGATCCGATGCGGACCTACGTGGAATTTCTTTACCCGGTCTCCCACCTGATAGTCAAACTGTATTTCGTAAATATCCGGATCCGGAGCGTTCTGATTCTCAATCGCCGTAATCACTCCATCTGTTTCACTGCGCAGCAGCATACTCGCATTCGGTACAGCATGCTCCTTCGGAAAGTCAACCGGCTCGCCAAGCGCAGCCAGAATCAGCTTCTCATAATAATCATAGCCATAGTAAATCGAAACCAGCTCTGCCAGGCAGGTCGCCCCTGAGCGTCCGCCAAGCTCCAGCACATACGTCTTCCCATCCTTCAAAATAAAGTCTGCATTGATCGCACAGTTGTTCAGCCCCATTGCCTTTACTGCCAGCGCAAGCTGCTCTCTGGCATCCGCGATGATCTCATCTGACAGAAGATACGGTGCAAAGTGTCCCACCGGCACTCCGGTATCTCCGTGGAATACATAATCGCCATGCGGAAGGATGAATTTTACCTCGCCATTCAGTACAAATGCCTGGGCGCCGAATTCCTCGCCCTCCACAAATTCTTCTATAATATACTCGTCTGTCCTGGAGGTCTCACGCACAATCCTGCGTGCCTCTTCAAAATCCTCTGTAGAATCTACCCGAATGATTCCACGGCTGCCAGAGGAATCAACTGCCTTGAACATAAGCGGCAGCTGCAGCTCTGCGGCGATGGCGTACATGTCATCGTCAAAGCGCAGTCTGCGGAACCGCGCCGTGCGCACACCGTACTGCTCATATTTTTCTTTCATGAGAATTTTGTTTGAAGAAACCTTCGCCGCCGCAAAGCTAAGCCCCGGAAGTCCCAGCTCATCGCAGACCTTTCCGATCGTGATAACCGCCACATCGGTACCTGCTGTGACGATCCCGTCGATCTGCTCCCGCTTTGCGACCTCCAGGATCCGTTCATAATCCACGGTATTCTCGTAACAGATCTGATCCGCGAGTGCAAAGCCCGGATAATTGCCCGGAATGCTGACCACAATCGTATAGATGCCCATTTCCTTTGCTCTTTTTATCAGCGGAACCTGATAGATCCCCGCTCCCATGATCATCAGCTTTTTCATACATCCTCCTTATTTTTCACAGCCGGTGCAGGCGCCTCCGGCTGGTTTTCTTTTTCATCTGCTCTCTCATGCACCGCACGCACGACAAACTGCGGATTGTTGCTCATTCCAAGGAAAATCCGCCCAATATACTCTCCGATCACGCCCATAAACAGCAGAATGATTCCGGAGAAAAAACAGATCGCCACCATTATCGATGGCCAGCCAAGCTGCGTCAGCGGCCGCATGATCTTATGAATCACGGTCACGACCGCCCCAATGATTCCGATAATGGAAAAAATGAATCCGGTCACAGTCGCCATCTGCAGTGGCACAATCGAAAATCCGATGATGTTTGACCAGAGCTTCAGCAGCTTCTTTAATGTATAATTGGAAGTACCGACCTCCCGGTCAAAATGTTCGATCGGAACTGAACAGATATTCCGCGTCGTCCGAAGAAAGAGTCCCTGCAAATGTGTATAGGCACTCTTATATTCAATCGCATAATCCCGAACAAATTTTTTAATCACCCAAAAGCTCGATGTCTTCAGATCCTTCGGCTTTTTCAGAAGAATCCGCACAGACAGATAATTGATATAACTGCCGAAATTCCGGAATTTGCTGTGTTTCTTGTGCGGGTAATAGCCATACACAATATCATGCGTCCCTTCCTCAAACTTTTCCAGTAAAAATTTCAGCTGGGACGGATGTGTCTGCATATCGTCATCCATCGCAATAAATGCATCGCCCTTCGCCGCATTCAGTCCGGCAATCACTGCATTGTGCTGCCCTGCATTCTTTGCAAGCTCGACGACGCGCACACAGGTATAGTCCTGCACCAGTCCCATCAGAGCTGCCAGCGTCTCTCCGCCATCCGGTGAACAGTCGTCCACCAGCACAAATTCATATTCCGTTTTTCCGATCGCTTCCAGCTCCTTCATCGTCAGCTCGACGACCTTGCGGATCGTCTTTGACGAGCGGTAGCATGGTATGATAATTGAGTATAACACGTTTCTTTTCTCCTGACTATGTGATATTTCATTCTCCGTCTGTTCAGACCTTTTATTCTTCATTGCCCGCAGCGCAGTCTTTCACTCTGCGTTTGCGCCTCAGCCATCTCACAAGCAGCAGCAGAACAAATACCCCGGCTGCAGACGGCATAATAATCATTGCATACTTTACTCCCGGTATTGCAAAGGTCAGACGGATGCTGTGTTCTCCCGCAGAAAGCGGTAATGCCATATACATATAATTGGCACGCAAAAGCTCCGTCTCTTCGCCGTCTACATAGGCGGTCCATCCTTTCTGATACGGGATACTCAGCACCAGATATTTATCCTCATCCAGTGAAATATTCCCGGTCACCTCATCTTCTCCCACAGTAACATCTTCCAGTACATCCTCAGTAAGATGCTCTATATAATCCGGATAGTTTTCCATTGACTGGCTGTAAAGCTCCATTCTGTCAAAGGAAATCATTCCGGCCCGGTCAAAGCTGATCTCACAGGTCGTAAATGCATCTTCGTGATAGCCGAGATTAAATACGTAATCCTGCTGTCTGGTGCCATAACGGTCATCGTCCGAGCGGAATTTATAGCTCAGTTTATTTTCCGCATTTTGAAAGGAAATATTGATTGGTGTTTCTGTCATATTTCCCTTCAGAACTGCATTTTTCAGCACAAGATACGTCTCCGAATCCGGCTGTGTCTGAAGATTGAGTGTGAGTGTATACGTCTGCTCCTGTTCCTCGTCTTCTCCGCCGGACGGCTCCTCCTCATCTGACTGAATATCCTCCGTCTCGGTTTCTTCTTCATTTTTCGTCGTAAGCCGCGTTCCATTGTAGTACAGTCCATCTTCTTTTGCAACTGTAAAATCTAGCGGTTCCTGTGTCATGGCGATGTCTGCGGTTCCCTGATCGTCCAGATCCTCCAACATCACACGCTGCATGAGCACTTCCTGACGTTTCAGTGTATCATATTCTTCCAGTTCTTCCCGTGAAATTGCATCAGTATACGTGTAACCGATCGGAAGCGCATACTGATTTTCACTGACTGTCGTCTGCTTTCCATCCAGATCAGTCTCTATCGCTGTCGCATACCCGTAAGGCAGCGGGCGTTTCGGACTGTCGTAATAAGCATAATATTTCACAGCAGCCAGTGCATTCAGAAATGTCCGGTTACTCAAGCCGAAAAGCTGCGTTACGCTGTAGCCTGTGCTTCCCATTTTTTCCAGATATTCCATAATACTTCCATTTAATGTACTATTAAACATGGAAATGCTGTTATAATCCAGCATAATAGAGGAAGAAATCGTAGAGTAATTCAATTTCGGCGTCGTAACACGGTAAAAGCTGTCATCCTCCACCTGTGAAATCGCACGAAGCGGTGTATCCTCCGACTTCTGCTGTGCCTCGCCGGGCTCTGTGTATTCCCGTACCACACCGGCTCCGCTGTAAAGAAGATGTCCGTTCACAACGACCATCCCCATCGTCAGCAGCAGCAGAATACTCTGTTTCGCCACGTACCGGAACTGCCGCGAGCGCTCCTGGCAGAGCAAAAGCCCCGCATAGGTCGCAGCTATGCAGAGAAACGCAGCCTTCATGTAACGCGTATTCGAGTAATCGCCAAAGAACACCAGATACCCGTACAGCAATGTCACACCCGCACAGATGAGAAGCTCACGCCTGCTCATATTGCGCATATCCTCCAGACAGTCTGCCACAATATACGCCACAAGTAATGACAGCATATAGCACCAGCGGTTGCTGATTGAACTGAAACCGTTAAACACAAATCCGGACAGAGGCAGCGCCATCAGAATCACAGACAGTACAGAAAAAATCTTCAGCTCCTTCCTGCCCTTTCTCGTAAACAGAAATACGACTGCCAGAAACGCAATCGGCAGATAGCCAAGCTTCAGCCAGTCGCCCGGAGAATTGGCCGTTGTCGGAAAGCAGAGAAAGCAGCTTAAAAGCCATTTTGCATGGTAATAAAACAGGGACGGTGTCTTAATAACCGCTGATCCGCTGCGGCCCGATCCGACATACAGCCCAAATGTCGTCACGAGAACGATGCACGACATCGCTACCCCGAGCAGATACGACCCGGAGATCACAAGCCCTCTTCCGATGAAGTTTTTCAGGCTCCGGTCTTTCTTTTCCGGCTGGCAGAAAAAACGCACCAGAAAATAGATTCCCATACCGATCGTACTCATGTACAGAAAATAATAATTCGAGAACAGTGACAGTGCAACCAGTATCGTACACAAATACCAGCGCCGCTTCCGGATGATCTCCTCGATTGCAATAATCAGCAGCGGGAAAAAGATCATCTGCACCATGAACATCGGGTGACGTGCACCCCCGTAAAAAGAAAATCCACAGAACACATACACCAGACTTGCCAAGAAGGCTGTCACATGATTTTTCTTAAAATACAGGCAGAACGCTGATGCACTAAGTCCTGACAGGTAAAAACGCAGGAATATCAGTAATATATAGGTCTTTTCCACATTCTCCCGTCCAAACAGTGCAAACAGAAAGTATAATGGTTCCAGACTGTATGTTACCTCACCGCCCATCCCCATTCGGAAGTCGTACATTGGAAATACCAGTCTCCCCTGCAGAAGATTACCGACCGCCTTTGCAATATAATCCGCAAAAAAGACCGCTCGCGGATAATACTGCGAGACCGTATCCGCCTTCCACAAAAGCGTCCGGCCAAACCGGAAGAAATCGATAAATGCCAGACAAAACAGCCCGGTAAATACGACTGTATAAATCAGAAAATATGCCAGATTCGGATGTTTTACTTTATGAGCAAAGACTTCTCCCGCCTTTTCATACAGCTTTGCAAATACCCACACACCAAGGATCAGACCATAAAGCAAAGCCAGTACTCCGACCGCTAGGAGTAATGTCTTTTTCACATCCATCTCATTCAGCAGTCCGAATCTGTACACGACCGCAAGTACAGCTGCATAAGCAGCAAACACCAGCTCCACAGTATCTGTCACAAATCTTGCTGAATAAAAGCGCAGGGTCAGATCAGAAAACACCTCGCTGATCACATAAACCAGATATACCGGAAGAGCAGAAATACAGAGCCGACATAGTTCCTGTGCAGGTGTGCGATACAGCAGCAATGCTGCCACGGTCAATATCACTGCAGCTCCGAAAAGCTTCCATGAAAAGCCCGGCTTTTGTTCCTCAAACCACATGCCAAGCAGGAAATACGCAACATACGGGATTGCCGGAACTGCCGCCATGCCTTCCACGCCGAACAGAGCTGCCGTAATCGCATATCCCTCTCCTCTTACCTTCAGAAAAGAGCAAAGTGCAAAAGCCAGAACTGCGATCACCATTACCCGTTTTTTCCCGGCCAGCACCTGTAACTGTCTGTAAAAAACACCTGCCAGCAGCAGTAAAAGCGCAAGCATAAAAAAGACAGCAGCGCTTCCGGGAATCGCCAATAAGGTCAGCGTATTAAAAAATGCATGTCCAAAGGAACCGCCCCTTGCAATGCCATCCAACACCGCAAGCACAAAAAAGGCCGCATAACTGCACAGCACCATCCCAAAGATTTCCTTTTTCCCCTGCTCCTCACTTCGAAGCCGCTGAATCGTTCGGAACCGATACCCCGTCCGAAATGCAAAGCCTGGCACAAACACCAGATACAAAGCCATATTAATTGCATTGACAAGCTGAGGACGGTCAGTCACCCCCACAAAAAGCTGCATGGCAAAATAAAAGAAAAAACAGCCGAATAAAAGCAGCTTCATTTCTTTATCACAACGGTTCTGCCGAACTACCGTTACTTTTTTCATTCTGTTTCGATTCCTTTCTCTTCGATATCATATTTTCCTTGCCCTATTTTATCAGAAATCCAATCCTTTGTACAGCTGAAAGGCACTTTTTTTCTTAAGAAAGCAGTCACTTTATTGACATTATTTCGTAATAAATGTATACTTTTTGTAATAAAATCCAGTAAGACAATCTGTATACAGGAAAGGAGTATTATTATAATGAAGCTTTTCAAACGCTGTCATGCAGCCCTCTGCCTCTCCTTGCTGCTGGCGTTCTGCTTTTCGCTGACTGCCTTTGCCGCAAAGAGTACAACTCCGGCTGCCGTACCATCTGTCACTGCCCGCACCTCTTCTGAGAGCGCTGTGTCACTGACCTGGAAAAAGGCTTCCGGTGCAACTGCCTACGAGGTGTATATGCGCATCGGAACATCCGGTGAATTTACCAGAATCGCCACAACTAAAAAGACTTCCTACACGAAAAGCAAGCTGAGACCCGGCAAGACCTACTATTTTTATATCCGCAGCGTCCGCTCTTCCGGAGGCACAAAATATTACAGCCGGAAAGTCTCCAGAACTGTCAAAGCACGGCCAATGATTGCGGCACTCGCAGCTCCTTCGAACTTCAAAATTTATAAAAATGCGAATGGGAAATTTTACTTTTCCTGGTCAAAGGTAAAAAAGGCGACCGGATACGCACTGTTTCAGTACAACAGTGCGACAAAGAAATATGAAAAAATCGCCACTTCCAAGTCAGTCAATGGCTCTGTCTCCGGACTCACTGCCGGAAAGACCTATAAATTCAAGCTTCGCGCCTATCGCACGGTAAACGGTGTGACCCGCTATGGCTCCTGGTCCCGGGTGATCACAAAAAAAGCACCGACGATCTCTTCTGCCGTTGCCTCAGTCCGGACGATCTGGTATAAGGCTACTGTATTATCCAATGTGACAGCCAGCCCGGCAAATTCCAAATCCAAACGGCAACGGGTAAAAAAAGGCACAAAGGTCACCGTCGTCACTTACGGAGGCACCTGTAAGGTGCAGCTTCCAAACAAAGACATGGTTTATATCAGTCTCTCAAAGCTAAACTTTACCTCTTCCATTTACACGAAGAAGTCTTACAGTAAAAAGCTGAAAGAGAACTATGTCAATCAAAGCGGCTATTCCAGCTCGACCAAATATCTGATCTGGGTAAGCACTTATACACAGGAATACTGCCTGTATACCGGTTCTGCGGGCAAATGGAAGCTGCTTCGCACAGCAAAGATTGCGACCGGAAAGGCTGCCAGTCCTACTGCCACCCATATTTGCAAGATTCGTGGCCGCGAGGAGCGCTGGACTTATGAAAACGGCACCTATCAGGCTCCTGTCGTATATTTCTACGGAAAGAACGCCTTCCATTCCCGGCTGCACAACCCGGATGGATCGATCGCCGCACCGAATATCGGCAAGCCTGTCTCCGGCGGCTGCATCCGGATGTATGACGAAGACATCCAGTACATTTATGATAACTGTCCGAACGGAACGACCGTTGTGATCTACTGATTTCGGGGACTTGCTTGATTCGGGTCACGCGGATATTCGCAATCCGCTTTGCTACTTGCTTGATTCGGTTAAAATGGCTCATGGAATTTCTGGGCACTACATCGCCAGAAGCTCCATGAGCCATTTCTTTTCCTGCCTTTTATACGGTCAATCTCCTTTACGCTCCGTCCAGGCCATCCGGCAGCGCTTCATCACTATATAAGCCGCCGCGCCGCACAGTGCGCCTGTCAGTGCGCCCGCCAGCACATCCGTCGGATAATGAATTCCAATGTACAGCCTCGTAAATCCCATCAGGATGGCAAGCGCCAGGGTCAGCCAGCGCCATCTGCTGCCTTTTTGCATACAGCAAATCGCCGTCGCTGCCGCAAAAGAAGATCCGGCATGTCCGGACGGGAAGGAAAAGTCTGTTGCCTTCGCCGTAAGCAGCTTCAGTCCCTCGACGACCTCATAAGGACGTGTCCGTGCAACAAGGCGTTTCAGGCAAAGATTATTCAGCAACAATGAAAAAATAAGGCCCAGCAGCCCGGCTGCCCCTGCCCAGCGGGTCTTCTTAAAACAGAGCAGCAAAAGGCAGATCACGATCCAGATCAGACCGAGCCCTCCAAGCTTTGTAATGCCTGTCATCACCGGCGTCAGCCATGCCTGACGCAGATGCTCCTGAATCCATATCAGGATCTGCCCGTCAATCGTCAGTAATGTATCGATCATAGTTTATCCTTTCTGGAGCATCTGTAGCAGCCGCATCTCCCATTCACTCACACCTGCCTTCTCCGTGCTCCGTTTTACTTCCCGTGTACCCTTTTCTGTTCTTTGAACGCAGATAAGCATTCCCCCGATTAAAGTGCGCGGAGCACTAAGCGGTGGGTGAGGGGAGGATGCTTATGTCAGTGGGAGTTGAAAGCTCCCACTGACAGATCGCGAAGCGACTGCGTTCATGAGCAAGTAGCGAAGCGGATTGCGAATGTCCGCTTTACTAAACACAGGTAAACTCTTTTTATTCTATCGTGATTTCGTCTCGTATGCAACCTGATTTTTTACTGTTCCGGCAACCTGTTCCTTCAACCTCAAAACATTCCCCACACAAACCCAAAGTTTTTCTGCCAACGCAGATCCAAAGTTTTCCCTTGACTCCCCTCCCTTCCCGCCCTATCATATAATATAACCAGTTCAGCACAATAGCAAAATGCAAAAACAGTCTGGAACAAATTTATTTGTGGAAGACTGTATTGGCATTTTGGAATGGGCGGAACGCCCATTAGCCACAGACGGAAGCTGCGCAGCAGCGCATCGCTCGAAGAGCGTGTCTGTGGCCTATGTGCTGAACGTTCGATTGATGTAAAGAATGTAGCAAAATGCAAAGACAGTCTGAATGGACTGTATTGGCATTTTGGAATAAAAGGAGAAAACCGATCCATGAATCTTCCCGGCTACTACTCTTCCGGTCAGTTTGCCCGCATGGCAAACGTCTCGATCCGGACAATTCGTTTTTACGATAAACAGAATATTTTAAAGCCATCCTACGTTAACCCATCCGGCGCACGCTTTTACACAGACTCAGATTTTGCAAGACTGCAGCAGATCCTTCTGCTCAAATATCTGGGATTCTCGCTCGACGATATCCGGGAGATGACGATCAATGATACGGACTATCATTTTATGCTTACGTCTTTGAAAATGCAGAAGAAGCTCGTACAGGACCGGATCGAGCAGATGCAGCTTGTAGAGCATGCCATTGAGGATACGGTAAATGTGATCCGGAAAAATGAGCAGGTGGACTGGAGCCAGATGCTCGATCTGATTCACCTGACCGGAATGGAAAAAAGTCTCAAGACGCAGTACCGGGATGCCTCCAACATTTCTGCCCGCATACGACTGCACCATGAGTTTTCGACGAATCCGCAAGGCTGGTTCCCGTGGGTCTATGAGCAATGCGAAATTGCAAGCGGGCAGCTGATCCTTGAAGTTGGCTGCGGCAACGGTGCGCTCTGGACGGAAAACCGCGACAAACTTCCGGCATCGCTTGCCATCACACTCTCCGATGTGTCGTCCGGCATGCTTCGGGATGCGCGCAGAAGCATCGGAGCTGCCGACTCCCGCTTTTCCTTCCGCTCCTTTGACTGCCATGAGATTCCTTATCCGGACCAGAGCTTTGATCTCGTCATCGCCAATCATGTCCTGTTCTACTGCCAGGAGCCCGGCAGGGTCTTTTCTGAGGTGCGCCGCGTCCTGAAAAAAGGCGGTCGCTTTCTTTGCAGTACTTATGGCAGACGGCATATGTGTGAAATCAGCACACTTGTGCAGGAATTTGACAGCCGCATCGTACTCTCTGCGGAAAAGCTGTATGAGCGGTTTGGGCTGGAAAACGGTGCCGACCTGCTCGCCCCGTATTTTCCAGACGTCACCTGCCGGTATTACGAAGATTCTATCGAACTGGATCGCGCCGAGCCTCTGATTGAATATATTCTTTCCTGTCATGGGAATCAGAACCAGCTGCTGCTGGACCGTTATCACGAATTCCGTACCTTTGTGGAGCGAAAGGTCGCGAACGGTTTTCACATCACCAAAGATGCCGGGCTCTTTCTGGCCCGGTAGTCTAGCCTGTTCACGCTTTTCTGCATAAATTTCACTCGATAAAATCTCCTCAGATCAGCCATTATTCATAAAATCCTGCAAAATTGAAAAAAGTGCTTGAAGATGACGTTACGTCATCTCCTATAATAGTCTCATACAACAGATCCGGAGAAATTCCGGATCCTGGGAACGACAGAACAATCGGCGGATATCGCGATCCGCTTCACTAAAGCATAAGCTTTCACAAGGAGGACGAATAATGAAAGGTATTATTCTGGCCGGAGGCTCCGGCACACGTCTTTACCCGCTTACGATGGTGACATCAAAGCAGCTGCTCCCGATCTACGACAAGCCGATGATCTACTATCCGATGTCCGTTCTGATGAACGCAGGCATCCGTGATATCCTGATCATCTCCACTCCGCAGGACACGCCGCGCTTCCACGAGCTGCTCGGTGACGGACATCAGTTCGGCGTACACCTCTCCTATGAAGTGCAGCCAAGTCCGGACGGACTGGCCCAGGCATTCCTGATCGGCGAAAAATTTATCGGGGATGACACCGTAGCAATGGTACTTGGCGACAACATTTTCACCGGGCAGGGCCTGAATGCCCGCTTGAAGGATGCGGTAGACAATGCCGAATCCGGCAAGGGTGCAACGGTCTTCGGCTACTATGTGGACGACCCGGAACGGTTCGGTATCGTTGAGTTCAATCAGGATGGCAAAGCAATCTCCATTGAGGAAAAACCGGAGCATCCGAAGAGCAACTACTGCGTGACCGGTCTCTATTTTTACGACAACAAAGTCGTAGAATACGCCAAAGGATTAAAGCCAAGCGCACGCGGCGAGCTTGAGATCACCGACCTGAACCGCATTTATCTGGAAAAAGGTACTCTGAACGTCGAGCTGCTCGGACAGGGCTTCACCTGGCTCGACACCGGCACACATGAGAGTCTTGTCGAAGCGACGAACTTCGTAAAGACCGTCGAGGATCATCAGCATCGTAAAATCGCCTGCCTCGAGGAGATCGCCTACCGCAACGGCTGGATCACCAAAGAGGAAGTGCTCAAGGTATACGAGGTTCTCAAGAAAAATCAGTATGGCCAGTACCTGAAAGATGTGCTTGATAACAAGTATATTGATATTCTGCATGGAATCTGATTCCGATTTTACTTTATAAGGCTCGCAAAAATAAACTTTATGTAATCATAACTAATTTTACATACCAGAAAGGACTTACCACTATGAATATTATCGTTACCGGCGGTGCCGGATTTATCGGAAGCAACTTTATTTTTCACATGCTGAAAAAATACCCGGATTACCGGATCATCTGTCTGGACTGCCTGACCTATGCCGGCAATCTCTCGACCCTGGCTCCGGTCATGGACAATCCGAATTTCCGTTTTGTAAAAGAAAGCATCACTGACCGCGAAGCAGTCTACAAGCTCTTCGAGGAGGAGCATCCGGATATGGTTGTAAACTTCGCAGCAGAGAGCCATGTAGACCGCTCCATCGAGAACCCGGAGATTTTCCTAAACACGAACATCATCGGTACTGCTGTTCTGATGGATGCCTGCAGAAAGTACGGAATCCAGCGTTATCATCAGGTATCCACTGATGAAGTATACGGCGATCTGCCGCTCGACCGCCCGGACCTCTTCTTCACAGAGGAGACTCCGATCCACACGAGCAGCCCGTACAGCTCATCCAAGGCGTCTGCCGATCTGCTTGTTCTCGCTTATCACCGCACCTACGGTCTTCCGGTCTCCATCAGCCGCTGCTCCAACAACTACGGTCCGTATCATTTCCCGGAGAAGCTGATCCCGCTGATGATCGCAAATGCGCTGAATGACAAACCGCTTCCGGTATATGGTAAGGGTGAAAATGTACGTGACTGGCTGTACGTCGAAGATCACTGCCGTGCCATTGACCTGATCATCCACAAGGGTCGTGTCGGCGAAGTCTACAACGTCGGCGGACACAACGAGATGAAGAACATCGATATCGTAAAGATCATCTGCAAGGAGCTTGGCAAGCCGGAAAGCCTGATCACCTACGTGACCGACCGCAAAGGCCATGACATGCGCTACGCGATCGACCCGACAAAGATTCACAACGAGCTCGGCTGGCTGCCGGAAACAAAATTTGCAGACGGCATCAAGAAGACCATCCAGTGGTATCTCGACAACAAGGAGTGGTGGGAAACGATTATTTCCGGTGAGTATCAGAACTATTATGAAAAAATGTACGGAAACCGATAAGAGCAGGAGGAATTGAAAATGAAGGTATTTGTAACCGGCGTTGCCGGACAGCTTGGACATGATGTGATGAATGAACTGGCAAAGCGTGGCTATGAAGGCGTTGGTTCGGATATCGCTCCGTCCTACAGCGGCATTTCAGACGGCACAGCTGTCACCACCATGCCCTATATTTCCATGGATATCACCGATGCTGCGGCGGTTGAAAAGACATTGCAGGATGTAAAGCCGGACGTCGTCGTACACTGTGCGGCGTGGACCGCCGTCGATCTCGCAGAGGACGATGATAAGGTTGCAAAAGTACGCGCCATCAATGCGGACGGCACCAGAAACATCGCAACAGTCTGCAAGGCACTCGACTGCAAGATGGTCTATATCAGCACCGACTATGTATTTGACGGACAGGGGAGCGAACCGTGGCTCCCGGACTGCAAGGACTACAAGCCGTTAAACATCTACGGTCAGACAAAGCTCGAGGGCGAGCTCGCGGTCAGCAAAACCCTGGATAAGTATTTCATCGTCCGTATCGCATGGGTATTCGGAAAAAATGGTAAAAATTTCATCAAAACGATGCTGAACCTTGGCCGGAAGCTCACTTCCCTGCGTGTCGTCAGCGACCAGATCGGTACACCGACCTACACCTACGACCTTGCCCGCCTGCTCGTTGATATGATCGAAACCGATAAATATGGCTACTATCATGCGACGAACTCCGGCGAGTATATCAGCTGGTATGATTTTACAAAGGAAATCTTCCGTCAGGCTGCCGAGCTTGGACATGACGAGTACAAAGAGGATCGCCTGCACGTATCTCCGGTCACGACCGCAGAGTATGGCGTATCCAAGGCAGCCCGCCCGTTCAACAGCCGCCTCGATAAGAGCAAGCTGGCTGCAAACGGCTTTACCCCGCTTCCGACATGGCAGGATGCGCTGCACCGATATCTGCAGGAGCTGAATTTCAATACAGATGGGGAAATCTGCTGATTTACTATGTAAATCGCTACTTTTCATTATAAATTTTAGAAAGGAAACGCCGCTAAAGAATACACTTTAGCAGTGGTAAATATTATGGGACAGATTCAGGTAGAAAAGAATGTCGGCGGTATCGAGGGTCTGTGTGTCATCACACCGACCATTCACGGCGATGCCCGCGGCTATTTTGTAGAAACATATAATCAGAATGATATGAAGGAGGCCGGACTCACGATGGAGTTCGTGCAGGACAATCAGTCCAGCTCCACGAAGGGTGTGCTGCGCGGCCTGCATTTCCAGAAACAGTTCCCGCAGGGCAAGCTTGTGCGTGCCATCCGCGGTTCCGTCTATGATGTAGCGGTCGATCTCCGCTCCGACAGCAAGACCTTCGGAAAATGGTACGGCATCGAGCTGACCGAGGAAAACCATAAACAGTTCTACATCCCGCAGGGCTTTGCACACGGCTTTCTCGTGCTCAGCGACATTGCAGAATTTTGCTACAAGTGCACGGATTTCTATCATCCGGGTGATGAAGGCGGCATGGCATGGAATGATCCGGAGATCGGTATCACCTGGCCTCAGCTTGCAGGCACCTACCAGGGCAGCGCTTCCGCTGAAGGCTACACGCTCTCTGACGGCACACCGCTGAATTTAAGTGACAAGGATCAAAAATGGGTCGGACTGAAGGATACCTTCCATTTCTAATTTTTCTTTATAACCAGCTATCAGAACATTTGCATTGACTTTTTCCGATATCTGCGCGATACTAAAAAATGTTTGGAAAAGCCGAAAGGCTGTAATACTGTGACATGAGGAGAAAACACTATGGAAAAAATTGCTAGTTTTACTGTGAATCATCTTACACTCCGTCCGGGCGTTTACGTATCAAGAAAAGATCATGTAGGTGCTGAGGTTGTGACGACTTTCGATCTGCGTATGACCGCTCCGAATCTGGAGCCGGTACTCAATACCGCTGAAGTTCACTCCATTGAGCATCTTGGCGCTACTTACCTCCGCAATCACCCGGAGTACAAAGATAAGACCATCTACTTCGGACCGATGGGATGCCGCACTGGATTCTATCTGATCCTTGCAGGTGATCTTGAGTCAAAGGACATCGTAGATCTGCTCGTTTCCATGTTCCGCTTCATCCGCGACTACGAGGGTGAGATTCCGGGAGCATCTCCAAGAGACTGCGGTAATTACCTTGATCTGAACCTTTCCATGGCTCATTACTGGGCAAAGCGCTATCTGGAGGTTCTGGAAAATATTACCGAAGACCGTCTGGTATATCACGAATAAATACAATATCCTATCGCAGATTTTCTTTGTAATGCAAAAAGCAGGAGTCGATATTTTCAGTCAATATCACTCCTGCTTTTTTGCACACCCTTCCGAATTTCGTCAGATCTGTACGTTTCCTTTTATCAGGTCGCAGTCTGCCTCGCTCGTTCCGATGTACAGCTCATTTCTATTTTAATACCTTCCCCAAAAAGCAGGATATTTTACGCAGATCCTGCTGCTTCCTTCTATATTTCTGACAGAACCGTTTCTTTACCAGTCCTTCCAGACCTTCCGCATGCGATTATATGCTTCGTATAACACACTTCTCGGAGACGCCACATTCAGTCGAATACATCCTCTTCCGGCTTCCCCGAATACGCTTCCCATATAAACAGACGCATTTGCCTTTTTCAGGAACCACTCTTCCAATTGCTGTTCCGTTAATCCGGTATCCTGATAATCTATCCAGAGCAGGTACGTTCCCTCTCGCGGATAGATATGCAGCTCCGGAAAATGCTCTGCAAAAAACGCTCTTGTGAATGCTTCATTCTCATCTATGTATTTTTTGACTGCCTCGTACCAGTCATCACATTTTGTGTAGGCCGTTTCTACCGCAGTCACAGCAAAAATATTCGGATTGTGCATTCCAATACGATCAATCACGGCTGCAATCCTGTTTCTCAGATCTTCATTCGGAATAATCATATAAGAGACAATCACTCCCGGAATATTGAAGGTCTTCGTAGGTGCACTCGCCACAACCAGCCGCTCATTCATCTCTTCTGAAACCGACAGCAGTAGATAATTTAAACAAAGGAACATTTAACACATCATGCTTATCAGAA